>WLWD01004826.1_pt1 | contig 26131 bp, 5 predicted proteins | sample 6712731 | NCBI WGS metagenome assembly WLWD01 (sample SAMN12718690, study PRJNA576275) | sponge metagenome | isolation source: marine sponge | host: Mycale hentscheli | place: New Zealand: South Island, Marlborough, Capsize Point | collected 2014-11-01 | reverse complement strand
GGTTAAAGAGAGAATATTGATTGGGTAAAGCGAGAGGGGTATACTAAGAATAACGTGATTAAGGTAAATAGATTGTGTTGGGTATATTTTATTTTATATAAAGAGTGAAGCATTATTTAGGAGAAAAATATACAGTGAATAAACTGGAAATATGATAGATAGAATATAGTTGCCAACCAACCCAGTTTTACTGAGATTCTCCTAGTTAATTTTTTCCTGAAGTCTACCCTATGAACTATTCAAGCTTATTCCAGTTTCTCGCACTTTTAAAGCACAATAATATTTAATAGTAGATCATTCCATAATTACAAAATTTGTGTTGAATGGGCAACAATTGAGATATTTGTCTTTTTGATCATAATTTTTATATTCATTTAGTGGGTGTGGCTAATCCTGCATTTACATTCTGAGGAGTTGGCTAGTATTGGTAAATGTTGTGAATTTAGTTTAAAGATTGAACGTGTCATTGATTAGGTAAGGGATACCTTATTAGTAAGAGATACCTTATTAGTAAGAGATACCATGTATTTGGTAAGGTAATTTATTGATTTGGTAAAGGGTAGCATAACTAGCTGATGCAGCCACTGGCACAGAATGCTTACTGCTGACATTTTAATTTTTTCCAGTCATGTTTGTTTGTTTTTTTGATAGCATTATTACAGTTGAAGTGTAGTTTTTTAATCTTTTTGGGTGTTGATCCATGCATTATGCTTTTATAAATACTTTAATTTAAGATTTTAATGGTGAAATTTGTTACGATTTGTGTAACTAAGTACATTATGGTGCATCCTCGTTTATATGAACTACTCTAACATTCAGAGTGAAAGTAATTATATTTATTTTTATATTATTGTATTTATTCTTCTATGTGTTTCATATCTGAACTTTTCTATACTTCAAATGAATAATTTTAGATGGTTTGAACGAGCGAGAACGGACTGTATTTTTTTGTCTTTTAAAGTACTGTTTTGCCATCAGTTGTTATTGACATTGTTTGTGTATTGTAGATGGAGTGACCAAGCTAGCATTCAAGGAAACAAACAATTGAAATTTTAATTCAAGTTTTAATTCATTTCATTTTAACATTACCTTTTATTGTTAAATTGATATTAATTTTTTTATTTTATATCGAAATGAAATGAAAAAGAAATTTTCAATGTGGTTATTCATGGTTGTCAATGTGGGTTAATGTAAAGGTTCCAGACATTATTAAATTAGTTACCAAGAAAGTTGCAGCCTTATCAAGGTGGGTTTGGTAGAAAGTTACAGACTTTGTCAAGGTGGTTGCCAAAAAGGTGCAGACTTTTTCAATGTGGTTGCAGAACGGTACAGACTTGTCAAGGTGTTTAACAATTGAGTTTACAGCCAGGTTTGAAAGGTTTGTAAGCTACCTTGTCAACAAGGCAGTTCCACTGTGTATCCCTAAGGAATCTTATCTTATGATTGTGTGTCCTATAATTGTTCTCCCAGCCTCAATATTTACGAATCGTTTACTTTGTTGTCATTTTTTTTCGTTTTTTTATAATCACACTTAGTTGGGAATTTGTATATTACGTGCCATTAAAATCACGTGATTTTTTTAAATTTGTTACTTAAAGTGGGAGCTTTATGCTTGCTGTAGAGGAATTTATGAACAATAATAAACACAACAACACACAATTTTTGTGTTTGGGGAGGGGCATATTTTCACTCAAGCGATAATTATAACATAGAAGTATTTTTTTTAGTTGCCATAATCCCTAATAGAGTATGGGTAAAGGGTATATAGCAGTCAAGTCTAAAGAGATTAAAAATGGGTAAAGGGTATTTGAAGTTGCAGGCAAGGTAATGAATTTTGGTAAAGGGTTTTTAGCTGGAGTAATAGTAGTTTTGTTACAAACCCTACTAACCCGAACTTTGGAGTTTATATACAATTCTCATCTTACAAAACCTTGCATGAATGAAGTTAGTTTTTTACGGGCCAGGAGAACAGTATAGGGCTTAGTCAATGGTTATTGTACCATTCACGTGGAAATTGTAGTGTAGACTAGAATTCTGCATCTAAGTAGCTAATTAAAGTATAAGTTCAAGAAATGTTACCAATGCAGGCAGAAATCTTTGAGTTGAACCTATTAAGGTATTCAGCAACATTCATTTTATGCTGGTCAGGAACCTTCCAGGTTGACTAGACAGTACCATAGAAAAAGTACAGGATAGTTCATCTGTACTGGTGCAGGGCAGGAACCTTCCAGGTGGACCTAGTAGGTACTTAGAAAAAGTGCAGGAAAGTTCACCTGTACTGGTGCAGGCCAGGAACCTTCCAGGTGGACCTAGAAGGTACTTAGAAAAAGTACAGGAAAGCTCACCTGTACTGGTGCAGGCCAGGGACCTTCCAGGTGGACCTAGAAGGTACTATAGAAAAAGTGCAGGAAACTTCATCTGTACTGGTGCAGGCCAGGGACCTTCCAGGTGGACCTAGAAGGTACTATAGAAAAAGTGCAGGAAAGTTCACCTGTACTGGTGCAGGCCAGGGACCTTCCAGGTGGACCTAGAAGGTACTATAGAAAAAGTGCAGGAAATTTCATCTGTACAGGTGCAGGCCAGGAACCTTCCAGGTGGACCTAGAAGGTACTATAGAAAAAGTGCAGGAAAGTTCACCTGTACTGGTGCAGGCCAGGAACCTTCCAGGTGGACCTAGAAGGTACTAAGAAAAAGTACAGGAAAGCTCACCTGTACTGGTGCAGGCCAGGGACCTTCCAGGTGGACCTAGAAGGTACTATAGAAAAAGTGCAGGAAATTTCATCTGTACTGGTGCAGGCCAGGAACCTTCCAGGTGGACCTAGAAGGTACTATAGAAAAAGTGCAGGAAAGTTCACCTGTACTGATGCAGGATATGTGACCTGCTGTCAGAAATCATCTGACCTGGTACAGGAAATGTGAAGTACAGGCCATGCGCTCAACTGTCCTATACAATTCCTGAAGTCAGGAAATTCCGGATTTTTTCCTGTGTTATGTCTTTGTATAGCACTATGTAAATCTTTTTCATAAAACAATATTTGTGTTTGATTGTAATGAGTAAGTGCTATTACCAAAGTATGATAAGGCTATTTCTATTTCACTAGCTGTAAACATAGTGTTTGCAACTGGACATAATTTTACAATGAATTTTGAAAATATATTCTCTTACGTATTGTTTATGGTCATAACTTTTTTAAAGAAGTAGTTTTCAGTCATCCGGGAGAAAGTTGCTAGTTTGTGTAAACATGTAATGATTATTCCCAAGAAAACATGTTTAATTTTTAATTAGTTATCATATAATCTCTAGCTGATCCATGAGCACGCAACACATGTAGTTATTTTTAACATTTGCAGCCATAATAATAAATGACTCATTATTAATATTATAGCCCGTTACCCGTGCGACCGCGCTTGTCGTGTAGAACTATAAATCTGATACAGTCTGGTATGCTCGTAAGAAAATGTATTAGCGGGGAAAAGTCTGATATAGTTCTTAGCAACCATAATTATGGTAGAAGGCAGATCAAAGCAAAATGGAATAATGAAGAGGTTTGGGTACTTTAATACAATTACTAAGATAGCTAACGCTATACTTTGCTCGTTGTTTATGTTCTGGCTATAAAATAGTTATAAACCAAAATCATTAGGTTTGTATTTTATAAGAGGAGTATGGGTTTGCATTCAATTGTGCAGTCCCACAAGTTTTTGTAAAGATCACACTTTACCGATTGCCATGAGACAGATGACACTTTGATTTGTACAGAGACTATCTGCATGATAGCACAATTTGTGACTACTATCCTTTAATATAATCCATACATTTTCTTCTTAAGTTTCCTATTGGTATCTTAATCAGCTACTTGCTGCACACAACCCTTGAAGTTGCTACATATAATATTATGTTGAATTGTCAACAACTTTTCTTGTGGAACACACTTATAGAGTGTATATGAAACATCAGCTGGTATATTATTGTGTCTATATTTATTTAGTATATTATTACCATTTTACTGCTAACATATTTTGGGTGGCGACTAAATAAGCTCACACTGAGAATCAAAATGACAATTATGGCAAAACAAATTCTAAGAAACTCCATATAATTTATATATATTTCTTATTACAAATGTTGCATTTTATATATTATAATATTATAATATCCAATAAAGACACATTATAATAATATCCAATAAAGACAGGTTTAAAAACATTTCAAATTCTGAATGTTATACATAATTGTCTCTGATTATATTTTAACTGTGAACTACGTCTTCACAAGTACCATCATGTCAGTGATTTATAATTGTACACTACTTGGTCATAAGATTAAATCAAATATGAACAACTGAACATCTTTGAATAATTATACATTTAATACACCAACTTGCTATAATGGCTAATTTGCTTAAAGTTTTTAGCCTAAAAATTTTATAACAATTTTTTGGGATTTCTTCAGTTTGTGATAGTACCTATTTCAGCATTGTTAATTAAGGTATGAGCTTGCTCAGATTTAATATATTAACTTGCTATTATTTCTAATTTGCTTTAATATCTTCAGTCTAAAAAGTTGATTTGAATTAAATAATTTGGGGCTTTCTCCCGTTTGTGATAGCAACTATTCAAGCATGATCTGTGATTGATTACACAGTGTACTGATGGAAAATTATAATCAACAAGAAATTGAAAAAAAACATATGTCACTTTGTATAGACAGCACCTGCTACCATTCTCAATCAATCTTAGGTATATCATAACAAAATGAAATGAAGTTTTCCAGCTTTATGTCAAGCTAATCTAAAGGTCCAGTAGAACTCAAAGATATTTATTTCTGGTGTGTCGTCAGTTTTGTTCTAGAAAGTCATATGAATGTGAAAGTGAACTGGCTGATGATGACCCCTTATTTGTAAGTATTTATGGTTTTTGTTTATTCCAACTAAAGGTCAAGCTAATCTAAATGTCCAATAGGACTCAAAAGTACTAGTTTCTGGCATGGATGACACAGTGAATGTGTAATTTGAATAGTGTATAGCAAAGTAAACTGGCTATGGGGGCATTTTCTGTTACACATTTCTTAAAACAATACATGCAAAGTCACACTGAACTTGTTATGTTACTTTGGGGGAAGTATATAAAAGAAAACCTTCTCAGCACACAATTATGATAATTTTTACCTCAAAAATGTAGCAGGATATTTTTTTGACTTAAATTTTCTTCAAGATTATAAACAGCTGTAAAATAAAAATGTGTAAGTGAAGCCAAGCTACTATGTTTACCTATTAACAACTTAATGATCCATGATGTTTATATTATTAAATAACCTCACATATTGTTTTTCAAGTAATCTCAGTGATATGTCTTTAACTGGCAATATTAAAATTAAGTTTACACATAACCATTTTAATGTCTTTCTCACTAATAAAAAACACATGATTGATGCATACACCCATTAAAGCAAACTTGTGTACCATTAAAATCAATACATATAACATGTTGTAGCTAGCTACTACTTTGTTCTGAAGCTTATCTAGATGACACGAGTTTTGAAAACTTTTATAATGGAGTTCCCAAAAAGCTATACACAATTTGTTTAGCATAGCTATGTCCTTGAAACTGAAACCAAAACAATACCATCTTATGATATCATAATAAACAGCAGCAAACTTCTACTCTCCATGGAAATATGAATGGCAAAATTTAATACTTGCTGCTATTAAGTTAATATTATATAAAATTAAATATATAATACAAACCAAATTTTTTAAAATATATGGATAGAATGCACACAAGCATGTGTGCACACATACACACACCTACATTTGCTTGTAAAAATGATGATGCCATTAACTAGTGATGGCTCTAATAGCACAAAATAGCAAAGCGAGCGATGCATGTTTCCTGTAATTGCAGCTATTCCATGCATGCTTGGTGTGGCTAGGAACATTTAATGGCTTTTCAAAAAGAAAGATTCTTTACTTTGCTACCTGTTTCTGTTTCGTTTTAGCTCTCCTCCTCCTTGCCCTGTCTTTTTCATTTCTTATCTCTCTCCTTACTAATTTTTCTTCTGGAGTTTGTAACGCCCTCAAGATTCTTGACCGAGGGTTTCTAACATTTTGTCACTCTTTCACAAAATTTGTTTCACTGGGCATCGCTACTTCGTACGTCAGGTAAACAAAACAAAATGTTGCTAAGAAGGTTACCCGCCCGCGCAAGCGCGTAGGAGAAAATGTGCACACATACGCCCACGCAAGAACAAAATCAATTCCTAGACCTAACCAAAAAAAATAACAAAAATATAATATATATATCGCGGACTCATTAGAGAGTCAGCTCCGCTCGCTTCGCTGAATTACATTACCATTTTGTCATAGGCAAAATAATGGCAAAATGGCAATAATGATGTATTATGTAGGCTAAGTGGAATTTTTTCAATAAAATACACACCTTAGTATCATTAAATTAATTTTGTGTTATGCAAAATTATCATAATTATGTGCTCTGGTAACTTAGAAAATGCTCCCATAGCCAGTTTACTTTGCTATACACTATTCAGATTACACATTCACTGTGCCATCCATGCCAGAAACTAATACTCTTGAGTCCTACTGGACATTTAGATTAGCTTGACCTTAAGTTGGAATAAACTAAACTGAATACCCACAAATAAGTGGTTATCATTAGATGTACCATAACTTCTGATGCAAAACTGATTGTAGGGAATTATTTCTATTGTCTTCTGAATATGTGTAAATAATTCCCTAAGTCTTGTCAAAAAGAAACCATCTATTATTATTACATGAAGCTGTAAAATAAGACACTGCATTAATGTTCAATGTTATTTATTACAAGTGCCAAATCTCAGACATTCACCATCTGAAATAAGTATAAATTTCCTGGCATGTATAGATTGCAGTCAAACTGTTTATTTACCTCAGTATTATCAACACTGTAAACAACCTTTGAGACATTCGGGAAAGTTTGATTTAAATACGCTATTTACATCACAGCCATAAAAGGACAAACTGCTGTCTTGAAAGTTTTTAAGTATATATGAGACTTTATCTCTGTTCCCAAGGTTAAAATTTTTTTGTAATATTTCCTGTTTTGATAAATCACTTTAACACCAACAGTCACTCAATCATAACACTGCAAATGTAGTTAATGGAAAACAAACCCAATAACACAGCATGATAATAGTATACATTCACAACCTAACCTTTTGTTGTTTTGTACAAGACACTTTTCTCAACCGCAAGGTTCTAGTTTAAAATAACATGTGCATACCAATGTTTAAGCATAGTACATAATAGCTAATATAAAAATATGTAAGCTGAGAAATAGTGACTATTACAAAGTGTAACATGTATTCGGTGTAGTAACATGTAATGAGTTTGGAGCAATATACTTGCAATCAAAACTTAGTATAAGATAGGATTTAATTTCACATAGTATTTTGTGGTGTATCAATCTCTCTTACCCAATTGTGCTACTGGAGTGTATGATTTTAATACTGTTGAATGCACGGCAAAATGTATTATGTATATCTTACTATCTTTGGAAAACAGTGTATATAGTAGTCTTGAGATGCAAATATGTATACAGAATAGGTCACACAGTATAATAAACACAAAATTGCAGAAATATCTTCCCACTAACACTATTGGTGTTTGAACACTACACTGCAGGTATAACTTTCATAATATTGAAAGTCACTTAAACCTGTCACTTTCAGTAAAAACTTAATTGTGAGGTCAAGAGTAATCTTACGCCAATACAGTTTCTAAATGTTACTTCAATACATGCCCAGACAGATATATTCAGAGATCATAATACTTTTGATTGCAATTTCATTGAGGATTGCATTAACTTCCCTGTCTACAATATGTTTATGGTATAGATTGATACAAAATTTTAGAAGTTTTTTCCAATTTTTGGCTATATTTGCAATATTTATATAAAAAAAACATAAATATACAAAATCTCTCCTTACATTTAAAATTTTACAGCCAATCATATATTGCAGAAGGACATTCAAATCAACATACTGAAAGATAACAATTGCAATGCTTTAGTTTCATATTCATCCATGAAGATATCAAATAAGCTATCTACTGATAAAAATGTAATTTTAAAGAATTGGCATAGAACAATTGTTTTCTATCTATTATATATTATTGTTTAACCAAGTCTTTCACTATAAAAAATAACATGCAACTTTGCTATAATCAAGTTCTAACACTTCATAAAAACTAGATTGAAATTTTCTCACTTGCTAAAGCCAGGTTTCTGGGTTCGATTCCCCGATGTGATGGCCAAGATTTTTTTCACATTGTACCTTTGCTTTTCTCTAGACTACGTAAAGTGAGAAAGGTTAAATTTACATTTGGTATTCTTTCAATACTTCAGTCATCTTGAAATTATTACAGAAACTATATATCACCTTACAGAATCTAATAATGTATCATACATAACACAAAATAATCAGATCAGAGTTATGCTTTTAAAATACTGTAGACTTTTAAAATGACTAAGCTAGCAGTTTTTCTTTGATTGAATAGTCAATATATACAATAATTAAACTTAGCCCGATGTTTAAACTTATTGCCAAAGTCCTCGTCAGGGATAATGAAGTCGAAACATTGGGTTAGGTTTTATATAGTTTTAAATTATATATTATATTGGCTATTAAAACAGAAAAATAACCACTATTATTACAATATAATGTCACCAACTAAATAACTTGTTAATATACGCTCGCCACATCTAACAATAAATTTAATCAAGCAATGATGAAATGACAGCTGCTTTCAGCAATCATATGCATTGAAAATTGACATAAAAATTGTCTCCTGAATTCACTGATTACAAAGAGTAACCTTAGTCTAGTAACCACACCTTTCATTTAATATTGTATATTATGTATAATATAAACTGCTAGCATTGAACATAATCCATAACCTTCTACATAACACAAGTCTGACCCCTTAGGTTATTTTACTCCCCACTTTAACAATGTTGTGCTGAAATATGCCCATCATCATTTTTATTATTTTCTAGATTATACCCCTACCAATTACTGTCTAGTTTATACTAAAATCGTATCATTAATGTGTTTTTTTGGTAATGAAGTCTACTATAAGACATACAAAAAGCGAAAAACAAACCACATTTAGTTCCAATGTAATGATGAAGCTGAAATAATAATAAAATCTGATCATATAATAAAAATGTATTACTGCAAATTGTCATTAGTTGATTACATACACAATCTATATTTTTTTTATTATATAACTAGGTTAAAGTATTCCAGATTCCAAATTCTTCAAGATCTCACCTCAATATTCCATAGACATTCTGCCTTGTTGAAACTACTACAAATAATACTAACAACTAGAACTAAAATGCATTGTATAATGAGGTAAACAATGCCAGTATGTATGTTGTCATTTTAAAATTATTCAAAATTGGATTGGGAGGATTAAAGTGAGTTGATGTTTTTTTTGGTTCCAATTTGTGGGCCTAAGTTTTCTGGCATTCATAGCTACAGAACATAAATAAAATTCATATCAAAAAGTTAGTTGTAAATAGCATTTAATGATAAACTAAAATTTACTACAAGATTAGTCTCATAAAACTATGATACAATGAAACTACAAATTCAAGATCACAGGTATATATTCCTGTATAATACTTAGTATACACTATTAACATCATGATGCTTTTTGTTTAGAAATTTTATAAGAAGAAGGTTCTAAAATAAAATAATATAGAGTTAAAAAGAAAAAAAAGAAAAATATGTTTGTGAAACTTTTTTCTAAATTTCCCACAATTTTGGGATTCTGTCAGTTTTCTCATAACAATTTTTAATAGTCATTAGCTAATTTGCTAACCATATGTATCAATAGATTTGCCATTTTTTAGTATATTTTAATATTATTTTAACCATATTATTGTGATATAATGAATATTAGGCAAGTATTTTAAGCAGATCAAATTCAGGAGCATTATTAGTATTAACTTTGTCTTATGCAATTGCTTTTAATACAGTATAGAAATTGGAGTAGTATGCAGTGTATCGTGGGTCTTTTGACTTACTGAGTATTCTGATATGCTTTTACATACTGACTTGAATATTATTTTAAGCGTATCTAATTATATATAATTTTTTGTCATTAAAAAAAACATGATGCCAATTTTTTTTTAGCATTATAATACATCCAAATTAATTAAATGGCTGACATTTTCTTAATGCTACATTTAGTTTATTAATAATAATATTCAACAATTAGTCTTTTCTTGTACTTCTATTAGCCACAATGGTTTGCATTCAGCACACCATGAGCTGTTGGTATGCTCCTTAAAAGTGTCCCTAATGGTTTCCATATTATTATTTTCTGTTTGGTGACCAAAATATTTCCCGAAGAGTGAAAGTGCTCAGTTTAATTTGTTTCTCTTCGCTTCCTTAGAAAAATATTTGAACTAACTACATAGATAGATAGTTTGAAAGATACTGATGGTTAAAATCTTGTTTACTAATCAAATAGCTATGATAATAATTTTTCAAGTTAAGCGAACAACATCTTCTTTTACCCAAACTATACAAAATTAGAAATAGAAAAAAATATATTTTGGACAATAACATTTTGGTTAATTTAACACTACTGTCCATGATAATAATTTAGTTTAAAAAAATAGTTAAATAGAGCAATTATTGTTACAAGGATATAATGAACTCATGTACTATGCAGATCTATTGAAATTATATCAAATTTAAATTGCACAAATTTTACTGTAAGCTAGATTCTTCCAAAATTAGCCTTTTCATGTGTGTTGTTTCCATGAATTATTAATGCAAACAAAAATATTTTGCTGTAAGATATTATTTGCTGTAGGTAGTAGCTATTCGTCTTGTTGTAAAAAGCTATGTATTCTTCTCATTGTAAAATTGTACATTACTATCAATGTTTTTGGGAAGGAAAATGAAACAAAAACATTGTACAGTATTTGTGATTGTTATTATTTCTTAAAATCTTACATGATGGCAAGAGCTATCCAACATACACAACTACACCTTTACTCTGACCAATTCTAATAGCTGTGACATCATTAAAATTTCATATCGCATATAATGAACTGGGTATGCAGTCTGTTGTAGAGAATAATTAATTGATAGGTAAACATTATTACCAATGTAAAAGTCACTTAAAGCTCGTTGATCATGACATAATCTGGTTAGAATGAAAAACAATTTTAAACCGAAGTCATCTAAATTCAATTTTATAAATAATGATCATCTTTTCAAAATGTGGACTTCAATATTATAATGATTGCTGTTATTTCTATTAGGATAAAAGGTTTACGCATCCGCTTAGAATAAGGTATTCATCATGTTTCATTAGAATAAGGTATTCATCATGTTTCATTAGAATAAGGTATTCATCATGTTTCATTAGAATAAGGTATTCATCATGTTCAATTAAAATAAGGTGGTATCGTGTGTGGCAACTCCCAGAATTATTATGAATGTTTGTACTGAAAACAATTTATGCACTTTAGATCATGCCACATTGTAAACAGAACATCACAGCTTTCAATGAAACTTAAGCAAGCATCCATTGAGCATTTAATCCTATAAGCATTTACTGTTTAATTATACTATTATTTTACCGCCTCAACATATTATTATTCTCAATCTAATTGATTAATCCACTGCATGCAATTATAGAAAGTATTACACAATATTATAAGGTTCAATTACATCAAACAATATTTTTTCTTGTTATTGTGCCCACAATACACTTAGTTTTAAACTTTGTACTTAAGATAATCTAAATGTCCAGTAGGACTCAAAAGTATTAGTTTCTGGCATGGGTGACACAGTGAATGTGTAATCTGAATTGTGTGTTGCAAAGTTAACTGGCTATGGGAGCATTTTCTATGTTACACATTTCATAGAATAATACATGCAAAGTCACACTGAACTTGTTATGTTACTTGTGGGGAACTATGTAAAAGAAAACCTTCTCAGCACACAATTATGATAATTTTTACCTCAAAAATGTAGCAGGATATATTTTGGACTTAAACTTTCTTCAAGATTATAAACAGCTGTAAAATAAAAATGTGTAAGTGAAGCCAAGCTACTATGTTTACCTATTAACAACTTAATGATCCTATGATGTTTATATTGTTAAATAACCTCACATATTGTTTTTCAAGTAATCTCAGTGATATGTCTTTAACTGGCAATATTAAAATTAAGTTTACACATAACCATTTTAATGTCTTTCTCACTAATGGAAAACACATGATGGATGCATGCACCCATTAAAGCAAACTTGTGTACCACCATTAAAATCAATACATCCTTAATATGGCATCAGAATACAACATGTTGTAGCTAGCTACTACTTTGTTCTGAAGCTTATCTAGATGACATGAGTTTTGAAAACTTTTTATAGAGGAGTTCCCAAAAAGCTATACACAACTTGTTTAGTATGGCTATGTCCTTGAAACTGAAAAAATGTGAAACCAATACAATAACATCTTATGATATCATAGTATGATATACTCATAGTCAGCAGCAAACTTGTACTCTCCATGGAAATATGAATGGCAAGCATCATTAAATTAATTTTGTGTTATGCAAAATAATCATAATTATGTGCTCTGGTAACTTTGTCAAGTTTTCTTTTAAATAGTATCCCCTTGTAGTACAACAAGTTCAGTGTGACTTTGAATGTATTATTCTAAGAAATGTGTAACATAGAAAACGCTCCCATAAACTATTCAGATTACACATTCACTATGTCACCCATGCCAAAAACTAATACTTTTGAGTCCTACTGGACATTTAGATTAGCTTGACCTTAAGTTGGAATAAACTAAACTGAATACCCACAAATAAGTGGTTATCATTAGATGTACCATAACTTCTGATGCAAAACTGATTGTAGGGAATTATTTCTATTGTCTTCTGAATATGTGTAAACAATTCCCTAAGGCTTGTCAAAAAGAAATCATCTATTATTATATTACATGTAGCTGTAAAATAAGAAACTGCATTAATGTACAATGTTATTAGAAGTTCCAAATCTCAGACATTCACCATCTCAAATAAGTATAAATTTCCCGCCACGTATAGATTGCAGTCAAAATGTTTATTTACCTCAGTATTATCAACACTGTAAACAACCTTTGAGACATTCGGGAAAGTAAATGTTGTTGTTGTTTTAATACACTATTTGCATCACAGCCACAGCATGTAAACTGTTATCTTGAAAGTTTTTTTAAGTATACGACTTTATCTCTGTTCCCAAAGTTAAATGTGTTTTGTAATATTTCCTATTTTGTTAAATCTCTTTTACACCAACAGTCACTCAATCATAACACTGCAAATGTAGTTAATGGAAAACAAATCAAATAACACAGCATGATAACAGTATACATTCACAACCTAACTTGCAATCAAAACTTAGTTTTGGATAGGATTTAATTTCACATAGTATTTTGTGGTGTATCAATCTCTCTTAGCCAATTGTACTATTTGAGTGTATGATTTTGTAGAATGTAAGCAGGAAATATGTATTATGTATAATATCTTACTATCTTTGGAAAATAGTGTATAGTAGTCTTGAGATGTAAATATTATGTATACAGAATAGGTCACGCAGTAGAATAAACACAAAATTGCAGAAATATCTTCCCACTAACACTATTGGTGTTTGAACACTACATTGCAGGTATAACTTTCATAATATTGAAAGTTACTTAAACCTGTCACTTTCAGTAAAATCTTAATTATGAGAACAAGAGTAATCTTACGCCAATACAGTTTCTAAATGTTGCTTCAATTCATATGCCCAGACAGATATATTCAGAGATCATAATACTTTTGATTGCAATTTCATTGAGTATTGCATTAACTTCCCTGTCTACAATATGTTTATCGTATTGATTTTCCAATTTTTGGCTATATTTGCAATAATTGATACTAAAAAAAACATAAATATACAAAAGCTCTCCTTACATTTCAAATTTTGCAGCCAATCATATATTGTAGAAGGACATTCAAATCAACATACTGAAAGACTAACAATTGCAATGCTTTAGTTTCATAATCATCCATGAAGATATCAAATAAGCTATGTACAAATAAAAATGTAATTTTAAAGAATTTGCATAGAACAATTATTTTATATCTATTATATTATTGTTGAATCAAGTCTTTCAATGCAAAAAATAACCTGCAATAATCAAGTTGTTCGGACACTTCATAAAAACTAGATTGAAACTTTCTCACTTGCTAAAGTCAGGGTGTCTGGGTTCGATTCCCCGATGACGGCTAAGATTTTTTTCACATTGTACCTTTGCTTTTCTCTAGACCACGTAAAGTGAGAAAGTTTAAATCTACATTTGGTATTCTTTCAATACTTCAGTCATTGAAAATTTGCTATGATTATAACTTTACTATTGTATGCTTTTGTAGTAGCCACGACAATTAAAAAAATGAAAGTAACTCAAAATAAAATAATATCTTGAAATTATTACAGAAACTATATATCACCTATACAGAATCTAATAATTTATCATACAAAATATAAAATAATCAAATCAGAGTTATGCTTTTAAAATACTGTAGACTTTTAAAATGGCTAAGCTAGCAGTTTTTCTCTGATTGAATAGTCAATATATACAATAATTAAACTTAGCCTGATGTTTAAACTTATTGCCAAAGTCCTCCTCAGGGATAATGAAGTCGAAACATTGGGTTAGGTTTTACATAGTTTTAAATTATATATATTACAACAGAAAAATAACCACTATTAATACAATGTAATGTCACCAACTACAATAAATTGTTAATAATACGCTTGCCACATCTTATTAACAACAAATTTAATCAAGCAATGATGAAATGACAGCTGGTTTTCAGCAATCATATGCATTGAAAATTAACATATAAATTGTCTCCTGAATTCACTGACTACTAAGAGTAACCTTAGTCTTGAAACCACACCTTTCATTAAAATAATATTGTATATTATGTACAATATAAACTGCATTCGCTTAGAAAATAGGCATTCATCACGCTCAATTAGAATAAGGTATTCATCATGTTCAATTAAAATAAGGTATCATGTGTGGCAACTCCCAAAATTATTATAGGAACGTTTGTAGTGAAAACAATTTATGCACTTTAGATCGTGCCACATTGTAAACAGCACATTACAGCTTTCAGTGAAACTTAAGCAAGCATCCATTGAGCATTTAGTCCTATAAGCATTTACTGTTTAATTATTATATTATTTCACCGCCTCAACATATTATTTTTCTCAATCTAATTGATGAATCCACTGCAATTATAGAAAATATTACACAATATTATAAGGTTCAATTACATCAAACTACATTATTTTCTTGTTATTTGCCCACAATACACTTAGTTTTAAACTTTGTACTTGTCTACTACTATTGCTATACTCATCATTAATAAAGAAATGTTGCAAGGGTTATACTCTGTGGAACAATGAGATTTTTCGTTTCTGCTTAAATTTATCAATTGTACAGCCAATTGCTTGTGGGTTGAATGAGATCTGTAAAGAAATAGGTATTATTAAACAAAAAAATAGCTACTATTATAACAAACCAAGTACATTGAATCAAGACATAATGCAGTCCATGTAAACTCCATTAAATTAAGTTTTAATATTATGTCAATATTATTCGTTTTTTTCTTTTTATTTTCAGCTTAGATATACTTACTCTATTGGTATTCACTATTGTGGAATATGTGTTCCTTCAACTCATCTGTTTGAGTAACACCGTACACTGCTAATGTTTCAGGCCATGTTCATTTGTAGTAAACTTCACGACACAATGCAGTTTATAAACATTGACAGTATAATAGTCATACTAGTTGTAACAAATAGCGTAAAAAATAAGATTATTTCTAAATAATGCTATCTATAAGCACCTATACTATCCATATAAAATGTGACCGTCTACGGGAAAACCGGGCACAACGCGGCGTGCGTAAATATCGAGAAAAGAGCGATCGATTTCTTAAAAATGTATTGTTTTAAACGCCGATAACTCTGTAAGTGCAAAAAAAAAATTTTCGAAGGGTGCCGCGTTGTGCCCGGTTTTCCTGTAGACAGTCACAAATGAACTTAAGTGCACTATGCGACATCACACTTTACCAATTGCAACACTTTGATTTATACAGAGGTTATCTGTGTGATAGCACAATATTGTGATTACTAAAACAATACCATTTATTTCCCTAGCCTAATTATAGATGTTATATAACCCATAATTTTTCTTCTTAAGTTTCCTATTGCAATCTCAATCGCATTTACTACATTTAGCTACTTGCTGCTAACAACTCTTAAAGTTATTATACAGTGTATATACTGAATTGACAGCAAATTTTCTTGTGGAACCCATTTATAGAAGTTATATGGAACTTCAACTAGTATATTATTGTGTTGAAATTTATTTAATAAAGATATTATCACCATTTTACTGCAAAAAATTTTTTGGTTGCGACTAAGCTCACACTGAGAGAATAGAATGACCATTATGGAAAAACTAATTCCATGGAACTTCACATATTATTTCTTTCATTGTCTATTACAAATATTACATTTTATAGACTATAATCAAATAGAGTACAATCATTTCAATTTATTAATTAATCACATATATTATATTATATTTTTATATATTGCTCCATATAATATAAAATTTTGAAACATCAATTAAGTACAATCAATAAATTAAACTATATATTTTGTCTCTCTGATTAATATTAAATTAAATGATAAAACATAGTATCCAGTTATCTTGCTATAAGATTAAAAACATGTGTGAATAACTGAACATCTATGAATACTGTATAGTTTTGACAGACTAGCTAGCTGTATTGCTTAAATTTCATTATCTTGAAAAGTTAACTCGAATATTTTGGGGATTCTTCAGTTTGTGATAACACCTATTTGAGCATAAACCTGTGATTGATTACACAGTGTATGGAACAAACAAGATATTGAAAAAAATCAGTCGACAGTACTATTCAGATTAATTATACCAAAATGATACTAAGTTATTAACTTAAGTTAAAGCTAATCTAGAATCCCAGTTTAGGACTCTAAGATATTAGTTTTGTATGGTGATCAGTATCTTCAGTTTTGTACTAGCAGACACAGTGAATGTGAAATCTGAGTAGTGTGTAGCAAAATGAACAGGAGAAGGGAGAACTTTCTATAGTATATTTCTTAGAAAAACACATGCAAAATTAATACACATACATCATTTGTCGTAAAAAATCATTCTCAGTGATGCAGCAGGCAAAACAGGAAAATATTAAGGAATAATTAGTTTAATAATATATAATAATAGTTCAATATTATTTAAAGCACAAGTTGTAACTGTTTTAATGTCTTTCTTCCCAAAAGAACACACACGAGTAAAGCATACTCCCATTAAATGCAAATTGTGCACGATTAAAAACAGTTTTTCTTAGTCATAGAATAACAACATGACATATCATTTTTTTTTGAAGGCTTATCTATATATCAGTTGTGGAAACTTTGTAAAGTTCCCAAAAAGTATAGTCAACAAGTGCAGCATAGTTGTAACCTTGAAACCAAAACTTATGATATCATTTTACAATTTATTTAGAACAGCAACAAACAGCTACACTGTCAAAACATAATTTAATTGCAAAATTTATTACTTGCTGCCATTTAGTTAATATTATAAAATAAAAAATTAATAATTTTCCAAACTAACATTTTCCTAGGGTATATAGAATGTTTCAAACTTAAAATTATCATTTCCAACCCTCCACAAATGCGCACAAACACACATACACCTACCTTTGGTTTCTTTGTGTAATTATTTTATTTTATTTTGCCATTTTGGAGCTTTCTTTAACTTCATTATAATTTTGCAACTGGCAAAATATTATGCAACTTATAATAACTAAAATACATAGAAATAAGTTATTATTATTAGATGTACTGAAACTTTTGATACCAAGGTTAAAATAAAAAGGTTTAAAGGTTAGTATTTCCTGTGTGTAAAAAAAAACAATGCTTTTACAGCATCAGTCAATTTAGTAGTAAATTGTAATATTGAAAGTGTAGTTTATAGAAAACAAACCAAATAACTCAAGACAGTTAATAGTATACATTCACGACATAATAATTGTTGTGCACAATACATTTTTCTCAATTCTAAGCTTCAAATTAAATATGGCATTCATTTACATAGCTACCAATGCCATGATAAAGTACATTATGCTTAGAATAAAATATAAAGGAATTGTCCATTTATATCTCCATAATTGATTATGGTTACGATCAATCATTCACAATCAATTTATCTCATATAATAATATCGGTTTTGGCATTTTAATAAGTATGTTTTTAAGAATTTTTTAGTATAACTTTGATCAGAAGTTTCCATATTGGCTATGAATGATAATTTTTTTATTCTATAATGGTGATATTATAATATTTTGAACATAGCTACTAATTATTTTGTGTTCTAATTTAAAAAATATATTATCTGTATACTTGTACTAGCTATATCGAATAACATACAATAGCAACAGTGTTTTGCTAGATTTATCTCAAAATTGCACGAGCCCTGGTTCCTAATCCTGACTGTCACAAACATCATTGTAATTACCTTGCCCACATCACTCCCATCTGTATGCATACATTATTGCAATGAAAGACTTGGTTTCAATTACATACCATTATCAAAATATATGTGTACAAAACCATATTTCTATGCCAATTCTCTACATTCTTCTCAATTAATAGCTTGTTCAATGTTGATATTTTTATGAATGAATATGAAATTGAAGAGCATTGCAATTGTTAGTGTTTCAGTATGTCAGTTTGAATTTTTTCCACAAAACATGATCAGCTATAAAGTTTAAAATGTAATGACAGCTTTAATTTTATACTAATTGTTTTCCATACAATTATTTTAGCTAATAAGAAAATGAAAAAAAAACTTAAATTGTGTACCTTTCATTAATCTAATGCAAGCATAAACCTCTTGCCTACAGGGAAGCAAATGTTGTCCTCAATAGAAGTGTAATCAATAGTATTCTTTCCAATATTCTCTCTAGGCATATACTGAAGTTGCCTTTACAAACAGATACTAGCACAATTGCATTTAATTACTCTTGTCATGCAGTTTTTACAGAAAGTAACATTGTTTAAAATTACTTTCAACATTATGAAAGTTTTGCTGCAGTGTTAATCAAACATCAAAGTGTTCATCTGTGATGTAGTCATCAGACATCAATAGTGCTTAGCAAAACATGACAAATATGATGGCTGCATGTATATAGCAACATGAATACATTTAGTGATCAAGGCAGAGCAGCTAAGAGTACATGTGACGCATTTGGGGTGATCCCTAAAAGTATAACCCTAGCTAGTGGTGGCCTATCATCCCCACAAGCAAGGCCATAGTGTATATGATGGTATCGCCAAAGAAATTACGTCCCTTCACTATGTAACAGTAGATGAAGTGGTGTTCTAAATCACACGGCAGGAAAGGGGATAGACCTACAATTGCTGCCTTTAATGTATATATCATTCAACACTAGCTAAAGATTTATTCATATGAATTTTATTAATGTTCTAAATAATGGTTGTGAATGTAAGAAATGCTCACTGCGTTAGATTGCTAATGAGGTACGCAACAAGTTTGAACACAAACTACCTCACGTTTGGCAGCCTCATAAAATTATGAAAATGACTATGGTAACTAAGGTGATGCTATATTATATAATTATAATGAGTTAGTTAAACAAAATAGCTAGCATTGAATAATACTGAACAATACACTGTTAAAACGGGGTGCTTAAATAAAACATCGCGAAGTGTTTACCAGGAGGCATTATCTGGACATCCCACTTTGAGCCCTTGTAACTTCCACACCAGTGCATATATACCAAGTGAACATATTATTATAATAATAGCTAATACCCTTTAGTTTCTCTATTTCAAATATATTTGAGTAATGACTAACTATGGCGAGGATATAAAGCTTTAAAGTGGGGTGTCCAGGCAGTGCCTCCTATTTAACACCAAAGCTAAGTTATCAAAACACCCCATTTTTAACAGTGTAAAAAAAGGAATGTTTCTAAGTTCAAACACTGTAAACTATTACTTGTTAAAAAAATTCACTATTAAATAATACACATTTCCACTAATACAAACATGATAGTTTTCATGGAATACTTCTTTTAGAAAGTGTTATGATACAAAGAAGGTCGCAAAATTCTCGAGTTAAAAAGAAAGCAATTAAAGAATGTTTTTGAAACAATTTTCTCTAAAGTTTTCCGCCAAGTTTTGGGATTCTATCATAACAGTTAATATCTACTACTAGGTTAACCTTAACATGTTTTTTTTTGTTTATTCTACTATTTTTATCACAAGTATAATAGCTATATAGTATGCATCACAAGCATTGGAAAGTCTCCCAAATTTATATACAGTCTTAGCATGAACTAACAAAAATTAATGGTTGTCCATGTTTACTGCATTAATCATTCTGTTTAGGCCAGAATTGGTCTATATGTGTGTCTATCAGTTTGTCATTAAATTTTATCTGGCTTGCTGCCTTCATTCCTCAATAATCAAGCTGCAAAACTGCTTGAAAGTTAATTATATTAAGCCTTTGATAAATTGATTCCACCTTGAGAGAAAGAGTTGATTAGCTAAAACAAATTATTGACTCTCACAGTAACAAGTCTAGTCCCTCTCAATTTTTAGTTATATCAGTTCATTGTTCAGTTGATAGCTTTGGGGAAATATTATGGTATTATTGGAGTGCTTGTAGCAGTTTGTATGTATAAGAATAAAATAAAAATGGAAACAAAATGCACTGACTTCAATCATCATAAATGAAGTAGCAGATTAATAATTATGCCCTTATCGAATATGTTACTGAATTGAAAAATGATGTTGAATTACTAGTCTCATTTTTATTAATTTATTAATTTTGTACATTTTAAATTTGACGAAGCTGAATGCATTAGGTATAAAATATATTAGCATTTAAGTTATTACAACAATATCTGTAGCATAAAAGCCGCCAATGTCTTTTTTTTTTAATAAATTATCTTTTTTCTTTTAGAATGGGTAGCTAGTGTCAATTATATGCCGTGCAGCGCGCATCGCCTCCAAAGTCGCTAACAGACTGAGTAGCCTTGAAGCTACAAAAATAAATGGCTCAACCAGTTTATCGTGCAAAGAAATACTGACAAATTCTTCTGTTATAAGAGACTACATTTAGCTTATAGCGATCTATACAAGATAGCTCCTAAATTTCGCCATTTATTTATATATGCACGGCAGGCAACAGGAAGTAGGCTGCACTCATTTCGTTACTACCAATTGAGCCATCAAATGACTATAAAATTGAGGTTTAAATTCCATTTCTCAATATTATTGTTTAAAAAAGATTTGTCTTGTAATGGAGTCTAGTAACCCAACAACTGTATTGCTATTTATAATCTTCCATTTATCTTCTGCTGGTATACTATTGAATTATTGTATTATCACTTTATTAATATTATAATTTTGTGATTTAGATGGAATTTCTCAAGTTTTGAATTTCAATACCATTTGCCTCCAGAATGAAGTGCTTTATGAGTGTATTACTGATGGTTTTCTCTTGTGGACTGTTAGAGATATCTCATCAACAACAACTATATTCACTTTTAGTTATACAATCCGCAGTGGTACAGCTAATTATACTAAGGGAATAGGACCATCCACTATTTCAGCACAACTAATTTTTAGAAACTCCTCATTTGTTTCTTCAGTCCTAACTATTACAAATGTTACAAGTTTAAGAGGAGATATAATGATAGAATGCGATCAAGAAATAGAAAGTTTACAGGAGAGCATGCTATACACAGATAATAATGGTGGGTTTTTATATTACAGAAGATTTAGGTTTCTCTAATGCTTGTCAGAAATACGCTGGTGATAATCATGTTCAATTTTATAAAGCCCATATTTCTGCTATTTTTTCTAGTTTTAATATAACAAAATGCCTTAAAAGAGTCTACGGACAACCATGACAAAATCCGTAAATTGTGCTAACAGAGTTAAAAAAAATTACTAGACTTTGAGGTTAATAAAACTAGTTTTCAATGTGCTAATTTACAATTTGTTATGGTTGTCAAGATACCTTTTCAGGAAGTGATAGTGGCTATACATTTTATTTTATAAAGGGAAGTGCTATTTCAGTTACTCTGTTATAGTGATGATGAAAGTTAACAAAAGTGAGCTAACTCATTTACAGATATAGATAAACTGTAACTCAGTAGTTCTCACTGTACTTTTGACAAAAACAGAAAAAAATTTAAACTAAACTGTAAATTTTACGCAAACTTAATAAGCTAATGATTGTTTCAATGATTGGACCTTGGAGTTGGAAATAGTTAACATTATAAGAACCATTGTAATAACAATAACAACAACAACAACAACAACAACAACCATTATAACTAGTGATCTGCTTCAGCACAGATGGCGAGCGAGCTGGTCTGACTGTAAATTTTATTTGAATGCTAGCTGTAACCTTTGTTAAATATTTTTGTTTAGTTTTATTGCTATTCTTTAATGACACATAACACTTTCATACATACTTGTTCACTGGATATACCAGCGCAAGACCTGCGTTGTATTCTCTTCGTGACCTGACTATAGGATAAAAAATTTTCAAGGGGTAAGCAACCAAATTTCCAAGGATGATACGGGTAAACGTCGATAAATTAACAATCGATAAAGTAACGGTTTTCATTTAAAGCTAGTTGCCATTCCACAGTACGTTCCGTTCAAAATGCTCTATTGTACCAAGTTCTAGTATATATAACACTACGCAGTATTCTCTTAGTGACTTCACTATTGGACTTTGGATTTTCAAGTAAGAACAAATCTATTACGTAAGGCGTATAGCTATGACGAACAGCGCGTTGACAAGTAAACTTGCCATCACCGCTAAATAAATAAAAAATGAACTCGGCTAACTTTGGAAGACTTAACTGTGAACGTTCCTCCCATTCTGTCTCCGTAGCTCTTCGCCGTTTTTTTTATTCTTCTCCTAGAATTATTTTACAGTCTTTTCTCCCGACTTTCCTGCGCCCGCCCTAATGTTTACGTTTTTAAGTAGCCTCCAGGGTGTGCACACGCATTGACCTTTTTGAACTTTGCCATATATATATATATATATATATATATATACCACTAGCGATGTGCATGAGCACAAATATCAAGCGAGCCTGCCTAGTTAGGTAATATTATTGTTACTATAAATTAATATTTTAGCCTAGTTCATGCAAAACAGTATAATAACAGTTAACCATTAATTTTAGCAAACTAGTGCAAAATTACTCTCTTGCCTGAGTAATGGTAACTTCTGTAGTATCAAACTTAAGCCATTCTGACTACCTCCATTAACAGTAACTGCTCTCAGATATAAAAAGATATTTAAAAAAATAGGCCAACAAATATGGACTTACTTCTTACATAAATTGCCTGAGCATTGGTAACTTCTGTAGTACCAACTTTAAGCTATCTAAGCTAATTTAAAGGTGCAGTACCACCGAAACCTGTGGTAATTAAGTGATTCAGTAGAATACCACAAAACCCGCCCGTAGCTACGATCCAATTTACTCTCGCCAACTGACTATTGTACGCGACTCGGGCACAATTTGAACACGTACCAATTAACTGTAGCAGACAATTTACTACAAAGAGCTTTCATTTCTAAGGACTACCAGTACTGTAGGACAGAAGCAGCAGTATAGATAATTTATAATTTTTTGTTCACTTTCTAAAAAATATTCCGATATATACTAAAATCATAGCTCCATTAGCTGGGCCATAATGAAATACAAAATGGAATGAACAAAATCAAAGGTTCTAAAGTGTGTAATATCATCAATGGGCTCCAAGGAGCTGTGCCTCCTCATTGATCTCTCCACTGGAGAGCCATGTCCTCTCTTCTAAATAACCAGGATGTAGTATTCTTCCCTTCAGGAGACAGAACAAGGACAAAATATGGAATTACTACTTACCTCAATTTCTGAGTATTGGTAACTTCTGTAGTATCAAAATTAAGTTACTTTGACTATCTGAATTACCTCGAATTTTTGACAACAAGCTCTTAGCTACAAAATCAAAAGACAATCAATTTTAGCACACAAATACAAAATTACTTTCTTACCTCATTTTCTTGAGCAGTAGTAACTTCCGTAGTATCAAATATAAGCCATTCTGACTATTTGAATTTACCAGTCACTGTTGACAACAAGCTCATAGCTACAAAAAAAAAAGGCCAGAGTTATTTTTGCATATATTATAGCTAACAAGGAATTACGTACTTACCTCAGCTTCACTGGAGTGGTAGTAGCTTCCTTAGCATTAATATTAAGGTATTCTGACTACCAATGGCTCTTGACAACAAACGAAATTACGTTTGAAAAAGGATCGTCAATGTCTCGTACTTCGAAGCTTAAGTTTAAAGTAAGGCTTATTTAGTGCTGTAGTTTCAGAATAAACTGGGGTGAAGCCTAAATAACTGAGTTTTTAGGAGAATTTTTTCCCGCACGCGAGTTTAAGGGGCATACGTACCATCCATACACACATAACTAGTGATGTGCTTGAGCACAAATGGCGAGCGAGCCTAAAGACTATACTATTTTTATATGAATGATTTTGACTTCTAACACTGAAGCTACTGAAAATAAGGTCCAGTTTTTTAAATTTCGCATACAGGGTAAAGGGATTTCAGTGCCATAGTAACAACTCTCTGCAACTGCTTGAATTGAAGGAAAAAAACAACAACAATTAAAACAATACACGTTATTTAAAAGTTTTATTTGTGATATTCTTTAGCTAAGTAGTGGTTGTAACACACAATGCTTTGACACAACTGGACATACACCTACACAGACTTACCTTCGCAGTAGTCTAGTGGACAATGTATTTTCAAGTAAATACTGTTGCGCACGGCTTATAACAATGACAAAGAGCGCATTGACTTACCACCGCCACTAACTCGAATAGAAATGGAAGTCCCTTAAGTTTTCAAGTTTTAACTGCACCCGTCAAAACGGTAAACAATTCAATTTTTAGTATGATACGGGTACTGAACGATAAACCAGAGGATTCTGTTTAGTGTAATTTGGGACGGGGTCGACCACATAACTAACACAAAAACGCGAGGGTCAAAGTACAAAATGACATACGTACGTCCATACGTATATACAAACATCCCCAATTTTTTCATTTTTACCCCTGTAAGTGTCTCGCTCGCTACGCTCGCTCGCCAATAACTTGTACCCGATTTTGCATTAATAACCCCTCGCTCGCTCCGCTCGCCAACTAGTGCTGTGCTTGAGCACAAATTTGGAGTGAGCCTGCCTAGTTAAAACTACAGTATTGTTACTGTACTAGTGATGTGCTTGAGCACAAATGGCGAGCGAGCCTAAAGACTATACTATTTTTATATGACTTCTAACACTGAAGCTACTGAAAATAAGGTCCAGTATTTAAATTTAGCATACAGGGTAAAGGGATTTCAGTGCCATAGTAACAACTCTCTGCAACCGCTTGAATTGAAGGAAAAAAACAACAACAAAAGAATACACGTTATTTAAAAGTTTTCTTTGTGATATTCTTTAGCTAAGTAGTGGTTGTAACACACAATGCTTTGACACAACTGGACATGCACCTACACAGACTTACCTTCGCAGTAGTCTAGTGGACAATGTATATTCAAGTAAATACTGTTGCGCACGGCTTATAACCATGACAAAGAGCGCATTGACTTACCACCGCCACTAACTCTAATAGAAAAACTGCACCCGCAAAAGAATTCAAAAAGGTAAACAATTCAATTTCTAGGGTGATACGGGTACTGATCGATAAACAAGAGGATTCTGTTTAGTGCAATTTGGGACGGGGTCGACCACATAACTAACACAAAACGCGATGACATACGTACGTCCATATATATAAATAAATAAATAAATAAACAAACATCCCCGATTTTCGATTGTGTTACCCCTGTAAGTGTCTCGCTCGCT
>WLWD01003926.1_pt1 | contig 26136 bp, 22 predicted proteins | sample 6712731 | NCBI WGS metagenome assembly WLWD01 (sample SAMN12718690, study PRJNA576275) | sponge metagenome | isolation source: marine sponge | host: Mycale hentscheli | place: New Zealand: South Island, Marlborough, Capsize Point | collected 2014-11-01 | reverse complement strand
TACAGCTATGGCTGTTGGAGTTCCATATACTTTTTTTTTTCTTGCACTCCTTAAAGTGAAGTTGTTTTTGGTTCATTAACTTTCAGGTACGTTGAAAATGGTTAGCTTAAAACGTCTGTTCTTTTTTTTTGTGTGTGTGTGTGTGTGTGTGTGTGTGTTGTGTGTGTGTGGTGTACATTTGGACAACTAAATAAAAGCAGCAGATAAGAAAGTATTCATTGCTATTATTGTTGAGGGTTTATGGGTTTACGCAAAACACCCATTGTGTTAGTGCTTTTGTGTGAGTGCATGTGTTGTGTGTGTTGGGGGATTTGTTATTAAATGAAAGAAGGATGGCTGTTTGGAGTACTCTCTTCGGTGGGTCGTACACAATCTCACTAGTTTATATTATCTGTAAGTCTCTTAGTGTTTTAGACTTTCGTCAATCTAACACTGTAAGCTCCACCCACTCTATGGAAGAGACGTGGCCTGTTCAGTTAAGCTTTACAGTTGGGTTTTGTTATATACAACTTTATCCTGTGGCTAGTAAGCAAGTTGTAACAGTTCTAGTAGTAACAGTTCTAGTAGTTGATTGATCCCAGTACAAGTAAGGCACTGGCACCATTTTTTCATACACTACATACATTACTAACTTTTTTCTCAGGTTTTTTTGTTGTTTTGTTTGTTTTTTGTTTTCCCATGCTAAATTGAACAATACAATATTGTCTGTGTCACCTGGATTGCATATCAAGTTTCGGTGTCCCCAATTGCTTTGCTGGCCCAACATTCTGGAATCCCAGTGGCAGTGGTCAGTTCCCATTTGTAAGCATGTGTGTGCACCACGCAAGCCATTCCTGACCAGATTGGGAGATCACACAATTCACCTTGACCATGTTTAGATTCCAAGCAAGGATCAATTAGGGAACTTTGCCAAAATAGTGAGTACATACAGCTATGGAAAAGTGACCGGCTTTAGCCTTTTGACTAACTGCCAGTGCAAGAGCATGATGTGGCATCAATGGGTGGTGGTTGAATTGGAGAACTTGGCCGATCTGTGGTGGTACAGGTGCCTGTCTTGAATACTGATGTCATACTGAAACTGGTGCAACAAGTTTTGAATTCAATTGCAGCTAGCTGTGAAAGAGTCTTATTTCACTGGAGTGCTGTAATGGGGAAAGTGGAACGTGTTTTCTCTCCGGGTTTTAATGCTGCCGAGTTTATTATGCATTTTGGATACACGAGTTTTGGACAATTAGCAGGGAATATTTGGAGTCTTTTTTCTGTTTCATTTTGTCACTATGTAGTCTTTGAATCAATAGACATGGGACCAACTGTGATGTTGATAACAAAGCAGTTCGCTGGTGGTAAGGAAATTCCAAAATGTGTGTGTGTCATTCATTATCATTCTTACCGAATGTGTAAATATTAAGTAATCATTGTAGTGCTATACTGACCTGGGCATATTTCAATTTGGCACAGGCTTTCGGGCACCTGCTTGATTTGATCACGTGTGAACACTTAATGGGTGTGAATTTGTTTTCATACTAAATGCAATCCTTAAGAAGTATTATAAACTGTCGAGGCTGCAAAAGACAATCAGAACTTTGATCTTGACTAGCCATAGGTTGGTTGGTTGTTCGACTGTTATCGAAGAAGCTAATTTAACCAACATAACTGGAATGTCATTGGAGACTTTCCTCCTCACCCTTTCATCCTTTCTGTTTCAACTTTCACCTGAAGTAAATTGCCTGGTCAAGATTGAATATCGGTAGGTAGTGTGAGTAGGCGCGAAGTTTCAGCCATGGGAGCTATTTCCAGGTGACTGCCTTTCATTTCCTGTTGTGGGTTTCTCAGGATGTGTGGTGTGAATCCAAAGAATTGTCATCAAAGTGGAACCTTATTATAGTAACTCTTTGAATTATCAAATTACCTTCTCCCTCTACATTTTGTGCATGTCTGGGGTCAATAGGTCAGATGTCGTGGAGTTTTAGCGGTTACGTGATCAGGGTTTGCAAATTATAAGTGATAAGAAAGTCGTAAGGTATGGTTGCTGGGTGGCTAGACAGTGGCCTTGTTGGATGGCAGTATAACAGCAGACCTTTATTAACTAGTTAACGTGGCGATGGTGCATAACTATCAGCTAAATAATTGCATCCACCAATAGCTACAGGAGGTTCGTGTCCACCTTATCTAATTGACTCTGGACGGAGGTTAGCGAGTTGAAAATTATGCAACACCACTTTCAAATACCAACTCACAGTGGTCATAGGGATACCCTAAACCACAAATAGGCTTTAATCTTGAAACCATCACACAGCTCCAGTTTCCTAAGCGCCTAAAGCCCTCAAGTGGTTATATAAGTAAGGCACCACAATTGTCATTTTGGTGTTAGATGTGGTTACTCTGATAATCTTTAACTCTCCTACCTCTGTTTGGTTAAAGGATCACTATCTTCTATTGTTTATGCACGGCTATAGTATATTTCTTTGTAATACTACAATAGAATAGATTCTTGCAGAATGGTGAGCCATGCCTTAATAATGTATTCGATTCTTCATTCACCAGTAAAGTTTGTTGTAAACCTATTCAAAACAGAAGCTTTTCTTTTTCCCCTCTGACTTCCAAACTACCACTGGTGTACCGTTAGTAGGAAAACCTCGTGTAGAGTACAGTGAACTTGGTAATCAGTTCATGTTTCAATGTAGTTATAAAACAAGTCAAAACTAGAGTGGTGTTAAATCCTTTGTCTTGGCTGCTTTGGGGCATTCAATATTTAACCTGTAGATCCTGGCTAGTAATCAATTGCTAGTACAGTGCTCAACAACAATAATATTTTTTTGAAGCCAATTGTGTCTCCTTTTTGTTGTAAATTTTTGGTTAGTTTCCACTTGAGCTGACATGAAAACTAGGGAACCGAATGACACTGACTTTTGAATACAGTTTGGTTTATGGATTACATGCGTATAGTGTTTATTGGTTACGTGTAGTAGTCATGGAAAAAAGTAACTTTATCAAAGGTATCAGTTAATTCATCATCATTGGACTACCATCAACTATAAATTTTGTTAATGGACCTCTGATTGCTTTGTTGTTACTATCACTGCGTTCTATAATTTCGTAGATTCATTCTTTCCTACAATACAGTGATACGTCCAATTGAAACAAGTGATGTAAATATTTTGTAGTTTGTAATACTTAATGATTGTAGATGACTTTATTTAACTAATCTCTTGTGAAGCTATGACCCCCTTATACTTGTGAGGATTTCTTCCTGAGTATAAAGTTCCTTACTTAGTTTCATACAGGATTTTTCGTGGAGGGAGGGGGGGGGGGGGGGGGGGGGGGGAGAGAGCATTTCATGTACTTAACCACACCCCTTTTTATTCCAGACGATTGTATGCACATGCCTATAAGAGAGTGTATACTTCACACTGCTGATAATTTCTAATACGTTCAACAAATACCCTGCAATGAAATGTAGCTAAATATTGCCATGAAACTTCATAACACATTCAAGGGTGGTTTAGTAGAAAATGGTACACGCATGCCTGCAGTAACAGAAAGGGTCCATGTATGCCTATGCAAATTGAAATGAAGACGTAGATAGATAGATATATATATATTCAGAACTCATTAGTATACGGCTTCGTTTGCTCTGCTAAATAATTCTAAAGTTGAGGGGGGAGGGATCTCTCTATCTCTGAAACCCTGCCATAGATCAACCATGCCATACAAAAGTATTGTACGTTTGTATGTCAGTGTGTGATTAAGCCGTAGTTTCTCCTTTTGTTGTTGTTGTTTTTACTTATTCATACAGTTGTTCAGTACCTCCCAGCCATGATATTCGTAATGAAATCTTAATGTTAGTGTCTTTGTGTTGATGCAATGTGGTGCAGGTGACAGCAGCGGGCATAAAATGATGAGTGTCCTCGCGACACTTGGCCCAACGCCTGACAGGCAAGAGGAGATCACCTACACAGGTTTAAAGATCATCGGCAACGGGTCATTTGGTCTGGTCTACCAGGCCAGGTTGGTGGCAACGAATGAGACGGTGGCTATCAAGAAGGTTCTTCAAGACAAGCGCTTCAAGAACCGGGAGCTGCAGATTATGCGGAGACTGGACCACGTGAACATCATCAGGTTGCAGTACTTCTTCTACTCCTCTGGCGACAAGGTAAGCTAAACTGCCTCGAGTCTGATTGTGCAGTAATGGGGCTTCAGTTAACAACTCATGTGGGTAGTTCTTGGAGGGGGGGGGTGTGAAGGGGAAGGAGGAGCGAGTATCTCAGGGTATCCCCCCTCTGTATGGAACCCTGGTATATCTATAAGAGTCAAGTTTATACTCGTTCTAATTTCAGCTAGCTAACTTAATTCGGACATGGTCTTATAACTGTGGATGTAAAGGTTTTAAATGCTCCCACTTCTAATTTGGCAGTCTCAGGTGTGTGTGCTGGCTGGCTGGGACCGTGCTAGTGGTGTAGTAGTGCTTAAACTCTCATCAAAACTTCTTCAAAGTTGTCATTGTTGGGACTGGTAGTGTATATATGGCAGAATGGAATGCAGACTTCCTGGAATTGGATTACCCCTTTGGCAAAAAAAAAATGTTAAGAAATTTGTCTTTTGTTTGGGCGTTATTGTTGTCCCATATTTTGTTAACAAGATCTAAATTTATTTCTTTTGCTTACAGAAAGACGAAGTTTACTTAAATCTAGTTCTGGACTATGTTCCTGAGACAGTCTACAAAGCCGTCAGACATTACAGCAAAGCTAAGCAAGTCATGCCTATTCTTTACACTAAGGTACGTGTGTGTGTGTGTGCCTTTTTTTTTTCTTTTTCTTTTTTTTTATTTATTTTTTTTTTTTTACCAAAAGAAGTACTAAACATGGTGTATTATTTGTGAATTAGCTCTACATGTATCAGTTGTTCCGATCACTGGCCTACATTCATGCTAATGGCGTCTGCCACAGAGACATCAAGCCTCAAAACTTGCTCCTCAATCCTGAAACTGGAGTCCTCAAGCTATGTGACTTCGGGAGGTACGGCAGTGAATACAATGGAGGGGTGTGGTTGATTCGTTATTTTTGTGGATCAAGATTTTCATTTGTATGTAGACTGAGTTGTACAATACAATTCCTGAAATTATACCAATAGGTGTGAAATTATACCAATTACAACCACTGAATTACTGGCTCAGGTTGTTGGGGTTGTGTTTGTTGATAAAAGAAATCTTTTTAAATAATGTTTACTACCTAGCAAATACAATTTGGGGTAAATTTCAGTGTTGTGGTTTCAGTTGCTGCTGGAAGTCTATAATTACTCCCTTATAAGGAAACATTTTTAATATTGAAAAAAATTGGAACTAGATCTTTATGAAATAGGGTGTGAAAATTTTATTGTGATTGTGTGTGTGTGTGTGTAGTGCCAAGATGTTGGTCAGAGGAGAGCCCAATGTCTCGTATATTTGCTCTCGATACTACAGAGCACCAGAACTCATTTTTGGAGCTACGGATTACACGTGTGACATTGGTATGCTATGCCTGCTAGGCTACGTGTGTGTGTGTGGTGGGGAGGGGGAGGGGGTGGGAAGAGCAACAAGGCCAAGTTATATCAAGCATGTTAAAAATATTTTCTCTTGGCTTGGGTTGGTACTGATCAAGTAATGAATGATCTTCACTCACTCGTGTTAATAGAGCCAGTCGGTTGGCTTCATTGTTGAAACCTGTACCTCAAAATAATTATCTTAAAAATTGCACTTGGCCTTTCTTTTTTTCTTTTTTACTCCCGTATTTCTTTAGACGGTTTCCTCGAATAGATTGTGTGCCTGACTTTTGTGCTGGACAACCATTACCAAATATAATGCATTCCTATCAATAGTGGAGTGAACCATTCGCTTGCTGACTCTGACGCCTTACTAATGAAGAGGATTAATATAGAGTGTGCCATAGATGGCAAGTAATTGAAACATTGTAGTATCCTACATTGTTAATGAAATTACTTATTCGCTTCTTTGACCTCGTAATGTTCAACAAATAAAACAGTTTTTTTGACACAATTACAAGATTGGTAAGTGGCAGCAATACAACACCTACTGCGCAATTAAAGGAAGCCCCTGAAACTGGTTAAAGAAACGTAATCTTGCACTGTCTATTCAGTAAATATAGACTTGTCAGACTGTTGCTGCATACCCTTACCAGATGATACTATATTAGTGTGTGTTGTGTGAGTGCAATGAGGGTTACTAGACCAAGGAAGAAGAGAGAAGTTATAATATTTATATTATAGCATTACAGTAATTATAATCTTGCCCAGTTTGAGTTTTAAGACAACTGACGAAAAGTTTAGTAGGTCACTATGTAGGTCACCAAAATGTCTATCTTAACCGTGTCCAAACTACCTTGTTAATGCAAATGAATGGACTTTAATTGCTTTTCACCGTCATTAGCACACACGCAAGCACAACTCAGATTGCACATTGTGGCCAGTGGGTCGGAAAGGGACGACTAGGTATTGTGAAGTGAGGAGTAACTCCAAAGTGTGGGTGTGATTTGTGGGATCAGCTTCCTGTCCTTCCTTTCAAGAAGTTAGTAATTAGTGCTAATCAGCACTGTGTGGTGACTAGGTTTGTCTCAACAAAGACAATGGGGGAGGCGGCTGTAGCGCTGCTGCTCACTAACAATAACGGGGGGGGGGGGGGGGGGGGGGGGGTTGTTCGTTTGTTTTTAATTTTTATTATTAATTTATGGTTTTACATATAACAGCAATTGTAATATTACATATATGAGTACTTGAAGCCGAGTGTTACAGACACCCATGCATTAGAATGGAGATTGAAGTATAGGTTTTAATATAGTGCTTTTTTTTTTCCTTTTTTTTTTCAGATATTTGGAGTGCAGGTTGTGTATTCGCTGAGCTACTATTAGGCCAGCCAATTTTTCCGGGAGACTCTGGAGTAGACCAACTGGTAGAGATCATCAAAGTACTGGGCACGCCTACCAAGGAGCAAATACGAAAAATGAACTCAAACTACACTGAATTCAAATTTCCCCAAATTAAAGCACACCCGTGGACCAAGGTGAGAAAGAATCGTTATGTTGGTATGATGGTGTGTTATTATAAGACTGGTTTAGTAGTAATGAGGGGGAAATGTGTTGGTATTGCGCCAGAGTAATTCCAGACAATGCGTAATATATTGTTAATTAGGGAAAATTCTGGGAACACATACTACATGCACTGGCTATGTGATTACACTCTTGAATTGTTCAAATAATTGTTCGGTGTGCCCTGAGGGTTTGGAAGTTGAATAAAGCTGCGATAAACTAAACACTCTTCAGATGGCTTGGAATCCTAGCACTACCTTTAGAGTGACCCAGGAAATTAGAAACAAGCTTTTCTTTCTTACGGGTCTGCCGCCAGCAGTGGGATGATGCTCCACCCCTAATCATTGAGCAGCTAGATGAGTCATTTCAATTGAAAACAGCTATTGGAACACAACACCTCCGATACTGAAATATTGCCCAATCTGCTGGAGATTAATACTGCCCTGTATTGTGGAGTCACTGCCTTCCATCCTCAGCCACAACTTGTGGAACATACACTGGTATGCTTGCCTGGTTCTTTCAAGTGTGCACATCAAACACTGCCTTCTCGTTAAAGTGTCTTTGTAGTGGTGCTCTCTGTGTGTGATCTGTTGAACAATCATAGAGGTGAACCTTTGATTGGTTTATGTTTGCACACTCTTTAGAATAAATAAAGATGCCTTTTGATTGATTTCTCATAAGTTTTGTCTGCTGATGCTCTTATTTCATTCTGCATGCCTTCCTAACTGATATCAGAACTAAATCATCCTGTTCTGCTAGCATGGGAAGGTGTTACTTAGTCCTTATTGTATTCAATGGGTCTATTTCCCTTGTCTTTGATGTGGTGTGGGTGTGGAGGGAGAGATAGTATGTAACATTGTTGCTTGTGCAAGTGGCATAGTGTGGGTTCATGTTGTTGTTGTGGCTTTTTTGTTTTTCTGTGTTCAGTTGTGCGTGATTGTTGTTTTTACTGTGTAATTGTTTTGTTGTTGTTGTTTTTTGTTTTTGTTTTTTCCAAGTAAAAAAACAGGGAGTTTTAACTGAAGAATATGAAAGAAACATTCCAACTTGTTCCAGCATTATTATTTCTGAGTTGACTGGTTCTTATGGTGACATTATATCTCCATTGCTCTGTGTCACTGAAGCTTCAGTTAGTTGCTTGCTAGTGAGCTCCTTCCACAGCCAAGCAACAATTTTATTTGCTTCCCCTTGGCTCTTTTAAGATTCCTTTCAAGTGGTGTTACAAAACAGTTCACTTCAAAGGACAGGAAGTTGGACAATGATCAAAAGCCTTACTGTATTAATAAGATATGGGAATTCCAAACAGAACACACCCTTCAAATCAACTGACACTCATAGCATTTGCAGATGCTATTGTTTTGTGTGTGTGTGTGTGTGTGTGTTTGCTGTTAGTTTTTGCAGTAGCTGGTATTTTTTTTTTGTTTTTTTGTTGTTTTTTTTGTTAACCCTTAGCGCGCGTGCGTGAGAGGGTTATAGTAGTCATCTGGTCTGTTGTTGTTTTTTTGTCTGTCTGTCGCGGTCTGATTTTGGAGATTACTGACAATTAGCCATTGATAACTTCATCAGAACGGCGATTAAGGACCTTTCATTGTGCTACTTTTCTGAATTTCGAGCTGATTATTGAGAGAAAATGTGAAGCTTTCAACTCCACGTAGGTGCTGGCTTTTTGTGGGTAATGCCCCCTATCATCACACCATAATCACATGAGCTAATAATTTAATTCTTGCAGTCTGCGGTAGCTTGGTTTATGCTGCCGGAAAGTTAATAGAGTTGCTGGAAGTGGAGTTTTGCGTTGAAAGTATATATACCAGTGAGTGTCTCTGGCCTGTTTAGCTTCTCTTACAGAGACATTGTTTACATGTACCAATTTCATTGCTCGAGCTATGTCCATGATACCTGATTAGAATAGCCAATAAAGAAATATTATTTTGGTCTGAGATTATATTGTAATAGCTAACTAGTTTATAGTAGCACTGACGGTTTATCCCTTTGGTGCTTCATTTTTTATTTGTTTTTTGTTGTTTTTTGTTGTTGTTTTTTTGTTTTGTTTTTTGTTGTTGTTGTTTTTGGGTTTTTGTTTCCTTTTTCTTTAACTTGTTAATTAATTCAAAGAATGCTGAGTGAGGTGTAGGAATTTACTAGGAGTTGTTAGTAGATATCACAGCTGTGTGACAGATGCCTCTAACTTTTGAATATTTCAGGTGTTTCGTCCACGCACTCCTTCTGAAGCCATTGAGTTGGTATGTAGACTGCTGGAATACACGCCTTCCTCTCGTATTTCACCGATGGAAGCTTGTGCACATGCCTTCTTCAACGAGTTGCGGCATCCAGGAGCGAAAATGCCAAATGGCAAAGAATTTCCTCCTCTGTTTAACTTCACTCAACAAGGTGAGCTTTTCTGGGGTTTCCTGTTGTTGTTTGTTTTTTTGTTTGTTTTGTTGTTGTTGTTGTTGTTTTGTTTGTTTTTTGTTTTGTTTTTATCTTAGTCTGTAATAAATTTTTCAGTTTAGTAGGTTTGAGGTTGTTACTGACAATTGACCATTCAATTAAGTATGAACTTACTCATAATGACAATTTAAGTCTTTATTGTGCTACTTTTTATTTTTGTGCCTATTTTTGAAAAATGTGCACCTCTGCATAGGTATAGCTTTTGTGGGTAGCGCCCCTATCGTCACATCACAATCTGTGAGCAAATGATCTCTCGCTGCCCGTGGTAATTTCACTGTATGCTGAGTGGTTTACTGAGTGCTGAATTGGAGTTTCACATTGAAACCTCCAGTGAGTCCCCAGCAGGTTTAGCTTCTCTTATGAATACAGTATTTACATCAACCGTTTTCGTATATAGATTGATACCTGCTTAGTTATATGCCACTTGCATTATTCTTTTGGTCTGAGAAAGTTTTGTAGTAGCTAGAGGAGAGTAGCGGGTTCGCTTTCACAGTGCACCTGTGGTTCTTCATTCAGTCTGCTCTAGTTTGAAACTTTAAAGAGCAAACTCAGTCCTAAATATTATTGGTCAATTGAGGGGGGAGAGAGAGAGAGAGCTGGTGGATCTTGCCACAACTTGTTTTAACTAACCGATATCACACTGCATTGTTATTTTCAGTTTGTTGTTAGACTAACTAGAATGTGAATGAAGCCTGTACTGACATAATGTACTGGTTGTTTGTGCAGAATTGGCTATCCGTCCTTCTCTTCAGTCTGTTCTGATTCCTCCTCACCTAAACAAAACCTCTTCCTCGACCACTTCTCCTGCCGCCACTCTAGCAACGGCCCAGGTCGGCAGTCCGTCAGCCTCCGTGAACCAAGCACAAGGATCCACCACAGACACAGCCTCATCCAGCCACTAGCCACGCCTACTTCCAAACCATCCAAGGTCTTCCAGTCCTTGAAGGTCCCGGAATTTCGCAGTTGGCTTGTTGGTGTTTTGTTTTCATTTTGTTTGTGTTACTGTTTGTTGTTGTTCTGTTTGGGCGGGCATCGCAGTCGACGTGATGCAGAAAGTACATGGCAAGAATAAGTTCTTTGAAACATTTTACATCTTATATCATGCATATCGTTGCATTTGTACTCGTATTAAAGAAATAAAACTTCTGCTCTATCAAGTGCATATAATCTTGCTCTCACACATTTTCTTTTCTTTTTGTTGCACCGCTTCATCTTATGTTACAAAGGTTTTAATATAATTGTTGTATTGACATCACATTGTTCTTTGTAGTGCCCACCATGATCTAGTCTGTTACTTCTCTGGCTTGTGTTTCATTGTGCTTGTTACCACCTTCACCCAAGGTCTGCCACATACTCAATAGGCAACCATCTTGTTAGAGACTGCTACTGTATCACTCACACTAGCTCTTTCTGTTACTTTTTTTCTTTTCTGTCACGACTAAAACTCCGTGCACTGTTTGATTTTATAAGTTCTCATTATTCTTTTAAGTAAATTCGTGGTATACGGTTAGTTCAGATATTCTGCGCAGACTGAAAATGGATAAGCTGATCTGGTAAAGATCGCATCTTCATTAGTTTCAATGAGCCCACCTACACGAACTCGCAGAGTCATGTCAACTCAACTGGATCACAGTTCAGAGCTCTTGAAAAATCCAGACTCTTTAGAAAAGATTCGTCTCTATGTCAGTAGCTATTCCGGAGCTTTACCTACGTTGACGGCATTGGGTAACTCAACTACAGTGACGGAGGTGTGGCTGGAATCGCCGGAGGACGATGAAAAGGTGGGGTTGATCTGCAGAGAAGCTCTTTCTCGTTGTTGCAGCCTCGAAACTCTGACACTAGAGCTCTCAGAATGCTCCAATAATGGAATTAAGGAAGTAGCTAAAGTGATCAGCAAGAAAGGCTCCAAGCTCAACAAGATTGTTCTGCGTCTAAACAACGTTTCTGAGGAGGGGGCGGGTCACCTCGCGCAAGCTCTATTGCGATCCTCTGTAAGTGACTTTGAAATCTGTGCGACACAACTTGATCATCATGACCAACACATAGGAGAGAAAGGAGTGGCTTTGATTTGTGAAGCAGCTACTCTAGCAGATGGTTCTTGCAGACTTGCTTCTCTAGGCTTCATTCAGAATAGAATCGAGTCAGATGGCCTCACTCCCATTATCAAACTTTTGGAACCAAACAACACCTTGCTAAAACTGAATCTTCATTCCAACATGCTGGATTCTCAAGCCTCGAATATGTTAGCAGCAAAACTATCGCAAAAAGAATGTCGCTTAAGACATCTCATTCTAGATGGAAATTCCATGATAAAGGATTTGGGTGCCTCAACCATAGCACTCTCTCTCCACACAAACGTTTTTCTTGAAATTCTCAGCCTCAGGTCATGCAGCATTAGTAAAGATGGAGCTGAAAGCTTGGCTATAGCATTATGTAACAATAAACATCTCAAAGGTTTGATTCTTGATGGAAATGTAGAAATCCATAATGAAGGGACAGAGTGTATGGCACAAGGTGTGAAAGGTAATAGTAGCCTTGAGCTTCTGGATATGTCATCTTGCAGTGTTGGTGACTCTGGATGTTCAGCTCTAGCATCTTCACTCATGGGCAACAAAACACTCACAAGCCTCTTGCTGCGAAAGAATGAAATCAGTACAGGAGGAGTATTAGCTCTCAGCCATGCTCTGTCCACTCAGGGCTCACAGTGAGTAGTCTCTTATTTGCTCCTTTTGTGACAACTTAGTAAATAGAAATTGGTTAGGGGGGAGGAGGAACTGCGAGTTATCATGTGCTAATTGTCACAGACATTAAATTCATTCCATGTACAATGTCTACATACCATAGGCACAAGTTGTGTTGTTGTGTTGTTGTTGTTGTTGTTGTTAAGCACCCATTTTCTTCCCAAATTTTAGCTCTATATGTGTTTATCCCCACTTTTCAGAGCACTGACCAGTCTGGTACTTACTGAGAACCGGCTAGACGACAGCGCTGTGGCCAGTCTAATGGAAAGCCTGCATCAAAACACCACACTGGTCAATCTGGAGCTAGACACACCCACTGGAGGAACAGCTAAGGGAGTGTGGGACAGACGCAACATCTTGGAGATTATCCTCACCAAGAACAGGCAACTCTACCAGTACCGTACCATCAATGCCCAACTCCAAGCTGAAAACAGGCAGCTCCTTCGCAAGCTCTCCTCGGCAGGCCAGCTAAAGTAGACTAACTTTGCTGTCACTTTTCTGTTGTGCATCAAATGTTTGATTTCCTGGTAAGGGGTCATCCATGTGTCATTAACACTATTTATTCCATTTAAAAAGTGATAATGGAAATCTAGGTTTAAACACAGCATCTGTGACGGCTACAATTAGAGGTATTTTATTCTTTTTACAGATCATAGGAAGCTTTCAGAGACCTTATTCTATTAAAATAATGAAAATTAATTCACTTCGTCAAGAATGAAAAAATGAGGTATGACAATTGTTCACTCGTCTCCCTTGGGAGCACGGGTGTAAATTTTCAGTGCATGATGCTTCAGGACGGCCTTGATGAGACCTTTGGACTCCAGGTCGGCCAGTGCTCTGCGTGCCAGGGAGGCCCGGATCTTCAGTCTTTCACTGACGACTGCCGGGGTGATGAGTTTGTAGCTGGGCACTTCCTTCTTCAGCTTGTCGTACGTGGCCTTGTCAAACAGAGCCAAATTATTCAGCTTGTCTCGCACTTTTCCCTTAGACCATTTCTAAAAACAAAAGTTGAAGTTGCAATTGTGAATCACAAAATGTTGTTGTTTTTTAAACAACGCTTACAATGTTCATCCAACCTTACAGTTCTACAATTACTATCCACTAATTGGAAGAAGCCCTCGGGGCACACATTGCGAGCTACTGCTCAAGACAAAAATGCACGATTTGTTGAGTGAACAAAAAAGTCAACCCAGCCAGCTAGCTATTACTAAAGTAACCATCACATGCTAAAACTAAATGTACACGACAACGTACTCTACTTGCCGACTAATGCGTTATCCTAATCCTTACCCAGCTAGAGAAGGTATTATCTATCTATCCATCAGTCTTACAGCATGGCAAGAATTACATTGTAATTACTGGGTGGCAGTTACATGCTGTGTTCAGATGACCAACAGCTTTTCAATGTCAGAACAACCAAGATATATCCATAGCTAAGCCTAGCAGTTTTTCACTTTCAAAAACAAGATCCTTCTATAAGATTAGACAGAGTTTCTTAACTTGTAACCATCAAGGAACAATGCTTACTACATAGACAGTGTCTTATAACGGTTTCACTTGGGAAGAGAAGGGAGGAGAGAAGAGCAAAGTACATGGTTTATCCTTAAGGCAACACATACTTTAAATTCTTATGTATTTGCTGCAAATGTGTCCGGTGCAGTCCTCACCACCAAGTGTTGGAATTGTAGTTACATGTTTTTGTGCAATAATCACTAATGACCCTTTACCAATTACAGTATTAGACTGCGCATGTGTACATGTGTGCAGACAATACAAGTTCGTTGCCACAAATGCTTAAAGTGACCTTGCTTATAGCCAACACAGCAAGATCATATTTAACCGAGCTAAACACCACCAATAGTGAACTTATTTCTACCAGTTAGTTGGTAAAGGGTTTCATTAACCTTCATCATTGCCATTCTCAAGGTACTCAAAGAAAACCTTAACTAACCACAATACCTAGAAAGTTCACGCTCAGCCAGAAACTTCTAGGGCGCCTACCTTCTTCTTTGCCTTTCCACTTCCAGCGGGCTTCGCGGCTTTCTTGGGCTGTTGTTTAGTAGTTCCCTTACCTCCCTTCTGCTGCTGCTTAGGAGGCTAAATATACGAGAGAATACAGTCATTGACATTACTGGCACCGTACTACTCTAGGCTTACCATTCTTCGCTTCTTACCGACTCAGCAAAAGAAAGCACATGTGAAATGAGCATGCGCATTTAAAGATTACGCGCCCCTCCCTAAAGAGGTGTGGCGGATACTATAATTGAATTCATGAAGCAACAAAGAGCTCCGCCCAAGAAACCCTACAAGGTGGGTTGGTTGATGGTGGCTGGCTGGCTATGACTACGCTTGCGGCTCTGAAAGAGGACGGAACCATGATTAATCCCTCCGTAGAAGATTGGGGAGAATCTTCCGAAAAAGACTTACTCATCGCTAGGAAGGACCCTCCAGGGAGAGTGAGATCGAATGTCATCGTACTTGCAGTAATATCCGCCCTGGGCGGATTCTTGTTTGGGTATGACACAGGTGTGGTTTCTGGGGCCATGTTGTCCATCAGGAAGACATTCTCCCTCAACTCTACCATGGTGGAGCTAATAGTCAGCGTAACCATAGCAGCAGCAGCAATCTCGGCTTTAGTGGCCGGTTTCTTGTGCAACCTTGTAGGCCGCAAACCCACGCTGATTCTAGCTTCTCTGATATTCACTGCTGGAGCAGTCGTGATGGGTGCATCCTACGCTCCGTGGATGCTGCTGGTTGGTCGTGGCATCGTGGGCGTTGGCATAGGAATGGCGGCCATGGCAGTGCCCATGTATATTGCTGAGTCAGCACCAGCTGGAGTGCGCGGGAAGCTGGTTGTGATGAACGTGTTGTTCATCACTGGAGGGCAGTGTGTGGCCACTATAGTGGATGGAGCCTTCTCTTACCTCAGATACGACATTGGGTGGAGGTAAGTCAGAACACCTGAGTATCGGCCAGGGCTAGTTTGAACACATTATACATATAACAATAATAATAATAAATAATAATTATACATATATACGTGTAAAAATCATCGTCAGTTTGTTTTGGGGGGTGAAGGGGATGGGCAGGGGAGGAAAGAATGAGGAGTGTGAATTGTGGCATAATTTGTCAACAGATTGCAACATTTGTGCTGTGGTGATGCCTTAACTGAATACTACAACTAATTTCAGCTCTCTTTCTAACTGTTTTGTTATTTATTATTCCATAAAATATTGATATCGCACAAGACCAGTGAGGTGGGGAATTACCAATGCCTCTCTGGTAGAGTATTAAATATGTGTCACATTCTGGAAAGTCATGTTTATTCCAAGTCCTAAAGCACACCTTTTTCTTCCTGTAAGTTTCATTATATTTCTCTGTATTAACAGCCCATATAGTAGTACTAGGCCAACATTTCCATTGTTTACAAAAGTCTTTATTCTAAGATGGACACTCCGTGCACGTGACAGAAAGTGGAAGCACTAAGTTTAGATATTAGCTGTTTAGAGCGATATTGCCACTATTATTATTTATTCAGTTGAGGGAATGACTGGATCACACTAGATACTAACTACAGTAGAATGGCGGTTATCCTAACATGCTGGGATTGAGAGGTGTTTGGATAACTGGACACCGTAGAAAATGTATTATAAAAACATTAATCAAAAAGCGTGGTCAACCAATTCTTCGTGTCTGCACGTGCTACTATTAAATTTGGGGTATTCGGTTAACTGAAGTATTCAGATAATTGAAGTTCAAATACTAAAGTTCTACTGTATCTATACAGCTCTCCCATAAGATCTTCCATTGTTCCCTTGCAACTCTGTCAAATTATCCATCCTGTTATATTGGGTTCATCTAGAAACAATTGATTCTGCCAGTCCAGACACAAGATTCCTGTTGCATCCTGTGAAAGTGATCAGTCAGTGGTGTTTAATCAAAGAAACATGTCATTTGAATTGAATAGATGCAATGAAAGTTAGCCTCTTGTTCTACAGTGGCTTCCAGTCTTACTTGCTGTGCATAGAAAGTTATTACTAGTTAATAGATCTAGCAGTAGTGGTAAATACGGAAAGTATGGTAGAAAAAATGCAAAATCGAAGAAAATTTTTAAAAAATCGTAGCGTTTCATTGAAGCACATAATAAAGTGGAGCAGTAGTTGGTATGAATATGTATACAAACAACAACAATAACAACAACAGTGAATATGTGCATTTCATTTTTAAACTTAGCTTGAAAACTTTTATTCTGAATGGAACGTTACATAAATAATGTTCCTCTCACAGACAAGACAAGACAAGAGGTGTCAATTGTCATTTTAATTAAAATTCACAGTAATTTTTACTTGAAAGTTTGTAGTGAAGCCCTAACTGTGCTAGAGGCATAAAACCCACAACACAAAGTAATACCTCATTTTGGAAAACATCAGCTACAGTTGAGTTCTATGACTAGTAAAATCGTTCATGTGACCAAACTCTGATCAGTTATATACTTTCATATAGGCATGTTGCATACAAGTAGTATGGGTTTATAAAAAAAAAAAATGGGGGTGGGTAGTGCCTAACCAGCAAAAAGTCCAGTACGAAACCCTGATGTGTGTATGTATGTGTGTGTGTGTACACACATCTTGTATTAATTAACTCAAGTTAGGCACTAAGTACATTATTTTTGCAGGCATTGTAATTGTCCCACTTCCTCCCACTGCAGGTTTATGCTGGCCCTGGCTGGAGTGCCCTCAATCCTCATGTTTGTGGGGATGCTGTTTGTTCCCGAAACTCCAAGATGGCTGGTGTTTCATGGCAAGATGGAGAAGGCCCAGCAGGTGCTAGCCAAGCTCCATGACACTAACAACAAGTGGAAGGAATACCAACTCATACTGGCTGACTATGAGGAGCATACTAAAACTAAACTTAGTAAGGTCTATGCCTGTAATCTGGTAAAGGGTAACTGCTATTTACGAGGGTTAACCGGTTGTTTGGTAAGGGGTTTACTAGCTGGTGAGGTTGTGATGGCTATAAATTGTACACTGCAAGTTTATGCCTGTAATCTGGTAAAGGGTAACTGCTAATGAAAAGGTTTGTTTGGTAAGGGGTTTACTAGCTGGTGAGGTTGTGATGGCTATAAATTGTACACTGCAGGTTTATGCCTATAATCTGGTAAAGGGTAACTGCTATTGAAACTTAATTGTTTGTTTGGTAAGTGGTTAGAGTTGTAACAAGTAGGGTTACCAACTGGTGAGGTTGTGATGGCTATAAATTGTACACTGCAGGTTTATGCCTATAATCTGGTAAAGGTAACTGCTATTGAAGAGGGTTAATTGTTTGTTTGGTAAGGGGTTTACCAGGTGATGTCTATAAATTGTACACTGCACAATGCACATAAGATAAAGTATGTGGCCTTGTTACTATCTAGCCATACAGTGTACCAGTATCTCTCAGCACTCCATTTTCCAAGATTCAAGTCTAGCTTATTTTATAAATAACTTGCTGGTGATTTTAGTGCCACGCCCATTGTTCCTTTGCCCTTGCTATAGTGTACTCTGCTACAGCTGGTACCATACAAGCATTAATCTTGGTTGATTGAACAGTGTCCTGAAACTGCAGACTACGTTATAATCAGAGCGGTTAGAGTTGTAACAAGTATTGATCTGTGTGAGTCTTTATCTGAAAACTCATGTTGCTAGCCATCAATGTTGAAGGTGTTCAATTAAGCAATGTTATTAGACTCTAGATCCCTATGGAAACACTTTTCAGATGATAAAATGGATGTAGTAAAAACAAGCACTCGGCTGTTATTGAGAAAATGAACCCAGGACTTGTGACTTAACACTGGCTCTAGATATGAATTATAGCAACTCACGAACAGGGTAATTTTTCAGGACAAAAGGTCAATTTTTGAAACTTCAGGAGAGCTGAAATTGATTTTTTTTAATAATAATAATGCCTCCATGAAGGTCTTAACAATTTTCGGGGGGGGGGGGGGGGGCGGGGGGGAGAGGGAGAGGGGGGGGGGGGGGGGGGGGGGGGGGGGGGGGGGGGGGGGGGGGGGGGGAGATGAGCAAAACATTTTTCAGTGGAGTCAAATAATCCCTCCACATTTGTCAAAAAAAAAAAACTTCCAGTGTGTGAGGTGACAGTAAAATTCTCTTAAATACATTACTTTATAGCAAGTATTAATTCTATCTCTCTCTCTCTTTCTCTCTCTCTCTCTCTCTCATCCCCAACCCCAGGTGCTATTGATCTAGTGAAGAAATTCTTCAGCAGTAAGTCTGTGCTACTGGCTCTCCTAGTGGGGTGTGGTCTGCAGTTCTTTCAGCAGTTTGGTGGCATCAACACAGTCATGTGAGTAGTCATGTGACATTCTATGTAACACATGGTCAATGCAGTCATGTGAGTAGTCATGTGACCATTCTAAGCTACCCCTCTCAATCATCATTAGACAATGGATTGTTCATGTTCCAACACAAAATATGTTTTGAGTGCCTTAGAAGGAAAATAGAGTACTACATACAACAATTGCCTACTACAACAGAAGGTTTTCCTTGCTAACAATTTCATCACAGTGATTTTTTTTTTTTTTTTTTTTTTTTTTTTTTTTTTTTTTTTTTTTTGCAAGATAACAAATTCTGTATTAGTAGAATTTTATTTTGTTACAGGTACTACAGTGCATCCATTATCCAAATGGCAGGATTTTCCGACCGTAGCTCTATCTGGCTAGCAACCATTCCTGGAGGAACCAACTTCCTCTTCACCATAGTGGGGCTTTTACTGGTCGACAGAGTCGGGCGTCGTAAGCTGCTTATTGGCAGTTTGTGTGGAGTTGTATTCAGCTTCGCTCTTCTGGCGGCTACCTTCGTTCTCATGGATAAGTTCAGCCCCGCAGGTCAGCCGTACCCGGCAAGTCCCTCCTGTCATTATTCCAGCTGTGGGGCGTGTGTGGGGAACTCTGGGTGTGGCTTCTGTGTAGACTTAGACCCAGTGAGCGGGAAAGCTTACAACGGTACCTGTAGTCCCATACAGCAATATGACAATGGCACCACTTCCAGCAAGTACGTTATAGATGCTGCTAGCTGTGCAGTCGTGGGAGAAAACTCTGTTAACACTTCTGTACTCTTAAAGAAATACGACGCTGAATTGACGCTGAATGGGGATGCATCACTGGAGAGGCGTTGGCTGGAGCATAGTTGCCCTGGTAACAGACTCGCCCCACTAGCCATTATTTCTCTGTTCCTGTACATCGCATTTTTCGCTCCTGGCATGGGTCCTCTCCCCTGGACTGTGAATTCAGAAATCTATCCAACCTGGGCCCGTAGTACGGCCATTTCCATAGCAACCATGGTGAACTGGATGTGCAACCTGGTTGTTTCCATGACATTCCTGACTCTCACGGACTCTCTGGGGCAACCGCCCACATTTGGGATGTACGCAGGCTTCAGTGTGCTTGGACTGATATTTATTATAATGTTTGTGCCAGAGACAAAAGGTCAGAGTTTAGAGGCTGTGGAGAAGCTATTTAAAGTTCCTTACTTCATGAGCTGGTGTTCGAAATGACTTACAAAGTGTATTTTTTATCACAATATATTTTTTCCGATACATGTATCTAATAATATTCATGACAAGTGAAGTTATATGAAATAGTGAAAAGTGGACTGCTTTTTTTTTTGTGTGTGTGTGTGTGTATTTTGGACTCTACAGGCAGGCTTTAATGTTCTAGGACCAATATTATGTTTGTACCATTGACAAAATGTCTGAGTTTGAGTCTGTTTTAAGGTCTCTCACTTCATGAGCTAGTGTACAAAGTAAGTGCATATTCTGTGGGGGAAAAAATTCCCCCTCCAATTTGTGAAATGCTAAATTGCTTTGCACCACTATGACTAGATCTGTGTTCTAACTAGCTAATTGTCTTCTTTAAAAGTTGTGTGCTTTTTAGTAGGAGTACAGAGCTACTGTCGAATGGTAAAAGTGCATTGAAGAAATGTATTACTCTTTTGTTGTTGTTGTTGCCATGTTTTTAGGTAAAGGGTTCTTTTCTAGCTTCATCTTCCTGATTTATCAACACCTAAACTTTTTTTTTAAATCTATTATGGTACCATCATATCAAATCGTATGACACACAGACAGAATGGTTAAGATGGATACTTCTCTAAAAGTCCATTGACTAGATCAATGTACGCCTTCTCTGCGTCTTCCTTGCTCATTCCCTTGCGAGACTCCCATCTGTCCCACTTTGCTCTATCTTTCATGTAAAACATCCCTGGTCTGTCCGTGTTTACATCTCCAACCGTGACCTGCTTGAAATAACTGTACAAATCCAGCAGTTCCTCATTGCTTGGTCGCGCAGTCAAACTCTTCACTTTCTCCGCAGCTTTCTGAAATTCCTCAGACATAACGTCAATTTGGAAAGGTGAGATATCTACTTCACGAGGAGTGTTGTTCGCTCTAAAGTAATACAGTTCCCTAACGCCTTCTGAGATTTTATGGAAGTACAGCCCGAGGGGTGGGGCAAAGTGAAGTAATAGTGTAACGCCAAATCGGGTCCTACCCAAAATCGGTCCCGGACTGAAATTGGCTGTCGCGTGACAAGTGTAACGCCAAATCGGGTCCTACCCAAAATCGGTCCCCCCGGACTGAAATTGGCTGCTAAAAACTGTCCGGGACCACAATTGGCTGCCGAATTCAGTCCGGGCGGACTAAATATGGCTGCCAGATGTGGTCCGCTTTGCCAAATTTAGTCCCACCTAGCCCCGAGGAAAAAAATCAATTGTGTGATTAACTGGAGGTGGTGAGTTATATCAGTATAGTTATATGTTAAGACAGCTCTTTAGTACTTCTTGTTGATGAGTTTACCTTTCAAATTCCCATTCTCAAAGCTAAATACCTATAATAGTATATTCAATAAATTATAAGCTTCAAGACTTCATCATAGTGCATATGTTTTACTACCTTGAACAATGCAGCAGCTACATTTTCAAAATATTTACAGTTTCATAGGAATTTCCTCAACAAAATTTGTGAAATAATCAGTTATAGTCAAGATGTATCTGTTTCATTGATGTGATGCAGGAGAGATTGGGCCAGAAGTCAATACCATGGTGACACAACTGGTACTGGATGGAGCTCAGGAGTAGATTGGCTTAATTTGCCATAGCCCAGATCACAATTACTAACCTGGATATATCACAATTAAAAAATAACAACACTCTTTGTCATCAGTTGACCACACTCACTTCTGTATGAGTTTATTTATTTGCTTACCAATTTATTAACATTATTGATCATTCCCTGCCACATAAACCGCTCACTAACTCTTGATAGTCTTTTTCGTGCCTAAATGTCCAGAGGTGGGACGCTGTGGCATGATGCTAGAATTCAGATCTCTCATCCAAATCAGTAATGTAACGAACCTAAGTAGTAACATTTAACTGGAACAGTAACATTTTTAACTAAAGCTTTTTTTTTTTATGTTCTGAACATAAAAAATTGGTTAATCAGGTCTCAATAATTATGAACTTTAGATGATGTATTTTGGTGTGGAAAAACATATAGCTATATCTCCAACAAACATTCCTGTTAGAAACTCTGGAACCCAGTTATCTAAAAACCTAGTACATCGCTATCTATTGCAAATTTATACAATTGTAAATATTCTTTGAAACTTGTAAATGCCTTCATGCATATCCAAACTGAAGCATCTCCCTTTTAATTCCGGTATAACTAGTCATCATCCAATAATGCTATTAGTGTGGTTTGGTTGAGAAATTCTAGTACTAAAAAATATCTTAAATGCTTAGTTAGTTTTTTCCCTTGAAGATTTAGCTAATTTTTCTTCAATATTATGAGTAGTTTTTAGTTATACTATCAATTGACTGTAGTTTGGGTTAATTTGTGTTATCTCAAATTTTTAACAATAAGACCCAGTAAAAAAAAAAACAAAAGTACGTCCTTATAGTGTCGGTGTCAATATCAACCACCGGATTGGAATCCACCAAGCCAATTTTTATTTAATTCGAGCGCACCCGGGCGGACCGAAATTAGCAGGGCGGACCTATTTTGGCTGCCAATTTCAGTCCGGCCGGACCGTATTTGGCGGGGGGACCAAATTTCGCGTGACAATAGCGTTCTTTAGAGCGGCGACCATAACCTAATTATCACATGTATAATGTGGTACGTTTTATAGCAATGAACCCTTGTACAGCGGTAAGTAAAGGGTCAAGCTTAGTTTTGGGGTAGAGTTCACAATAGCCATTAAGCACCAAAGACTTCCATTTTATAATAATCAATTTTATGTAAAGCAGCTATGCATACATGTAATAATAATTAGTCAAGGGGGAAACTGTAATTAATGAGTAGTCATTAGGTATATTAGCTAAACATAGTAAATAAATTAAATATAATAGATAAATAATCTGTGAGGAATCTTTTATTTAAGAGTTGGATAATCTTCCACCAAGAGGGAGTGATTCCGACAGGTGGGACACGTATTCTGTTCCTTGAACCATGACCTGATGCACTACAAGAAATACATGAAACATTATAAAGTACGTTTACTCTAATACTGAGTCCCTGTACCACATTAGCATGCTAAAACTGTAGGACACAAAATAGACAAGTGATCTGGTAAACGATCGATCACTACCAGTTCTAAAGTCAACAGTAGCCTGAATGTAAGCCAGCAGGAACAGAAATAAGGCAGCTAGGGTGAATACATGGGAAGTAAAGAGGCTCTCTGTACTAAAAGATGGTCCTTTAAAACAATAGAGTTCTTCTCCCCTTTCAGTGATGTTACATTACCTCTCCATGGAAGTAGTGGCCACAGTTCAGTCTCTTGGTAGACATGCTGTCTAGTATGTCCATGTCTTCATAGCAGATGATGCAGGAACCTTCTGTGCTGAAGTTCTGGCTAGAGCTGAACGGAGGAGGGGCGTGGGCCACATTTGATGTCGGTGGCACAAACTTCTGAAGAAAAAAAGAGAAAAAGACTGAATAAGCGCTTAATCTTTCACAGAATACATACATAAATATATGCAAAGATGATATGCATCAGAAAAGATGTTTCTGAGGAAAAGAAATTATTGGTGAGCGAGCGTAGCAAGTCACTTACAGGGGTAACACAATTGAAAATCGGGGATGTTTGTTTATATATGTGCTTGGATGTAAGTATGTCATTTTGTAATTTGACCTTCTCGTATTTTTGTGTTAGCTCATTGTTCGACCCTGTCCCAAACTTCACTAAACGGAATCCTCCGGCTTAGCGATCATTACCTTCATCCTAAAAATTGAATTGTTTACCGCTCTGAATTCTTAGTTAAAACTCAAAAACTTAACGGGAGTTCCATTTCTATTCGAGTTTGTGGCGGTGGTAATTCTAACTGTTGCAGGGAGTGGTTACTACGGCATTGAATCCCCTTTACCGTATACACGTAATTTAAACTTGACTTTTTTTAGTAGCTTGAGTGTTGAAGTCAAAATTAATCGTTTAACAATAGTGTAGTTTTAGGCTCGCTCGCCATATGTGCTCAAACACATCACTAGTTTATTCTATTCATGGATAACCTTTCTAGTTCTTGAAGTACACAAAGTAATCCACAGACACAAACTACATAAGTGGCTTACTTTTCCTGGCTTTCTTTCTGCTTGATAATTTCTTTCCATCAGTCTGCCTCGCCCCCTGGACACTCCCACACCCTCCCGAGGCTGCATGAGTGCAGCCTGAGAGCTGGCCTTCTTCTCTTTCTGTTCAATGAGCAGTTTGACCTGCTGGGCAATGAAGTCCACAGATACTCCTGACAGAGAATCCTTGTTGTTGTGCCGCACCTCTCTTAACAACGCCTTGAAGTCATCTCTATATGGGGGGGGGAATAAAAGTGGTTAATTAATGAAGTCTAGAATGGACGTGAGTGATATGTTTGTTATAACTAAATGGTTTGAACATACAACTCCAAATTACAATAATCACAAATTTTTCTTGTTCTAATAGCCAATATCGTCGGGTTAAGTTTAACTGGCTGTTAGAAAAAATTGCAAGTATAGTATTACTTGCCACAATACCTAACTTAGAGATTGTATTGAAGCTAAATCATTCTGAAGACCCTGTACCGAGTCATTCATACAACAGCAAAGGGAAATAAGTACAGAGCAAAGAAGTTCCTTCAAGCTAAGAAATAAGGTTTGAAAATAACTGTACCCCACTCATACCCACACCTTACCTATTACTTCAAATTAGCTCATTTTGAGCCCATACCTGGTCCTAGGACAACATTAATAATATTACCAACCCAGTTTGTGTGACACACTTTCAAACCACTAAAAAACAACTTCTTGGAAACTGTGTTTGTAGCAATCTTCACCTGGAATAGTTAGGATACATGGGAATCAGCTTTTCCAATACTCTGTCAAAACTGGACTTCTTGCCAGCCTTTGCCCCCGGAGCCTTCAACCCTCTGATGGCCGCAGCTGGTGAGGTAGACCCGTTGGGAATCTCCGTCTCTGGAACAGGTTTACTTATGGTACCCGACAGCGAGGGTTTGATCATGATGTCCTTGTCCACAGCTGGGAACCCAGGCAGGGAACTCCCAGACATAGCGGTGCTACCGGACGAGGGAACTTTCTCACTGCGCAGGGACATGTTGTCTCTCTCAAGGACACCAGGCGGAGGAGGACCTTCTTTCACATTACCACTCTCTCTAATCGGCACAGCCTAATTAACATGACGTGTGCATGTGTGTGTGTGTGTGTGTGTGTGTGTGTGTGTGTGTGTGTGTGTGTGTGTGTGTGCGTGTGCGTGACAGGTAAGAGAACAATAATATTCTTGTACATGAAAAAATAAAGAAAAACTTCCTACAAAATAATTTTAAAATTCCTGTTTTATTTGTTTGTTTGTTTTGTTTTCCCCTTTTCTTGAGGAACTGTATCACTAAATACAATTGTTCTAAATAGCTGACTGCTTATGGTAAAACTAAAATAAAATCCTGCCTATAAGCACTCTTTGGAGCATATTAAAAGAAATATTGCAAAATATTTTCTAGCTTACCACACTTTTAGGTATGTTGGAGAACTGCATTGAAGGGTCAGCAAGGTGTGCCATGTGCTTCTCATCACTGGGCATGCCCACCATTCCCCCGGGGAGACTCACCATCCCTGTGGGGGGTATTGGTCGGAGGACTCGCATTGCCATGGACGGATCCATCCCCGGTGGCATACGACCAGGCGGGATTGAAGGCATCATTGGATAAAAACTCGCTGGGGGCCGCATCAAAAACATGGAGACATGGTTCGGGATGGGGACAGTGGGAGGAGCTATCACCTCTAGCGAAGCCAGATCTCGGCCAGACTTCAGCAGCTTGATGTGATCCTCCATAGTGCTCTAATGAGCAGAGAGAAACACAATGAAACTTGCCCAGTCTCCAGTGAAATACAACACACACTCTAATTACTAACACTCAGCTACAGGGTAGGAATAACCAGGAGACACAGTATCGTTAAAATAATTACTGTGCGTGTGTGTGCATGCATGCGTGTGTGCACTGTATAGGCTCTGAATACATATACATGTAGTTATAGAAAAGCGGTAGGGATCGATGAAGATTTAGACAAACTATTATGAATTGCTATTGAAGGACTAGCACTTGAAAGTAATGATTTTTAAGAAATGTTGGACATTTTTAAGCAAGCTAATAGAGAGAAAGCGATAATTTCTCATAATTAATACTGATCATTAAAATAAATTCAGTTAAGGTAAAATAAAGGTTAAAATACATTCATCGGAGAAAAATTTTAGGGGTGGGTGGGTGGAAACTATATTTAAGGGGAGGGGGAAATCCCAGAGCTCCCACAGTCTGTATGAAACCCTGAGAGGAGTAGTATGCACACAT
>WLWD01006371.1_pt1 | contig 26145 bp, 26 predicted proteins | sample 6712731 | NCBI WGS metagenome assembly WLWD01 (sample SAMN12718690, study PRJNA576275) | sponge metagenome | isolation source: marine sponge | host: Mycale hentscheli | place: New Zealand: South Island, Marlborough, Capsize Point | collected 2014-11-01 | reverse complement strand
CCTCTCTCTCCCATCCCCCTAATGTAATCGTACAAATGTCCTTACGTGCGTCACATGTGAAGCCCCGCCTCCAAGGTGTGAATGATGATGTTCCATTATCATTGGTCAATCCAAGTCTAACTTCATATTCCATGTAAGACACAAGATCACTTAACAAATAACTCTATTCATACAAACACACAAACAAACACATCCACACAGATCGACAATGTTACATACACACACATGTACTCCAGTGTTGGCCACACCCACCTGTATGGGCAGAGTATCGTTGCTGTAAGCTAATGTATTATTCATTTCTGAACCATTAGCTTGTCTGTACGATATCACATACTGCACACGCTCAGGAGGTCCCCCCAGTAGGTGTGGTCTAGGTGGTGCCCATGACAACAGTAAATCAGAAGATGGACACTGTTCTTCCACAAGCAGGTTGTCAGCCACCCACGTAGAAACTAACACACACACACACACCCGCTGTTAATCTCCCTCGCCCTGGGGGTGTGGCTAGTCTTACTGGAGGGACTTGTGCGGAAAGAAATGGCAGAGCTGAAGTTTCCAGGACCTGCTTCAGTTGCTGCTGCTATGGCAATGGAATACCTGACATACGGCAGTAGTCCACGCAGCTCTACGGTGTACCTGCACAAAGGGCAGCAACAAGGTGAGGGGCTTTAATTGGAAATCACAAAACAGGAATGACTGGTTGTTAATTGAGTTCACATAAAATGTCTGCACACTCTCTTACTCTCTCACTCAGCTCTGTCTACTCCAGAGAGACTAGAGCTGACCCTCCACAAGGTCTGCACTGCTACTCCGCCTCTAGTCACAGAGTATTGAACAGAGAGACTAGAGCTGACCCTCCACAAGGTCTGCCTCTAGTCACAGTGTATTGAACAGAGAGACTAGAGCTGACCCTCCACAAGGTCTGCCTCTAGTCACAGAGTATTGAACAGAGAGACTAGAGGTGACCCTCCACAAGGTCTGCCTCTAGTCACAGTGTATTGAAGAGAGAGACTAGAGCTGACCCTCCACAAGGTCTGCCTCTAGTCACAGTGTATTACACATACTCACTTCAAAGACTGGCCATCAGCCAACATTAGCTACTAGTACACATCGTATGTCGGCATTTTGTGGAAACAGAAGACAATTGAACAAAAGATATTGCATGAATATAATATATATTGTATGTGTAATTTTGTACTACAGTTCACTTAAACCGTCCAATCAGATTGCTCCATCTGTAGTGACTATATTTCATACCCACCTCGTAGGAGGCGAACAAGTGAACCGTCCAATCAAAAACTAGTTTTTGTGCGTTTCTATAGCCTAGAGGCAAGGTACAAGTCAATTGCAACACTCCGTTCAGTCGGTACGGGGTTCACACTATCCTCAAGCTTTCAGCCCTCGGCTGTGTAAATCCCGTACCCAACCTCCACGTCGTGGTGTGCACTAAATTCACCAGTACCTAGGTATAAACTATATTTATATGTTCCATTGTAGACAGGATGGACATCATCCAGTGCAGCTATTGACAGTGCAGACATATCATGTATAAGACATGTGTGTATGTGTGTGTGTAAAGAATGGCCTCCTCCCCCTTGGGGCGTGGCTTACCTAGATGGAGGCACTGATAAGGAGATAGAGTTGACCTCTTCTTGAAATAGTGGCACGTACTGAACTGTATAATTCACTATGATACCAGGGACAGGCCCACTGTATGGTTGCCAGGCAACCACCACACTAGAGTGAGCTACCAATATCACTTCCAAACCTTCTGGAGGAGGCGGGGCTACAGAAGTGGGTGTGGTCAACAGCAATACAGTATTTATCAACACCACTAACCTGCTTGAGGTGTTAATAAGGTAAAGGGTGTGGTCTTTGGCCCCTCCCCCACGGAAGTGTTAGCAGATATGGTGAAGGTGTAGTTGGTAAAAGGTTGAAAAGGTGAGAGTTCAAACATGAAGGTGCCTCCCTGTACCCGTTCACTCCTCACACTGGGAGACGTGAAGTAAATCGTGTAGGAAGTTATAACTCCACGAGGAAGAGTGGGCGTGGCCCAGGTCACGAGGAGATGCCTTGCGTCAGTAGGCGGGGTCACAGTGGCTGACACCAGACCAGGAGAGTCTTCTGGAACTATAAGTCACCATAGCAACATCACAACCACACCCCTTTTAATCAAGTGGACGTGATCATCACTTACCATCCTCTAGAGTAGTCACATTGGTTGCCACGGTAACACCAGTCACTTCACCCTCAAATATTAAGGCCACACCCACTTGGTAAAGGGTATATGGTTGTAAATTGGTAAAGGCGAAATCAAATGTATTGTTAGGCAACTGCATAGTGTCTTCCATTGGACCACGCCCATTACCAGATAAGTTACGAACTACAACTTGAGAGCCAACAAATGAAGTCAACAGCAAAATCTAACACACACACACACATACACAATGTCCAATTACACCGTACCTTTTAGGTCATATAACAAAGCTGGTAAAGTGGTACCATGCCTAAATGCTGACCATACTTTACCCAATCACCAACACCTTACCCAATGATAAATGCTGTGAGATGTATCCCGTCTATCTGTCCTGTGGTTTGTATTAATAGATCGGGCTATGTCGCGGTTGGGGGCGTGTCACATGAGGGGTTGGTATAAGGGGGCGTGACAGATGAGGTGATACTAGTCCCAGTGGGGTGGAGGGAGTTTGAGTGGGTACAAAGGTCATGAATATCTCACACCTCCTACGGCAACCTATCTGATCAGTATGTAAGGTGTCATCTGTCATAGCTATGACAACAGTTTGAACGAGGTTGACTGGTATATCTTTGTACATATTAAACACCACCTGTATGCACACACGTGTGTGTATGCATGGCCTGTCTGGTATCAATAGGTAGACCAGGAGTTTGGTCAGTCAGGGAGATTACTAGACCAGGAGCGTGGTCAGCCAGGGAGATTACTAGACCAGGAGCGTGGTCAGTCAGGGAGATTACTAGACCAGGAGCGTGGTCAGTCAGGGAGATTACTAGACCAGGAGCGTGGTCAGCCAGGGAGATTACTAGACCAGGAGCGTGGTCAGTCAGGGAGATTACTAGACCAGGAGCGTGGTCAGTCAGGGAGATTACTAGACCAGGAGCGTGGTCAGCCAGGGAGATTACTAGACCAGGAGCGTGGTCAGTCAGGGAGATTACTAGACCAGGAGCGTGGTCAGTCAGGGAGATTACTAGACCAGGAGCGTGGTCAGCCAGGGAGATTACTAGACCAGGAGCGTGGTCAGTCAGGGAGATTACTAGACCAGGAGCGTGGTCAGTCAGGGAGATTACTAGACCAGGAGCGTGGTCAGCCAGGGAGATTACTAGACCAGGAGCGTGGTCAGTCAGGGAGATTACTAGACCAACAGTTGATGTGTGTATTGTGACAGAGGGACTCTCAATCACTCTTCAGATAGGGGTGTTGCTAGGAGGGGTGTTGCTAAATTGGTTGCTAGGAGTGGTTGCTATAGTAAATAGTTAGATGTGCTAAGCTAGGTGGGGCACAGTCGTTGTGAAATACCGTAGTCAGGTCCCCCAGGCCTGCAGTAGAGTCCCTGCTAGACTCCTGTCCCCAGCCTAAAGCCATTGAGACTCTAACGTAGATCCTTTAATTATTACATAAAATTAAAACTTATCCAAAGGAAGCTAAACTCACTGTATATACTGTCCTTTACCTAGTAACCTTTACTTAGTAACCTTTACCTAGTAACCTTTACCTAGTAACCTTTACCTAGTAACCTTTACCTAGTAACCTTTACCTAGTAACCTTGGAAACTAAGATCTTGCTGCATTGAACAAGATCATATAGTAGAGCGGATTTGTGTAACAATTGTGCATTTTGTGATAAAAGCATGAAACTTGGTACATGGCTCCTAGACATCATATAGAATAATTTAAGAAGTGGAGCCATATCTGATTTGACCTTTGGTGACCTCTAGATGTCAATTTCTTTTACCATATATGGTATTAGTGACGCTTACCAGTGAAAATGAATATTACATGTTTGTGGTGGAATATTAGCAGTTCAACTGTTATGCGACCTTATGATGACCACACCCAATGATAAACATGGGCTGACACACACATCACCACCTCCTATTTTCTAGCCTCTATCACACCTACCTTCATCAATTGGTGTTGTCACCTAATGGTCACAAGACCATCAGACTACTAGCAAGCATGTGCAAGAAAAGCCAACATGTGCAGGTTATTACTGGCAGTAGTGAGCAACAATTAGAATTCTCCCTCTAACAAAATTTCTTCTCTATATAGTTAGCTGGCTTATACAGGTTGTGTTCCAGATCACAGTACGCACAGCTAAGTGGCTATTGTAGCTACAGGTGAGTAATATTAGTAGAGAAATACAAGAGTAATTTGCATTGTAATGTGCAGGTACAATGGCTAAAAGGCATACTTTGGTGGCTACACCACCATCCAAACATTTGAGGATCAAAGCCGACTAGCTGGGATTTATGCGCACTTTGTCAAGTGGACACTGGCACTGCTTTACAATATCCTGCTAATAATAACATGAGTGCACCCACTGTTGATGGCTATGTTTCATTAACGTCTAATCTCATCGAGTTTGCTGAACTTGGAGAAATACCAATTAACATTGATATAGCAAGACTTAATGATGGGGATGGCATTGAGACTACTATGAGGAGGCATACTGCTCGATGGCATAAAGCATGTCACTTAAAAGTCAACCAGACAAAGCTTAAACGACTACAGCACTCCATGAAATCAAAAAATGTAAAGGCTGATGGTCCATCACCTATTGCTACTCGAACTACACATAAAAAAGTGGATCTCACAAAGGATATATGCTTTCTTTGCAATGAGCCAGCTGGCTCAAAAAATCTCCACAGAGCTTGCACACATGATATTGACATCAGGGTGCGGAAATGTGCAATGCAATTACAAGATACAGACCTGTCTGTAGGGCATGAGCAAGAGAAATTGGATGAGAATGAGTGGGTGTCCTGGTCTGCCTGGCCTGCCAACATGCAAAATATAGTAATCACAGTAGCTATGATAAAGCATTCTATGACTCTTGTCCAGGCAATTGTTCAATACCTCAATCCTGGTCAAGTTCCTGTTCTTGCTGAAGTCTTAACATTGGAAAAGTGGTGTGAAATACGTTCTCAGGAGAGTGTCCAATTTAGTTACTGGCACAAAACTCTGACACTTGAAATAACTTTGCTGTTACTCATCAGATTCCTTCGGGAAGGCAACTTCCAGCTCTATGTGGAATCTTTGACCAAAATTGTGCCTCGGATGTTTGTGCTGAACCATACACATTATTCCAGATGGTTTCCAGTGCATATTCGGGACATGATGCAGCTTTCAGATAAACACCCAGCAATTCTTGCTGAATTTGAAGCGGGAAAATTCACTGTGAATAAAACAAGGAACAAATTTTCTGCCATAGTACTCGATCATTGTCACAAGCAGAACAATGCTATCGTCAAGCAATCTAGAGGGGCAATAGGTCTAACAACTAATTCTAGTGCATTGAGACGTTGGATGGTGGCTGGCCCAGAGGTAGCAAGAATGGTTACAGAGTTGGAGAAGTGTGTAATGGGAACACAAGCTAGTGTCGGTGACCATAGCCATCACGAACAGTGTGCAAGTGTACAGACTGCATTTATTTCAGAAGTGGCATCACTCACTGCTGTGTTAGAAGAAATGGGGAACCCATTTCTGGAGAAGAGTGATGATCTCTTAGTGTTGGATACGAGGGACATCATGGATCGCTCTGTTGGAGACACAGTAAGAAGGGCTGAAACCCTAGGCATCCAACAGTATAAAAAGTTCATCAAGGAAAGGTTAACCGAGTGTACTGTACCTATCACAGAACTGCTGTCCAAAAACAAGTTGGCACTGTTTAGTTCTAAACAAGCTAGGACCCAGTCTAAGCAGAAAATGCAGATCAATGCATTAAAAAATGATTGTAATCTCTTCTCACGCCTATACATTGCTTGTCAAATGAGGTATGGTGATCTTGACACCTTCTTCAAACATGAGAATCAAAATAGCCCACCATCACTTTCACTGGGAGGAAAACTTAGGTTTGGCACAAAGGCACATCTTCTTCACTGTATTCAGTTTGAAGAAATCCAAGATATGAACGGCCCTGTGGTTAATGTCAAGTTGTTTGATGGTGCAGCTGTTGTCCAGATGCTTCGTCCTGGGCTAACTAAGACATTTCAAGAGTATGCTGATACGATATTCATGCCATATATATCTTCACAGTTAAAGAGTGTTAAACGTGTAGACATTGTCTGGGATATGTACATTCAAGACCGTTTGAAGAGCACAACTAGGCAGAAGAGAGGCAAGGGAGTCAGAAGAAGAGTTGCTCCAACCACAACAATCCCACATAACTGGAAGGATTTCCTAGGTCTGGATGAGAACAAGTCAGAGTTGTTCAGTTTTTTGGCTCAATGTGTAAGAAGTCTCTCCACAGAAGAAGGCAAATGTGTCTACACGACTCATGAATGCAATGTGTTAAGCTCTGTAGTTGATGCTGATATGACTTATCTAGCTCCTTGCTCTCATGAAGAAGCTGATACTCGCCTACTTCTACATGCAGCAGATGCAGTACAGAAAGGCTTCAGAAAAGTGTGCATACGCACTGTGGATACAGATGTTGTAGTGTTGGCAGTAGCAATGTTTGATCGTATTGACCCTGGATAGCATTTGGTAGCATGTGGTACTGGTAGCATTTGGTACTGGATCTAATTTCCGTTATATACCAGTCCACAGCGTGGCTGCTTCAATGAACCCAGAAGCACGTGCTACTCTCCATGTGTTTCATGCATTCACAGGGTGTGACACTACATCATCATTTGCAGGAAGAGGCAAGAAGACAGCATTCAATACATGGAATGTTTTTCCCGAGGTCACAGGAGCTTTTGAAGACTTACTGCACATGCAAGAAAACTTTGAAAGTACTACCATTTCAACTTGCAACGTTTTGTAGTTTCAATGTATGACCGCACTAGTGACATTGCAGAAGTTAATGAAGCCAGAAAGCATCTTTTTACACGAAAATCAAGAAGCTTAGAAAACCTCCAACCAACACTAGCTTCCCTAGAGCAGCACATCAAAAGGGTTTGCTACCAATCCAACTGCTGGAATCAAGCTCTGATTCCTAAACCTAAACTTCCAAGCCCAGGAAATTGGGGGTGGAAGAAAGAGCAAACTGGATGGGAACCGGTATGGACAACCCTCTCAGAAGCATCACGCTCATGTTCTGAACTTATTCACTGCAGTTGCAAAAAAGGGTGTGCCAGGAGGTGTAAGTGTTACAAGGCAGCCCTCAAGTGCACTACACTATGTTTTTGTTCTGGTGACTGTCATATACATGAACTCTAGCTATAATCAAGTTTCGGTATACTTTCAATAAAAACTTCCATATATGGTTAAAAAAAACGTCTAGAGGTCACCAAAGGTCAAATTGGGGTGGCTCCACTTCTTAAATTATTACTCATGATTCCTAGGAGTCATGTACCAAGTTTCATGCTTTTATCACAAAATGCACAATTTCACTGATATTTAGTGCAAATCCGCTATACTAATAAAGATGTACTCAGAAAGCTACTTACTAGGCGAACTCCATGCTATGCCACTGACATCCCTTACCCTATTTTATTAGATCTCCTATACAATTATATGAATGATATGCCATAGTTGGTATTGGGTAAGGTAATAGCTATGGGATATATAGGGTAAGGCATCTTTTACCAAGTACAAACTAAACCTGTGATATCCCTTACCCGTGGTACAGTCCAGGTGACAGATATCGCACGCGAGTTCTCTGCAATCACAGCTGTTAGCTCAGCTCTATCTTCCAGATGTGGTAAAGGGACACCAGTGAGAGATGTAGCTGCAACTTCAGTGCTGGGTGAGCTAGTACCAAACACTGATACTGCAATCACTCGCACCTAAAATAGGAGAATGGAAACAGTGGAATGGAATAGAGACATGTTAAGTAAAACAAAACAGTGGAATGGAATAGGGACATGGAAAAGTTAAAGGAATAGGGATATGATAAAAATTAGTACCAGAATACATGCTTATATAAGTTTAACTAGCATCTGTGTACTTGCAAGTGGCAGCAAAAATTATGACGCAACGATGTACAGAAATAAATGATTTATATAATACCATAGCAACCAGCACTAGGAACAATCTGTAGTACCACCATGATCTCAATTAGGTAAAGTATCACCACTTACTTGATGGTAATCGGGTAAAGTATCATCACTTACTTGATAGGTTGCGTCAGGATATATATTTGAGATGTTAACAGAAGAGATTGGCGTAGTAAAGTTGCTCCAGGTGGGGTCAAAGGTTAATCTGTACTCCGCTATATAGTGTGAGGCACCGTCACTTGGTTCCCATGACAACACCAACCAGCTTGATCCAGTCATACTGATTTCCAGACCAGTTGGAGGAAGAGGCGGGGCTAAGGCACGCACGGATAAACAGTAACGTCACCAATAGCTGGACTGAAATATTTACCAATACCCACTTGTATGCCACACCCACCTGCATACCACACCCACCTACCTATCACTGTGACAGTGGCCGGTGCTCCTATGGATCCAAGTTCATTTGAGACGTTACACAAGTACGTTCCTGCATCCTCCCTCATGACGGTTGCTATGGTAAGGTTGCCTTCGTCAGCAGACACCCTGTTGTCCAGTGTGACAGGCGTGTAGACTCCGCCCCCCACCTCCCGTAGCCACTGGTAGGACACCTCTGGCAAGCCCATGCCCACACATGTGAGAGTGACAGAGTCCATGTACCGAACTGTTGCGTCGTTAGGGACCACATCAAAGACAGGAAAAACTGCATACAGTTACCATGGCGATAATAATAATAACAGATAGTCAACAATCTGAAAATCAGGAATAGACTTTGTTACCATAGTGATGAAACCTCAGTGAGCACGTCCAAAACATAATGGCTAATTTTTTAGCTCAGCCAGGTATATATACGTGTGTATGTGTGTGTGTGTGTGTGTGTGTGTGTGTAAACTACATAGCAACACTGAAGCTCTCACCTCATTCTTCAATAACAATAGCAAACATGAACTGAACAGAACCCGAAGAATTCCACAGACGTCTCTCCACTCCTTATATAAGTTACAGCATTAATGCGCACCTTAGTACCTGCCCACCTTAGTACCTGCCCACTTTAGTACCCGTCCACCTTAGTACCCGTCCACCTTAGTACCTGCCCACCTTATTACCCGCCCACCTTAGTACCCGCCCACCTTAGTACCTGCCCACCTTAGTACCCGCCCACCTTAGTACCTGCCCACTTTAGTACCCGCCCACCTTAGTACCCGCCCACCTTAGTACCTGCCCCTTCCACATGTGCAGTATTGACATATGTACTAATTCTCACGACACGAAGTGCATTTTTCATTCACCGTGCTTGTAGTCATGCCAACTCAAGAATAATTCACACCATGTGGTAAGGAAGAACCACACCCACCACCATACATGTGTGGGAAGAGGCACACCCACCAGTATACGTGTGCAGTAAAGAAGAGCCACACCCACCAGTGTGGGCCTCCCCCTACCAACCCACTCTGAAGGTTCCAAGCACTAGTAGTTATGATACTAGACAATTTGTCCGAAGGAATTTGAGTGCGGACTAGAGAATGTGTTTGATGACTAACTAATACACGCAAACACATACAACGGTTATGAAACACAGTGTCATGGCAACGTACTTTGAACCATGACCATGGCAGAGTCTGCCTGAGCAGTTCCCAGTAAGTTGGAAGCATTACAGATGTAAGTTCCGGTATCCATTAGCGACACAGGGTTGACAGAGAGGGAACCGTTAGCCAGGACCTCCACACGCCCACCTGGCATACCATGAATGGGAATGCCCAGTTCTCCTCGATACCAAGTAATATTAGGTGTTGGCTGACCGCTAGCAGAACAGTTGAGGAGGAGGGCGGAGTTGTTGACTACGTCTGTGTCCACTGGACCGATCTCAATGACCGGGGCATCTGTGAGGTGGAAACACATGGGGCATTTATTAGAGTAACACAGCTGCCAATACAAAGTACTCCACAACATCATAATGTACGTGTGTCTGATGGGCGTGGCACTTGTGTCTGAGGAGTATGGCAGAGCTGTGATGTACTGTGCTCCAATGACCATGCACTATAATGTACATTGAACTACTCATGACCTTTATTTCTGGTCACCATAACAACAGAGGTGACACGCACACACAGACATGATTAACTTGGAAGGATTTTCATGACGTGAAGTCCATGGAGCGGATGTTATGACAACCCTTTACCCATATTCACATACCCAAACAAACATATTATCGACATTCATGTGTCTAGGTGAGAATGATGAATAGAGTTAACTAGAAACCTCAAAACCCATTATGTCATGAATATCATTAAAGGTGTGAACTGTTGCTGGTGGTAGCAGATGCAATTAACACTTCCAGACATGCACCCCCAGCACACTGGGCCACCGTGTTACCGTGGTAACACACCATCTCACACCTCGCTGGTGTTATAAGAATGTAGAACTTAACACTCCAGCCCATCACTTTACACCCTCCCAACCAACCCAGGCCACACCCCCATGATGCACTTACATCTGACAATGACGTCTACACTCGTTTGGTTCATTCCTTCAGAATTGACCACTTGACAAATGTACTCCCCCACATCACTCCGGGTGACGACCTTCGTGAACTCAAAGCCGTTGGCACCCAGAGACAGACCATCCCTTTTCCAACGTGCCTGCAGTGGAGGTCGTCCTGTAGCTGCACACGTTAATACGAGGGTGTCGCCCACATCCACTGTTACCGTTGGCGACTGTGAAATAGATACTTGTGGAACAGCAGCTGTAGACACAAATAAAGGAGAGGTCAAAGTTCAAGTGGTATTGCTCACATCACTATTCCACAAAATGATCTCGGCACACCAACGACATGTGGGTGGGCGTGGCTTAAAGCATGTGTATACATGTACCATACGTATTGGCGAGCGAGCGAGTGAGACACTGTCCCTATGGCAACATAATAGGAAATCTGGGGCATTGGCTTGTTGGTGAGAACTCCACATAAAGTTGCAGCGAGTGGTTACTGCGACATTGAAAACCCTTTACCAAACCTAATTTCAAAAACTCTATTTTTAATAGCTAGTCAGAATAGCGAGTTTTTAACTTCAGAAGCTACCACGACTCGGGGAAATGGAAGTATGTTTTCATATTTGCTAGCTAAAATTAAATGGCCACAGCTACAAACTTGTACTTCATAAATGCACTCTTCTTTGCACAGTCTTGTAATAGCAACAATCAACCCTTACCGGGTTTAACACTTCAAGCTAGTGACAACAAGTGTGGTAACATGATAATTAGGCTAGTCAGGTGACCAACACTGGCTGGGTGTGGCTAGTCAGGTTTTATCAACTATGGGATATGTACACTGTTTGCAAGTGTTCAAATAACATAATTAAATTAGTTGTTCCCAGTGTAACTGAACCAGATAGTACAGATGTAATCTCCATTTCCACAGAACAAATCCAAGGGCTTGAGTAGAAATACTGGACATCTAAATTTAAGCCAGCTAAAGAGATCAGCACTTAGGTTAGCCAATGGAGTGTGGGTTTAGTCACTGTCTAGCAGCTAACTATGAGCTGCACACATTCACACAATAAAATATTTTGGGCAGACTTGTGCTCAAAGGTAAGTTGTGGCAGCACTATGTATGTATGTCTATAAAATTAGTAAAAAAACAAAACAAAAAACAACAACAAAAAACTAAAATTTCCATACTCTTGCTTCGATTGTTATTTCAGAAAGTACGACATCATAAAATATTGGAATACGATATCGGATAATCAACTTATAAAAACCCCACAGAAGTACGAAGGGTTGACACTGTACGGTGGTTGCCAGTGAATGGGTCAAGGTATAAAGTGTTTGACTTTGTTGTTTGAATTCAGCAGCTAGCTTGCCATTTGTGCTGAAGCACAACACTAGTAATAATAGCAGTAGAGCTAGGCATGACCAAGTATGCTACTATAGCAACTAAAACACATACACCAATACAGTCAACATTACTATAACACAATCCAACAGGAACCAAACCACGCCCACTAGACCAGGGAAAGTGAGCGAGGTTCAGAGTTTACACAAGGAAACCCAAACACTGTAACTTAATATCCTTCATCGCCCAAACACTGGTCCTCGGTCAACTCAATATAACTGTCCCTAGCAACCACCTTGTATTGATGGTATGTGACTCCAGAAACTTCAAGCAGTGTATTACACACACACACACACACTCACACACACACACACACAACTGGTTGTATTTATTTAATGTTCACACCTCTCTAGAGTATAACAACTCCCTGACAACTATGTACCAAATAACACTTCGTAACAACACTGCCAAAATCCCCATCAACTGCTAGGATCCCTGTAATTAGTGGATTTTAAACTGCCACGGTCATCACCATGACAACCCCTAGCATCTGGTGATGGCAACCACTTACCGACTACTTGCAGAGTTTGTGAAGCATTGTCTCCAGTCTCCACAACCTCACAGACGAGACAAGACCCCGCCCACTCCAGTGGGACAGAGACGAGCAATGCTCCATCGCTACCTCCCGGCAACAGTTGAGAGTTTCTAGTCCATTGATATGTATTTGAAGCCCCGCCCACCAACGAACAATTGAATTGAACCAAATCTGGGGAATAAATGACAGACGGCGCTTGTAGCACTAGTCCACTGTTCAGTGAACCTACATACACACACACACACATACATACATATGTACACACAAACATAACACACACACATACATACAAACACACACATACTTACGGAAGCACACATGCACACACTGAGATATACTTCTTGTGCCAATCTATTGTCGTGACACGTAATCACGTTGCCCCGGGCGATGCACACAGCCACGCCCCCCAATAACATTTGGCTGACCAGTTGGCAACATTACTTTAATGGTGCCAATGATAATAGTAGCACGTGCCATGTTTGGGGCTAACACGCGCCTTACAAACAGACTCTATATGCATTGCAAGTTCCTATTAGAAACTGGACCAGTTGGGATAGATCTCTCACTGTACCCCCACCCACCCTCATGCCCTTAGTGTCAGTGGTTGCTATGGAGACCCAAACATCATTCCTTCCGGACATCGTCATACAACGAGGACTATAAGTTCACAGCTGGTCTTAGTCTGGACCTGTCACCTTTCACCTCTGGACTATTCACACCGTGTGTTGGTGTCTATAGATTCACAAGATGGTGTCTGCTATCCAATGGCACACAATAGCACGTGCACACGTGCCATCCGATGGTTCACGCTATCCCATATCACACGTACAGGCACACATATTCGTGTGTTTGTTAGTTTAATTGAAGTGTTAGGAGATAAATTCGTATGTTTGTTAGTTTCAACTGACAAAATAATTTCACTAGTCATAACAAATACCAAACCCTACATCATTCTACCAACTGGACTAGACCCTATACTGTATATACCATTCTACCAACTGGACCAGACCCTACACTGTATATACCATTCTACCAACTGGACAAGACCCTACACTGTATACACCATTCTACCAACTGGACCAGACCCTATACTGTATATACCATTCTACCAACTGGACCAGACCCTACACTGTATATACCATTCTACCAACTGGACAAGACCCTACACTGTATACACCATTCTACCAACTGGACCAGACCCTATACTATATATACCATTCTACCAACTGGACCAGACCCTACTGGACCAGACCCTGATGTACCAGACCCTACTGGACCAGACCCTACTGGACCAGACCCTACTGGACCAGATCCTGCCGTACCAGACCCTACTGTACCAGACCTGAGCTAGGCTGGATGAGTTTATCATTCCAAACAATTAAATACATAAACAATCTAACGAGGCAGAACTAGCTGAGCTGTGCAGAGGCAAGTCTGTAGCTGTACAGGACCAGACGACACGAGCACTCACCAATCCCGCACGCCGCCTCCTCTTGAGTCAGAACTACCGACAGCACACCAGCAAACAGAAGGACGCAAACAGCACCAGCTCTAGCAGCGGCCATAACTCCGTCCCTCACTACAGTTCACTGGATCTCTCCACTCTACTATATTTTCCGCAACAGAGCGCCGTCCACCGCAGAATGCGCTACAACATACTATTTACGCTGCACACACACGCAGAGAACTACTCCTGTTTGATCTTTTCCATTATATGCAGCTCCAGGTAGGTGCCAGTATTGGGTAACGCCCACTTCAATAGCCACACCCACCGGGACTAAATTAACGACTAGTGCGCAACCACCACCATAAAACTGATCATAAGCAATGAAAATGTCATAGTAACAAAGGTCAAGTTGATAACAAGCCATGAATAAGTGAACAGTTGATTTTGTAACACAGCAAGGTGGGAAAAGGAGAGAGAATTGAGTTTGGTTGTTGTACAGTTTGAACAAATAAATAACACCTGATGTGACATTGCTAGTCTACTTGGGTCTCCCCCTCCCCAACATCTTGGGTTGCCCCGCCTTCTCACCTCTGAGATGCACACCTACATACAAACAACATCAACACTTGGACCAAATAGAAACCATGAAAATCACTAACAACAAACCACTCCCTCAACAACACCCACTCAGTGTTATTATAATTACTTGAGAATTGCACACTTGTTAAGTAAGCTACTTCCTAATGTAAGACAGAAACACTCAACGACACACCCACCCACACACACCTTTGACCTTTCAAGTGAACCTACACAAACAAACACATGTACAAACATGTCACTGGGCCAGTAGCCAGAGATGTCCTACAAGGCTAGCTTAGATCAGATTTCTTATCCATTAGAAGCTCAATACTTCAAGCACCCACCATATATCTTAGGACTGGACTCACTGTTGCCATGGCATTCACAAAGATTGTGAACCATGTACACTGACCACACTTTACCTAAGTGTAATATAAAATCCCACCCCTTGGCTATAGCCTATAGCTGCAGTAAGTTTTCTTCCTTTACCAAACCATTCCTTACCAAGAGCACGCTCCAATTTGGCAACAACTTGTTGATTGGGTACTGCCTTACCAGATTCATAGTCATTGACCACACCCACCTTTTCATTGATTTTCTAAAAAAACAACAACAAAACATGAACAAGCAAATCCAATCCAATTATGTGTGTGTGTGTGTGTGTGTGTTTGGCAAAGCTCTCTCATTTTTTAGTTTTCTTTTCTCCTCATAAAAAAGTTGAAATAGCTGTAAGATGAAAGTCTATGGGAAGTGCACAAGTCATACACACACACATACATACACACACTAGCTCAAGAGATGGACAAATAAACACACACACATTCAACTTCACTAACACGCAATCACACACTGCGCCGTGATGGAGAGCAGGTATACACTAATAGTCTTCAAGATAAAGTAGCTACTGACTAACTTAACACACAGAACTAACCCAGCATGCACGGGAAATGAATCAAGTCTGACAGAAAGAGGGGAACCAGAAATGTTCATTAATTACTAAGAAAGATGACAAAAGACACTCCAGCTTGCCCCACCTCCCTCCAGCTAGCCCCACCTCCCTCCAGCTAGCCCCACCTCACTCCAACTAGCCCCACCTCCCTCCAGCTTGCCCCACCGCACTCCAACTATAGCCCCACCTCCCTCCAGCTAGCCCCACCTCCCTCCAGCTTGCCCCACCTCCCTCCAGCTTGCCCCACCCCCCCACTACCAGTAAAAAGGTGAACTATCATCATGATATTAAAGCACTCAGTATTTTACTGCTTTTTACATTGCACTTTCACCTCTACATAGAGATAAAAATATAAGGTAAAAGTGGTGAAAAGTACAATTATGAAAGTACAAGGTGCAAGGGAGAAAGGACAATATGCCTAGATGTGAATAGGTAAGGGAAAGGTGAAAGTGCAGATACTCATGCAGCTGTTGCCATTCTTACCGATGCCAAGTCTTTCTGAGACAGTTTGCAGTTAGTGCGACTCTTTTGAATAAGGAGACAGAGGTCCAAACTAACACGCATATCTACAACCATAAACACCATGTATACATGTATGTATGTGTGTTAGTGTGTCGAGGCTCACGAGCCAGCTGCTCCGTCTCCCTGGCGAGCTGATCTTGGTCTACTGAACTGAACTTCTGCTGGTTGGCTGAGCCTGAAACATCCGCACACACATACATACACATGTAACATGTTCTGTCATTAGAGGATGTTTGTACATGTGTTAATTTAATTGCATAATGAATTGTCACACCAGTTCCCACATCTGGTTAGTCTCCTGCCAAATAAACCCTCTCTCTCTCTCACACCGCACAATGCAAACAAGCATTCCTTATTCACACTGACAACCCTTTACCAGCCATAGTTTATCAGGCTCACAACTTCCAACTTAACCACTCCATTACCTTGCATGCCTTCTTTATAGTCACCAGGTGTGATGACCCTGTACCTTCTTTATAGTCACCAGGTGTGATGACCCTGTACCTTTTCTTATAGGTAGCATGCATATTATTTATATAACAATACACTTCTGTGTGTTAGCGACAATGGTATGTGTATTCATGAATAAACGAGCTGATCAGAACTGGTAAAGCATCGGCATTACTTGAATGGGGGGGGGGAGTGACCCTATTGTGATTCGAACCTTCACTGGTGATTGACCAGAAACCATTTAACCGATTAATCACGGAGGACGTGAAAAATACGTCAATAATGCGTCTTCGGGTCCACAATGCCCTACAGCTTTGTGGAGTCAAGGAAACCACCGATCACAATTGCAGACGATTCTATATTGTTGGAAGTATATTTTAGGCTTATAAAATACATAGACTGCCATAAGAAAATGTTGAGTAAATTTTGTCACAACAATAAGACTTCTTTCTGATAAAGTATAAATTGAAAATATATTTCATAATATAATCAAGGTACACAGAAACCAATATTACTTTAGCTATACCTGCTCATGATACGATAAGTAGAAAAGAATCTTGGCCAGTGGAACACTGGCACTTCAGCATCCTAGCGAGTGGCAGTGACCAGGATGGCAGTGACCTGAACAGAGGGCATGGAGCCAACTCTGAGAAGGAAGATTGCAAGTATCGCCAGAGATGCTGTTTGATTTGATGTTAATAACAGGTAGTTAAATAGGCCACAGAAAAGAGCATGTCATTTTGTATTTTGACCCCGACATTTTTGTGTCAGTTCGGCGATCGACCCTGTCCCAAACTTCACTAAACACAATCCTCTGGTTTATCAATCATTACCCTATCATCTCTGGTTTATCAATCATTACCCGTATCATCCTAACAATTGAATTGTTTATTGTTTTGAGTTCTTTTGTGGGTGCAGTTAAAACTTACAGGAGTTCCATTTCTATTCGAGTTGGTGGCGGTGGTAAGTTAATACGCCTTTTATCACCGTTATAAGCCCTACGCAACGACATTTACTTGAAAATTCATTGTCCACTAGAGTAAACACGAAGGTAAGTCTTGTGTAGGTATGTTCAGTTGTGTGAAAGTGTTGTGCATTACAGCACCTACTAAGCTTGAGAATATCACAAAAAAAAGTTTAAATAACGCGACTTATTTTTTGTTGCTTTTTTAAAAACAGTTGCGGGGAATGGTTACTATGGCATTGAAACCCCTTTACTGTATATTATATGTAATTTAAAAACCCGACCTTTTTTAATAGCTTGAGTGTTAGAAGTCGAAGTCAATTGTTTAACAATAGTGTAGTTTCCCAGATGCATGGTACCCAGATGCACGGTACCCAGATGCACGGTACCAGATGCATGGTACCCAGATGCACGGTACCCAGATGCACGGTACCAGATGCATGGTACCCAGATGCACGGTACCCAGATGCACGGTACCAGATGCATGGTACCCAGATGCATGGTACCAGATGCACGGTACCCAGATGCATGGTACCCAGATGCACGGTACCCAGATGCAGGGTTGGGGTCAAATACAACCAGGGTTGGGGTCAAATACAACCAGGGTTGGGGTCAAATACAACCAGGGTTGGGGTCAAATACAACCAGGGTTGTGGTCAAATACAACCAGGGTTGGGGGCAAATACAACCAGGGTTGGGGTCAAATACAACCAGGGTTGGGGTCAAATACAACCAGGGTTGGGGTCAAATACAACCAGGGTTGGGGTCAAATACAACAGTGGCGTAGGAACTGCAGCGGCTGGAGCGGCTTTGGCCGCTGCACTTCTTAGACCCGTCCTTGATTTGGTAAAGCGTCGTTGGCAGTAAAAAGCTCATCGGTATGGTAAAGAGTAGACCGCTAACGCATGGTTTGGTGAGTATTTTTCTAGTTTGGTAGTTTCAACTCGATCTACTTATTCTTGTCGTAGCTAGACGTGGAGTAGTATTTATTTGACTCTCTGGTTGTTAGCCATGGAACTTCAACCGCATCAACTTAAATCTTTTGATTTTCCTAAAAGAAGCTTTGGGAAAAAAGTGCCTGTAATGAGAAGCTTTCAAGCTGCATGGTTTGACAGATGGCCTTGGCTTCACTATATAGAGAGCAGGGATGTAGTGCTATGTTTCCACTGTGCTGAGGCGAAGAAGCAGAAAAAATTGAATTGGTGCAACAATGCAGATGAAGCATTTATATCCAAGGGGTTCTACAACTGGAAGGATGCCACTGTGAAGCATGTTCAACATGAATCTAGCAATTGCCACAAAGAAGCAGTTCTTAAGGTGGTAACGGTGAAATCTACTGATGTAGCGGAGATACTCTCTGCTAAACTGGCAAAAGACAAAATGGAGAGACGGCAATGCTTTTTAAAAATTCTGTCAAATATAAGGTTTTTAGGGCGTCAAGGTCTACCATTAAGAGGACATGGTGATGAAGCTGATTCCAACTACATGCAGTTGATGAAGTTGAGGTCTGAGGAAGATTCAAGAGTCAAAGATTGGTTGAAGAAAAAAACTGATAAATATACATCTCCAGAAATTCAAAATGAGATCCTTAAGTTGATGGCACTATCTGTACTTCGTCAAGTGGTACATTCGATTCATGATGCTCCTTTTTGTTCTTTAATGATAGATGAGACAACAGACGTATCAAACAAAGAACAAGTTGTGATTTTCCTAAGATGGATTGACAAAAAATTTGAAGCCAACGAAGAGTTTATAGGTCTTCATCAAGTGGATTCAACAACATCAGCAGTTTTATTTGCCATTGTTCGTGATGTATTGACGAGGCTGAATTTATCAATTCATAAGCTGAGAGGCCAGTGCTTTGATGGAGCATCAGCCATGTCAGGAGCTAAAAGGGGTCTTGCTGCTCTTGTACAGCAAGAGGAACCTAAAGCCATTTATACACATTGTTACGGGCATGCACTTAATTTAGCTTGTGGAGATGCGATAAAAACATGCAATCTCATAAAAAATGCCTTGGATACTTCTTATGAGCTGATTAAATTAATCAAGAAGAGTCCTCGCAGGGATGCTGCACTGCAAAAAATAAAAGAGCAATTACCAGAGGATACTATGGGTATTCGAGTTCTGTGTCTACAAGGTATATATTAATGCTTATTGTATTATATTGTATTTTATTTTAGTGTTCTACTATATATAGGTGGACTGTACGAGCCCATGCTCTTCAGTCTATCATTTCAAATTATGAAGCTCTTCAAGGCCTTTGGGAAGAGGCAGTTACTTTTGTTAAAGATACAGAAATGAAAGCCCGGATTAGGGGTGTGGCTGCTGTCATGGAATCATTTGAATACTTCTTTGCTATTTCACTTGCTGAATTGCTACTCAGACATAGCGACAATTTGAGTAAAACTCTTCAATCCTCAAGTATTTCAGCTGCTGAAGGCCAGAAGATTGCTGAAATGACAGTTGTTACACTGGAATCAATTCGATGTGATGAACATTTTTGTCTTTTTTGGGATTTGTTAAAGAAGAGAGCAGCTGAATCGGACATTGATGATCCCAAACTACCTAGAAGAAGAAAACAACCAAAGAGATATGATGAGAATTCTAGTACAAGTAGTTTTCCATCTACAGTAGAAGAGTACTACAAACGAAATTATTTTGAAGCTCTTGATGAGCTTGTCAATGGTATAAGAAATCGTTTCGATCAACCAGGTTATAGAGTATATTTAAACCTGGAACAACTTCTCATTAAAGCTGCCAGGAAGTGTGAGTATGAAGAAGAATTTAAGTTTGTAACTGACTTCTACCAGGATGATTTTGATTGTCAAACATTAAAGTTACAGTTACATACAATGTCTAGCAATTTTTCTTCTGAGGGTAATATTGACCTACAATCTATTATAAGCTACTTCAAAGGTCTGTCTGATCCTCAAAAAGATTTAATGTCTCAAGTATGTAAGCTGCTTTCTTTAATACTTGTCATGCCTGCAACAAATGCAGTGAGTGAACGATCATTCAGTTGTCTGCGTCGTTTGAAGTCGTATCTGAGAGCTACTATGACGCAAACCAGATTAAACAATGTTTGTGTGCTTCATGTACACAAAACTATAACTGATCAACTTTCTTTAGTTGAAATGGCAAATGAATTCGTAGCAGGCTCAAGTCACAGAGAGTGTCAATTTGGAAATTTCCGTGAAACTGATTTATGAACACACAGAATTTTTATTGTAACTATATTTTGTGGTTAATATTCAGCTATTTTCTTTTTAATAATCAAGGGGGTGGGGTTGTGGGTGTGGTTTAATGGCCTCTCCACTTTTGAAGTGCTTCCTACACCTCTCTGTACAACCAGGGTTGGGGTCAAATACAACCAGGGTTGGGGTCAAATACAACCAGGGTTGGGGTCAAATACTACCAGGGCTGGGGTCAAATACAACCAGGGTTGGGGTCAAATACAACCAGGGTTGGGGTCAAATACAACCAGGGTTGGGGGCAAATACAACCAGGGCTGGGGTCAAAACTACACCAGGGTTGGGGTCAATACAAACCAGGTGGGTCAAAACCTACACCGGGCTGGGGGGCAATAGATAACCGGGCTGGGGCGGTCAACATACAACCCAGGGTCCCGGGTGTTCACATACCAACCCAGGGTCCCTGGGGTCAAATACCACCAGCGTTGGGGTTCTTCAATACAAACCAGGGTGGGCGGGCAAATACAACAGGGTGGGTCAAATCACCTCCCAGGGGTTGGGGTTCACAACAACCAGGGTTGGGGTCAAATACAACCAGGGTTGGGGTCAAATACAACCAGGGTTGGGGGCAAATACAACCAGGGTTGGGGTCAAATACAACCAGGGTTGGGGGCAAATACAACCAGGGTTGGGGTCAAATACAACCAGGGTTGGGGTCAAATACAACCAGGGTTGGGGTCAAATACAACCAGGGTTGGGGTCAAATACAACCAGGGTTGGGGTCAAATACAACCAGGGTTGGGGTCAAATACAACCAGGGTTGGGGGCAAATACAACCAGGGTTGGGGTCAAATACAACCAGGGTTGGGGGCAAATACAACCAGGGTTGGGGGCAAATACAACCAGGGTTGGGGTCAAATACAACCAGGGTTGGGGGCAAATACAACCAGGGTTGGGGGCAAATACAACCAGGGTTGGGGGCAAATACAACCAGGGTTGGGGGCAAATACAACCAGGGTTGGGGTCAAATACAACCAGGGTTGGGGGCAAATACAACCAGGGTTGGGGTCAAATACAACCAGGGTTGGGGGCAAATACTTACCCGGGTTGGGGGCCAATACAACCAGGGTGTGGGGTCAACTATACAGGGCGGGGGGCAACAACCAGGGTGGGTGGTCCAAGTCCAATACTAACAGGGTTGGGGTCAACTAATACCGGGCTGGGGGTCAACTCACTACCAGGGCTCGGGTCCAATACAAAACCAGGGTTGGGGGTTCAAATATACCAGGGTTGGGGGCAAATAAACCAGGTTGGGGTTCAAACATATACAGGTTGGGGTCAAATAAACCAGGGTGGGGTCAATACAACCAGGGTTGGGGTCAAATAAACCAGGGTGGGGTCATACAACCAGGGTTGGGGTCAAAACAACAGGGTGGGGTCAAATACAACAAGCGGTTGGGGGCAGGGACCAATACCAACCCAGGGTGGGGTCAATACAACCAGGGTTGGGGTCAAATACAACCAGGGATGGCGGTTCAAATACAACCAGGGCTTGGGGGTCAAATACAACAGGGGTGGGGCAAATACAAAGGGTGGGGGCACAATACACCAGGGTTTGGGGCAAATACAAACCAGGGTTGGGGTCAAATAAATCCAGGGTTGGGGGCCAAATACAACCAGGGTTGGGGTTCAAATACAACAAGGGTTGGGGCAAATACTTTACCCAGGGTTGGGGGCCCAATACACAGGGTTGGGGTTCAATACAACCAGGCGTGGGGTAAATACAACCAGGTTGGGCGTAAATAACAACAGGGTTGGGGTCAAATTTACAACCAGGGTTTGGGGTCAAATAAAACCAGGGTTGGGGTCAAATACAACCAGGGTTGGGGTCAAATACAACCAGGGTTGGGGTCAAATACAACCAGGGTTGGGGTCAAATACAACCAGGGTTGGGGGCAAATACAACCAGGGTTGGGGTCAAATACAACCAGGGTTGGGGTCAAATACAACCAGGGTTGGGGTCAAATACAACCAGGGTTGGGGTCAAATACAACCAGGGTTGGGGGCAAATACAACCAGGGTTGGGGGCAAATACAACCAGGGTTGGGGTCAAATACAACCAGGGTTGGGGTCAAATACAACCAGGGTTGGGGGCAAATACAACCAGGGTTGGGGTCAAATACAACCAGGGTTGGGGTCAAATACAACCAGGGTTGGGGTCAAATACAACCAGGGTTGGGGTCAAATACAACCAGGGTTGGGGTCAAATACAACCAGGGTTGGAGGCAAATACAACCGGGTTGGGGGTCACAATCAACCAGGGATGGGGTCAAAATACAACAAGGGCTGGGGTCGGTCAAATACAACCAGGGTTGGGGTCCAAACAACCAGGGTTGGGGTCAAATACTACCAGGGTTGGGGTCAAATACTACCAGGGTTGGGGTCAAATACTACCAGGGCTGGGGTCAAATACAACCAGGGTTGGGGTCAAATACTACCAGGGTTGGGGGCAAATACAACCAGGGTTGGGGTCAAATACTACCAGGGCTGGGGGCAAATACAACCAGGGTTGGGGTCAAATACTACCAGGGTTGGGGTCAAATACTACCAGGGTTGGGGTCAAATACTACCAGGGCTGGGGTCAAATACAACCAGGGTTGGGGTCAAATACAACCAGGGTTGGGGTCAAATACAACCAGGGTTGGGGTCAAATACAACCAGGGCTGGGGTCAAATACAACCAGGGTTGGGGTCAAATACAACCAGGGTTGGGGTCAAATACAACCAGGGTTGGGGTCAAATACAACCAGGGTTGGGGTCAAATACTACCAGGGTTGGGGTCAAATACAACCAGGGTTGGGGTCAAATACAACCAGGGTTGGGGTCAAATACCACCAGGGTTGGGGGTCAAATACATACCAGGGTTGGGGGCCAAATACCACCAGGGTTGGGGTCCAAATAGAACCAGGGGTGTGGGCCAACAAATACAACCAGGGTTGGGGTCAAATACAACCAGGGTTGGGGGCAAATACAACCAGGGTTGGGGGCAAATACAACCAGGGTTGGGGTCAAATACAACCAGGGTTGGGGTCAAATACAACCAGGGTTGGGGTCAAATACAACCAGGGTTGGGGTCAAATACAACCAGGGTTGGGGGCAAATACAACCAGGGTTGGGGTCAAATACAACCAGGGTTGGGGTCAAATACAACCAGGGTTGGGGTCAAATACAACCAGGGTTGGGGTCAAATACAACCAGGGCTGGGGGCAAATACAACCAGGGTTGGGGTCAAATACAACCAGGGTTGGGGTCACATACAACCAGGGTTGGGGGCAAATACTTTGTTTGAATAGCATTTAAATACAAATACAAATACTCTGAAGAACTCAAATACAAAATACAAATACAAATAGTTTCTTAGATGTAGTATTTCAATTACAAATACAAATACTTTTGAATTGCATCACAATTACAGTAGGTAAAGCGTTGCATGGAAAATAGATTACACCTGACAAACATTAGTTCTTCAAAAGTTTTGTACTTTGAACAATACTAGTTAGGTTAAAACATCTTTCCGGCTATGCTATAGAATCTTTGAAGTGGCGCTGAAGATACAGGACTGCATAAATACACTGGAACTATTTAGTGTTGCAAGTATGGGGTGGTTGTAGGTGTGATTATGATTCAGAGGCTCAGTGGTTTGTCTCTATTACTTGACAGTGCTGGTTGGATTCACATTGAGCAACTTCCCCTGCAGCTTTTCACAATAGGAGGTGGAGATATTTAGTTTTTACTATAATAATTATGCCACCAAGCAACACTTGATTCTGAACTAAACACTAGAATGAATCTGTCTAGTAGAAATATGTTCCAAATCTTTTATTCTCTATTTTCTACTAATACAAAAGCTCGCATTCTTACCTTATGTTTTCAAATACAAATACAAATACTTCACTTTTTAAATCTTAAAATACAAATACTCCAAAAATGTATTTAAATACAAACACTCATGTACTTGACCCCAACCCTGACGACTGCACTCATAAATTGCACAAGTTAGTAGGTCAGGTGTCACTATGTGGTATGGTGCTTGCTAGTATAATATCTTAGTAAACTAGAGCTCGCAGGTGAGGAGTGGGCACACACACTACACCTCGCAGGTGAGGAGTGGGCACACACACTACACCTCGCAGGTGAGGAGTGCACTACACCTGTGTTTTGCCCCACACGTACCATTTAACAAACAGTGAAGATACTATCAAATAATGTTAGATTTGTTCATCTCCACTTCTTACAAAATTTTGGTCACAAGTATATGTTTCTACGGACTATACATACTGATAATTACAACGAGCACGGTGACATCACTCAGCTTACTTGAGTGTGCAGGTAAAACCACACCCTATGGTTAGTGAGTGATAGCACTTCCCTCCCCTGCTCCTGCTACTCTGACTGTAGTCCAACACAAATATATATATTTATACCATGGTTGCTGCGGTAACACCCATGGATTAAAAGTGATATTTTCCCGGTGATTTTTCCTGGGGCTATGATATTTTCCCGGTGTGGTGTCAAGCGAATTCTTCCGTGTTTCCGGCCCAAAATTAAAATTCAATTAAAATTCAATTGAAGCACGCCAGAAAGTTTACTTTAGCAAGTTTACTTTAGCAAGTTTACTTTAGCATTGTAGCTGCCAGCTGTTATCTCCAGATCTAACTCTACCCGGGCTGCTCAGCAGTAAGCAGTAAAGCAGCTAGCTGTGGTAAATTCCTGTGGTATGAGAGGCAGGAGAGTTATATGTGGTAGGGCTGGTCCCATATAGGTGGATATGAGAGAGTAGTAGTAGCAGCAACTATGGTATAAAACAGTTATGCCATGGCAACATCGGGGTTATGGAATATCACCGCCCTTATCCCTCGGGCTTATATTCCATAACCCCTCGTTGGCCATGGCATAACTATTACATATACCTACTAATAACCTGTCATTAACCCAACTAGGCACGTGCTATTAACCCAGCAAGCACGTGCTACTAACTTAAGATGTACATGCCCCTCTCCCATGACCTCACTTTTCTTCCACACGACAGGCATGTCCTCATCAGCAGCTGCTTCCTAACACACACACACACACACACACAGTGTTGGTGACACATCTCCTAACTACATTTGCTAGCACTGTGTCTAGAGATGATGACCACTGAAATGGAAAATAGTGACGACACCAGAACCCATACATGAGAACGGAACCAAACTAAAACTGTACCTTGGAACCACACAACACTACACTTTGGAACCAAATTAAAACTGTACCTTGGAACCACACAACACTACACTTTGGAACCAAATTAAAACTGTACCTTGGAACCACATTAACACCACACTTTGGAACCAAACTAAAACTGTACCTTGGAACCACACAACAC
>WLWD01006353.1_pt1 | contig 26155 bp, 17 predicted proteins | sample 6712731 | NCBI WGS metagenome assembly WLWD01 (sample SAMN12718690, study PRJNA576275) | sponge metagenome | isolation source: marine sponge | host: Mycale hentscheli | place: New Zealand: South Island, Marlborough, Capsize Point | collected 2014-11-01 | reverse complement strand
CAAAAACCCCCAAATCATCTGGATCAATAAATTTAAAAGAACCAGAATCACTCGTGCACAGACAATCTGGAGGATCCCAGAAATCAGGAAGATCCCAGAAATCTGAAGCTAATGTTAGTTCTAAGGACGAAAGCTCATCTGTGAGGCTAGTATTGAACCCCAGTACCAACACTTTGGAAAGTAACACTTCTGCAGTCAAACAGAAAGGACCAATAAACAAATTACCAACTAAAGACATCAAATCATCCAAATCAATCAATGTAAAAAAACCTGAATCACTTCAGCTCAGCCAATCTGAAGGATCCCAGAAATCTGGAAGATCCCAGAAATCTGGAATTCAGAAAGCCGAAGTTAAGGCTAGTCCTTCTAGGGATGAAAGCTCATCTGTGAGGTTAGTGTTAAACCCCAGTACTAACACTTTGGAGAGCAGCACCTCAGTAGCCAAACAGAAAGGAGAAGTCAAGAAAGCAGCAACAAAAGACCCCCAATCAGGTACGAACATTAAAAAAACCGAGTCACTTAAACACAACCAATCAGGAGTATCCCAGAAATCAGGAGGAACCCAGAAATCAGGAGGAACCCAGAAATCTGGATCGCAAAAACCTGCAGTTAAAGTTAATCACTCTGTAGAAGAAACTTCAACTGTGAGAATAATCCTGAATCCCAATACCAACACGTTAGAGAGCAAAGACTCAGCAACAGGAACTAAGAGTCATGGAGAAGTTAATCCAAAAAGTACCAAGGTGATCGGTCTAAAGAAATCTGAGGAAGTTCAACAAAGGCTACCTGGAAAGAGTAGACTATCTGGATTACTCAAATCTAGCTCCTCTAGTGAAGCGTCAACTATGAGGTTTGTATTAAATCCCGACACTCAAAGGCTAGAGAGTATGTCTTCAACAGCTACTAAAACATCCAATTCAACTGGAGGCAAAGTAACATCTGCGCTGAAAGATGGACTACAGAGCAAACAAGGAGGAACAAACAAGCAGAAAACTGGGGCAAAGGTTTTACCAAGGGGCAGTGCAGCATCTGATTCGTCTGAGGTCATTAGACTTATAATGAATACTGAGACAAATACTTATGAGGAACATTTGTCCACTAAGAGGTCTGAGGGAAACCAGAAGAAGCCACCAGTAGGAGGCCAGAAAAGTAGTGGGGTACCAGGACAGCAAATCGGAGTAGTCAAGCCAAAAAATAGTGAAGTACTTCACTCTCAGAGAAAAATTGAAGTAAAGAAAGACAGCGCAATTAAGAAACAAAAGGGCAAGAAAAAAAAATCGTCATCATCGTCATCTGATGATAAACAGGATTCACCATCAACTGAAGATAACGAATCCTCACAAACGACATCAAAAGAAAGCTCAACTGAATCTTCATCTGAATCCAGTGAAGAAAGTACTTCTGATGATTCCGATACAGACAGTGCCTCTACATCTTAAACCATATATGAACTAATGCAGCAGTTAAACTTCCAATCTAATGCTTTTATTATTTTGTTCAATTACAATATTTTAAATCAACATCTGATAGCTACGGAACTAGTGTTAAAAACAAAAAACAAAACCGAACAAAAAACAAAACCGAACAAAAACAACAAAAATACCAAAAGCACCAAAAACAAACAGAAACAAAGCAAAACAAAACAAACCAAAAAAAAAAAAAAAAAAAAAAAAAAAAGGACAACAACCTAGAAATAATATAAAGGAATATCCTTGTTAGCTAAAATGACTAAACTAAGCTCTAACCAAAACAATAAAAACCTATAGCTTTCATCTATATAGTTGGCTCTACCTTCTGGTCCCACACGTACATTCCCGATAAGAATGTATTCCAGTTACAACTTGTGCATAAAATATTAATGCATGCATCTGATTAAGGTCTGCTGGATTATGCTCAAAATTTTTAGAATTATTAATTTTATTCCAATGTGTTATTCCAAAAGAATATTATAATTGTTCCATAAATTTTATTACTCTCCAATTAGGAATAAGTGACAACTGCAGTAGCTATATAAAGTTGGTAGGTTATTGTCTCTTTTATTGTTACTCAATATAGAGGATTCGCTATATTTCTAGCTATTCTGTCAGTGAAAGCCTTGAACATATCTGTAAATGTTCAGTGAATAGAGAAAACATGCTCTGCTACAGCTGAAAAATGTTTGAGAAACCGTTTAGCATAATGACTTGCAGACTCTGAACCAGAGCTAACAGTGCTCCTAGCATTTTAAACTTTCCATTTTGGAACTTCAAGAACAGAGTGGCCACAACAAACCCAGCTGCTTTAATCAATAATAATGAAGATCGCCTTATAACCACATTTATGTTTATGTCCTTGTAAAAGAAAAAAAAAAGCACTATTAATTTTCTATAATAAACCGATTATTGCCATTTCTATTCTAGAACTACTCCACTATGCTATTTCATCTCTATTATTCCATAAAAATGCTATCTACAAAGATTTTACATCACCAGCACATAATTTGCCACTACACCCCAAAGCCTCTGTTCAGGAAAGGAGGAAAGGGTCAGTTCGATAATTTAAATAATGTATATACCAATATGCAATACAGGACAATTTACATCATAAAAGTCAACAAAAAAGCTGCCAGGCACAAACATGCCAGAGAATGAGAGAGAGAACAGAAGAAAAGAGAATGAAAATGAAGAGAAAAAGTTCAGTATTGCACCCCAATGAATCCTGCCTGGTTGGTGGCTACATGAAATATTAAGGAATGCTCTGTATCTCGCCAACATTTGGCCTCTCCGCTGCATTGACAGTGAAGCCTAACATCTGAGCCGGATTGACCTTCTGCATCTTTTTCTTCTTCTTCTTGTTGGCCTTGGAGGATCCTGCTCCTTCCCCGCCCACTGCAGTATAACCGTCGTCACAGTTTGCTCGACTAGTGTCCTCTGCTCTGGAATTGTTCACACTTTTATCTTTTCCTCGAGACTTCTTTGTCTAAATGATTGACAACAGTAATAACCAATAGCATAAGTGTTAATACAGAACAAAACAACAACAACAAAAACAACAACAAACAAACAAAAAACAACAACAAAACAAAACAACAACAATAAGTAATCAAATAGAAATTGAACAGTTCAAACAATAATAAGTGTGATAGTACAGGAAGTGGTTAGCCAGCCAGGCAAGCCAGCATGCTACCACAATGGTAAGGGAGAACTGTGTTGTCAACAAGAACTGTGTGGATTTATTACGTACTGAACAGGGCCTAATACTTGTTGCCACATAGGAAATGCATTAAATTAAACATGATGTGGCTTAACCCTTTCCTTCCGATAGACGCTTTAAAGCGTTCCAAGACCGGGTCGGCTTCTTCTATTTTTTTTAGAGACACTTAACAATTAGTTAGAAGCTTAAAATTTGAAATACATGTGCCCAGAGCATTTCTAAAGCTAGGAAAAATGTTTACAGACCAGGTAGCTTCGAGAGTATTTCACAGTTTTTGCGTTTATGCTTAGGTCGGTCACAAATTTTTACCGCAGTCTCTATGAAAAATTATATAAGAAGTTACCTCAGTCACAGAAGCTTTTTAGATGGCTTAGCTTTCTCTAGAAGCATTGTAGAAGCTGTAAAAAATGTCTTTGAGCCCTTGAGAACCTGGTAGTGTACCAGAGTAACTGTTTGTTTACGGTCGAACACTCTGCGGTTGAACGAACTGTCCGCTCCGATTTGTATAAATTAGCCATTGCTATATTTAGGCCTGTTATTTCATAATACGTCATTGGAAGCATGTGACTTTACATGAAAAAAGTGTGAGTGCTGTGGGACCTAAGCAACTTCGGAAAAAAATTTTTTTTTTTTTTTTTTTTGCACCATCATATTCAAAATGGATTCAATGAGTTACAATGCTGAGGAGGTTTTACAGTTGCTTGAGGAGGACGATTCCTAATTCCCTGATTCAGTTTCAAGTGGAAATGAAGGAGATGAGGTCTCACCTTACAGTGGACCTAGTTTTCAGCGCCGATGAATCAGAATACAGCAGCTCTGACTCCGAAGTTAGACGGAAACATTTCTGACCCTGGTAAGCTCATATTTTCGAGGTAATTTTTATCACAAAAACAGCCTTATTGTTAGCGTAGCTAGCAAAAGAAAGGTATTAGCTTCACTATGTTGTTTTTTATATGTGTTATTCTTGAGTAGTTTTTGAATTATACACCTTTTACTTTCGTTGTTTTTTTTGACCACATTCAAATTTTCAAAAAAAAATTCAAATTTGTTTATGTACTTATAGCAGTGGGAGGAAATGCTAGCTTTTTAGGATGTGTGTAGTACATATTTGGTTTGGTTTACAATTCACAACAGCTGAACAACAAATTTGTTGTGTTGGAGTGTTTTAGGGGTGTGTACTGACGGGAGTAGCCCTGATGATCTGTTCCGACTTGGCGTAGACGTACTTCATATTGTTATAGCCAGGGTAAGTTGAGTATCCTTTGTATAAATGTGTATGTCTTTGAAGAATATGTGTGCATGAGAGTGGTAAAATACACTAATAGCAAACAAAAACATTGTGTTGTGTTTGTATTGTTTTAGATTAACGTATTCGTACAACCTTCGTGGTGATTTTTGCCAACCTAGGGTGGGTTGGTACTAGGTCTCTGTGTAGCCTTTTGAGTAGAATTTCACTTTGACATGCATTTGTGTAAATAATAGCACGTGTAAGTTTCCAAATTTACACATAAACAACACTGTTATTATGATTGTAGATAATTTCGTGTATTACACTAAAATTTGGTGTTTCTTTACCACATTTTTTTTGAGTGTCCTTATACAGTGTTCTGCATCTGTAACTGTCATAAAAAAAAAGTATAGTTTCTAGGAAATTCTGATTTATCTTTTCCAACTTGAACGTTTGAAACAGTGATGCTCTTTTTGTTCCTGAGATGACAGTCACCCCTGTGCCCAAGTTTTATCTCACCTATGATGAAAGAACAGAAGATTTATGATCTATATCATTGTAATGAATAACTTTTTGTCAAGTGTTTATATATATTTTTATGTACAGTATATACAAATATTGTCAACACTTTTTTAGTTGCTCAAGTGTACGGAATTGTTATGGGCAGTAGAATCACCTGCTGACAGTCTTATTATTTATATCATTGGAAAGCTCAAAGCAAGCTCTATACGGTAAAAATTGTTTTTAAGGGTTTAAACGAGCCAAAAAAAATGATATAATTAAGTCGATTAACCGTCGTTGCCCGAGGTCGTCGACGCGCGGTAAAATTAAGTCCAGAAGGAAAGGGTTAAGGCAACAGAGTTATCATCATGTTGGGTAATCACTTCACCCAGGTTATACAAGTGTTTACTGCACAGAAACAGTTGCTATGGTATTCACACATGAGCAGTACATAATAAATGTATCATTCATTAGATACCACATAATATAGATACTAAAATACTAGCTCGTCTGATTGGCTGTATTTACGCTGGCACTCACGTAAATACTAAGCAAACAGACTCGTGACATTCTCCTGTATCAAATGAATAATATACATATTTATTCCACCCTAGATATATTCACAATGATATCTTTAGGTACATGGCCCTTGAAATAACTAAGGTATTTCATGCTGTTATTTCACGCTAGGCGACTCATGTAATAAGTACTATATATCAGTAAAGCATGCACAAGTTGATCGAGCCACTCACCCAAGCAATAGCTTTATAGTAAGCATTAGCTGCAGTGGTAATTAAAATTAGTGCAGCAAGTATTTCAGTATCTATTGTGCCCTTTGACACTTGACAGTGCTGACTTTTTCTGAACGTATGTTAACTACATATTTAGACAGATCAACCCAGTAACTTGCTATGGATACTATTAGTGGCCACTTTATACTCCAGGAAGCTCAAACAAATACACAAACTACAGGGGAAATTACTAATTAACAAAATGTCAAATAAAAGTTTAAGTGCTAAGACTTCTACTGAACACTCCTTACTGGCTGACTTGGAGGCTTTAATTTCTGTCTCTTCTCAAGAAACTGCTTGGCAAAATCATGTGCCATCTTGCCTTCTCCCAGATAAGACTTGATGTAATCATGTACTTCATATACTGAATCTACTTCCAGTAGAAAGCTGATGAACGTTGCAGCTAAACAGACATAATATCAATTATTGTTTAATTTCTGTAACATACATACATTCTGATGAAAAGTGTGAACCTTTTTTTTTTTGTCATTGGGGTCAAAAACACTACGTATACTAGTGATGTGCTTGAGTACAAATGGCGAGCGAGCCTAAATCTACACTATTGTTTGATTTTAACCCTACACTCAAGATACTTAAAAAAAAAGTCTAGAGTTATTAAATTACGTATATTAGGTAAAGTGGATTCATTGCCGTAGTAACAACAACCAGAAACTCTTTGAATTGAAAAAAAAAAAAAAAAACAACCCAAAACAACAACAACAAAAAAACAAGTCCCATTATTTCAACATTTTCTTTGTGATAATAGTTGTAACACACAATATTCTCACACAACTGAACATACCTATGCAAGACTTACCTTGGTCAATGAATTTTCAAGTAAATACTGTTGCGTAGGGCTTATAACTATGACAGATAGCGTATTAACTTACCACAGCCACTATCTCGAATAGTAATGGAACTCCGGTAAGTTTTTTGTGTTTTAACTGCACCCCTAAAAGAATTCAAAGCTATAAACAATTCAATTTCTAGGGTGATACGGGAAATGATCGATAAATCAGAAGAATCTGTTTAGTGAAATTTAAGACGGGGTCGAAAGCAGAGCTAAGACAATAATACGCGAGGGTCAAAGTACAAAATGACATATTATGTGCGTCCACACACACATATATAAACAAACAAACATCCCTGATTTTCAATTGTGTTACCCCTGAGAGTGTCTCGCTTGCTTCACTTGCTTGCCAATCAACTGCAGACACTAAAACAAGTTTACTATTAATTCTATGAAGCATTTGTGAACATAGAAATAAGTAGCTGCGCCATCTCCGATTTTCTAGAATAATAAATTTATTATACACTGAACTGTGCCCAATATCTGGAATTTGCTTTTCCCATATCACCTGTATTCTTAGATATCACGCCCCCCCTCCCCCTCCCCCCCCCAGGTTATAGCATTGTTCATTGTGTTTTGTATACAAAAATTAATTACTCATTTGGTACCAGAGAACACCACTTGTATGATTGGCTGTATTTGCACTCGAACCTGCGACACTTGTGAAAAAAATGTCCAGCTCGTGATATTGAATGGTATCCAATGAGTAATATTTATAAATAAATGAAAATGATGAGCTTGATAAAACCTGTTGCGCAGTTTAGTGAAGTTTTTTTTTTGGCTTTAGTACTACTAGTTTATAGTGAGTATACTTAATGTTATTACTACATTAAATGAAGCACCAAAGGTGCGAACCCTCAGCACTATTAAACACTACCTAGCTATTGCAATATAATCTCCTTCCAAAAGAACAAGCAATCTGTTAGCTATTTTAATGAGGCATCAAAATAGTTCACCAATGAAAATGGTACATGGAAACGCTGTCTTCATAAGAGAAGCTAAACTAGCCAGAAACGTTCACCTATAAGCACTTTCAACTTCACTTCTTTCAACTCCGTTAACTTCCCTGAGCATAAATCAAACTACACCGCTGGCTGCAAGAAACTATTTGCTCACGTGATTATGACGTGACGCTAGGGGGCGTTGCCCATAAAAGCTGGTACTTACCACGGAGCTGAAAGCTTCCCGTTTTCTCAATGATGAGCCCGAAATTAAAAAAAGTAGCACGATAAAAGGTCTTACCTAAATTAATGGTTAAGTGTCAGTATTCTCCAAAATTAAAGCGTGACAGACAGACAGACAGGATGACTACTATAACCCTCTCGCGCATGCGCACTGAGGGTTAATTAACATAATGTATATTTTTGAACTTAATAGTGAGTAGTTGGAGTTTACACTGAAGCAATTCTTTCTTCAGTCATTTTCTCCAAAGCTTTACTATAAACACAATCGCCATTTTCTCGCAGCCGGTCATAAATACGCAAACTAGCATTTTATTACTTCCATTTGAATTGTGTACACTAAGCATGTCAGATCAAGCTTCAGTGTATTGTTGAACCTTTACAAAATTCTGTGTGGCACGGATGAAATAGCAACCCATCAATGCATTACTTACTATCTACATCTGTGTTGAATTTATGAAGCTCTTGATCACACCAAGAATTGAACTCTGCACTCGCATCATTGCTAGATAACAACTGACGCAGCTTTTGCTAAAGAAATAAATAAAAGAAAGTGGATAAAATAAGTTGAATAAATATAAATTAAATATTTTGGCAACAAACAAACAAAAACAACAACATACTAAACAAAAAAAAAACTACAACAACTTATCAATTCATATTTTATAGTTCTTGCCATCTATTTTAACCTGGCAGATAAGTCCTTACTTCATTCTGATCAGCTTTCTTCTTTCCCTTGTCTTTGGCCTTGGCACCGCCACCACCACCACCAGCAGTCCTGACAGATGAGCCTCCAGTAGCAGCAGAAGTCGGCTTGCTCCCAGTCCTTGCAGGAGCAGGCTTCTTTTTAGCCTCCTGATCACACTCAGCCCAAAATGCCCTCTGTTCATCCTCGTCCATTTGTTCATCGTCGTCATCAGAATATGTGGGGGAGACAAATTTGGTGGCCGGTCGGCTTTGTGAGGGATGCTGTCCCCCGTTGTTAGAGGACATAGCTGAAGTCTGGTGGGGAGATACAGGAGACCATGAAGGAGGGGCTTGGACTTGCTTGCTCTTGGCCACACTGCTCCAAGTTGATCCTGATCCTCCCTGTGAAATAGACCAAGTTCAAATACATAACTTCAGCGGTATTAATACAGTCAATTGCAACACAGTAACCAATACTTTAAAGTTATAGACTTGGTGAGCTTTAGGTAGAAAAAAAAATTAACGTAAATCCAAAATAATAATAGTAATAACAACAATGATGATGATAATAATTAATGATAGTAATAAAGCAAGCTACCATAGGACCAAGTAAAGAGACCTAGAAAAATGTATGTCTGCAAGCATTAAACAAACCATACTAAGAAAAACAAGAAGCAAATAAAACACAGGCAATCCATAGCAGTACTCAGAAACCAAAGTGCATTATTGTATAGTCATGCATGTCCGTCCACACACACACACACACACACACACACACACACACACCAACGATTGGCACAAATTTGATTTCCATATCTCTGACAGTGTCTTTATAATAAGGTTCCAATTAAATTAAAAAAAACAAACAACAATAACAAACAAAACAAAACAATAAAGTCAACTATATTTTATTAACATAAAATATACAATAAAGTTATTTACTTTAACTTTAGAAGTAGGTGTGAGTTGTCTGGTATTGGTAGGTGGTTGTATCTGGGCAGTCTGAGAGGACTGTGGTCCAGAGCTGGAGTGCTGTATATGGTGGGGATCACTTTCTTGCTCCTGCTGGATCTCAAGGAATGACTTGGGCTTTGAAGACACACCTCCTATGCTACCAGGACTAATATAGCACATACATACAGACAAAATAATAAACAAAAAAGAACCAAACAAATAAAGCAGAACAATATTCTTTTTGTCACTACCTTTCCACATGATTATTATAAACAACAACAACAATTATAACAACATAATAAAATAGCAATTATTAATATAAATAAAAAGTCACCATTATTTTATTTTTTTAGAAGCAAAGAAGAAAGTTAATGACCAACTCTTTGTTAAGTAGAATACCCAGCTAGATTGGTAGACAGATTACTGATTATATCTTATGACATGCACTACTTATTGTATTTATTACAAGCAATTTGTTAACATAATGGCAATATGCTTGCTAAAGCAATATCAAACCAGCAAAATGAAATTTTCTTTTTAAACAAGGAAAAAACCCCAACGTTAACAAGGTTTGTTAATTTTGGAAAGAAAAAACATACTGTCTCATTGAGAAGATCTGTAGAGAAAGGGTGGTTACTTTCTTCACGTGAGACTGAGTCAATGTAACTATAACCAGCACAACTAATACTCCCTAAATGCACCCAAATAATTATATGGGTCAAAAATTGCAAATGCAGCCCCACCCACAGTGTTACCCAGTCGATGTGTACGATACATATATTCAATATCACAATTCAACACATGTGAGATTCAGTTTCTCCTCCAACAATCGCCATGAAAAATAAACATAAAAACAAAAACTTCAAAGTTAGTAACTAAGAGTAGGATAAGGATCACATGCCACACCCACACTAATACCTTTTCAGATTTGCTCCCACAGGTCCACCTGTTGAGCCCCAGCCAGGCATCTGTTGCCTCAACTGCTGCTGCTGCTGTAACTGCTGTTGTTGTAGAGTAAACTTCATTGCTTCTTTCTGACGCTAATAAAATTTTCACATACAAAACTCAATTAATATTTATACAATCTGCTGTTGCAAGGAACAATATACTTAACTATGTATTTTATCTATTTTTAATTGTTATATGCTAGTGATAAAGATAACAATAGTTATAAATCTCAATTAATTTGAACCAATATTGAAGTCAAGTTATAAGCCCAAGACTTGAGAGTGCAGCCAGATTGGTCATTACAATGGGGTGTTATATCCAGTGGGTGTGACTACTATTTATACATTGTTACTACTAGAATTTGAAGGAAAATAGTCAAGCCTTAGTGTTAATGTATAAATTGATTTAGTTTTGAAACAAACAATAGGCAACAAGTTTCATTGTAACATGAGGAAACTGATTATGAAGCAAATAGAATTTAGTATGAGTTCGTGATACGAGGCCTTAGCTGGCTGATATAGCGATGGAAGAGTTTCTAGCTGTTAAGGGTGGCCGCACACCGCCCACGCAATTTTTACCGGTTGGTTGCTAAGCACGATTCTGCTACTTTCTTTATTTGCAGGGCTACTCTACTATACTAGAAGGATAAAGTACCTGCCGAAGATACTGCACACCGACTTTGGAGTGAATCTGAAGGAAATATCATGGCCCCGATGTAAAACTTTGAAACAACTTTTTGGAGCTTTGCGGCAAGTTGGAGCTCCAGAATTTTGTACGCCACTAGCCAAGACGATACTCTAGGGCAAGACAACGAGTTTTTTTCCATTTCAATATTACTTTATGATTTATTTACATTTTTTTCCTTTTATAAGATTTTGAAAAATTCAAATTGTGGTGCCCTTCTTTTTTTTGTGTTCTACACGTGTGCAAAAAATATAGTCGTTCTCATTATTTGATTCCAAGAAAAACTGATTCAAAATTGTATACTTCTATTCCACTCGCAATTCTTAAGAAATGGACCCACCCCCTTATCTCGTACTACGAGTACGCGAGCAATTTTTTTTTCAATTAGTTTGTATTGGTTCTAAGAAGAGCCCGCCTATATCAAGAGTAAACAAATATCAATACAACAATAACAAGAGAGTTAGAAGAGAGAGCAGTTTATTGGAGATAGCCATAGGTGAAGGTATTAGATCTGCGCAGCTTGGGAAGTCTTCGCTCCGCAGAAATCGAGCCTGGTATATCCATCCGCTTGAGTTCAGGTACGCAGAGTCCGGAGAACGGCTACAGGAGGAGAGGCAGCCTGGTGCACCTTGCTGCGTGAGCTCAGACGACGTATGGAGGGTTGCTGTAAACGGATATGAGACAACAAGAAGCTAAACTAAAACACCACAACTTCGCAAAGTATACTTCTGCTACTACTGCGCGATAGTTTCTGCTCGCGTATTATCAAATGGTGGGGTATTGGCGGGGAATAAATTAATGTCCGGATCTACAGGCAGTGCGCGTTGCTATGTGCGGCCACCCTTAAGCGTTTCTTTTCTGTTTTAGTAAATGATACCCCATCATAATACCGACCAGAATCTGAATCTTTTTTTTTTTTTTTTTTGGCGCCTACTGTACCATTTGGGTCCGAGTTTCTTCCTGCTGTATCTGCACTAATGATGTCATCATTTTAGATCCAGCCCTGGAGACATCATGAGCCCATGCCATAGCTGCTTGTTGTTGTTGTTGTTGCAGTAGTATCTGTTGTTGTTGATGGCGCATCATTTCCTCTCTCTCTGCCTGGGCCTCTAGTTCTTGCTCCTTTTGAATCTTTAGCAGTTGACGAGTTTCCTCTATAATAAGAAATATTATATTGAAACAAACAAACAAAAAAACAACAACCTCGGCTGGACTGGACAATGTATTTCAGCAAGAATTGCTTTTTGTGGTTGATTCTACATTAAAGTGCAACCAAAACCACAACAATCAGATAGTATTGTATACACTAACCACTTTAGCCTGATAAAGCTATTTTTCCACTGATACATGCAAACCAAGCTAGCCATACTATACTGAAGTTGATTCTTATGAAGCTTACCCAAAACACTTGCCTTTAAACACTGAAATTTGTATACAGTATCTATCAACATGACATTACTCTGCTAAAAAAGTGTGAATCAGTCTACCGTTTAAGAATACTTTGTCATAAAATAACTCTGATGTACAATATAACTCCTAAATGCACTTGTACCTTGTATATACTATGTTTTATTATACTTCCCTATCATCTACATATGTATGTATACCTTCTCTTTGTCTCTGCTGCCTTTGAATCAGAGCTTCCTCCTCATCTCTTTTCCTCCTCCTCTTCTCAAGCTCAGCCATAGCCTCCCTCTGTCTCTCCTCTTCCAGAGCCTTCTGCCGTTCTGCTTCAACCCTCCTCTGCCTTTCCAGTTCCATCCTCTGCTGTCTCTCAGCCTCTCTCTTCTCTGCTTCTAGTCGCTGCTTTTCAGCTTCTTCCCGTTGCCGTTCTCTCTCTGCTTCCAGCTGCCGCTGCCTTTCTCTCTCAGCCTCAAGTTGTCGTTTTCTTTCTGCTTCAGCTCGCCTCTGTCTTTCCAGCTCCTGGAGCTGTTTCTCTGCTTCTTGCTCTTTCTTTCTCTGTCTCTCACCTTCTAGCTGTTTTTGAGCCTCGGCTTCACGTCGTCGTGCTTCTTCAGCTGCTGCCTCGCGACGCTGACGCTCCAAACTTAATCTCCTATGATAGCAACAATAACAATATTGTGTAAAATTAAGCAGAAGAAACGTGGTATTACCCAGTACAATTATTGGCGAGCGAGACACTTACAGGGGTAACACAATCGAAAATCGGGGATGTTTATTTATTTATTTGTATATATGTATGGACGTACGCAAGGCATTTTTGTACTTTGACCCTCGCGTTTTTGTGTTAGTTCGGTTGTCGACCCCGTTCCAAATTTCACTAAACAGAATCCTCTGTTTATCGATCAGTACCCGTATCACCCTAGAAATTGAATTGTTTACCGTTTTGAATTCTTTCACGGGTGCAGTTAAAACGTGAAAACTTACGGGACTTCCATTTCTATTCGAGTTAGTGGCGGTGGTAAGTCTATGCGCTCTTTAACTAGACTAACCGCGAAGGTAAGTCTTGTGTAGGTGTATGTCCAGTTGTGTCAAAGCATTGTGCTTTACAGCCACTACTTAGCTAAAGAATATCACAAAGAAAACGTTTAAATAACGTGGATTGTTTTGTTGTTTTTTCCTTCAATTCAAACAGTTACAGCGAGTTGTTACTATGGTACTGAAATCCCTTTACAGTGTATGCATAATTTAAAAACTCGACCTTATTTTTAGTAGCTTCAGTGTTAGAATTCAAAATCATTCATATAAAAGTAGTACAGTCTCAGGCTCGCTCGCCATTTGTGCTCAAGCACATCACTAGTTATTTAATAACTATAGTTTCCTATGTGAACAAGCAATATAGGAAATATATCAACTAACACCCCATCACGTTAACAAAATCTATCTAAAGCTATGTCTTCAACAATCCACCTTGCTATCAAAGGCTTTCAATCATTATTACTAGTATTATCGTTGAACCGGAGCACACTTTGCATGCATACAGGACTCTTCTAAAAGTAGGCGTGGCATACAGGTAGTTACTAAAACCAAACATACTTGGCTTCTTCATCTTTCTTCTTCCTCTCAGTCTCCTCCTTAAGCCTCTCCCGTTCACTAGCAAGTCTCTTCTCCTCCTCTCTCTCCCTCTGATGTTGAGCAAGATTGGTAGCTGCATGGTCCTGAGCAGAAGACGTCCCAAGAGGAGCAATACTGTCCCACACTGACTCCACCCCCGAGATATCAGGCCACTGATCATTGCCTGTTGCTTCTATACAACAACAAACACACAATAACAAGGGGAGGGGGGAAATGTGATTGCTATTGAAGGACCAGAACTATAAAGTGATGATTTTTTAAAAGAAGTATTGGACGTAAGAATGGTCTCCAAGTGAACGATGCACACTTTTTTCTTTTGAAAGTGTAAAATTTTCCAAACCCCATGAATGGAGCGATTGTTTATGCCATACTGCCAACTAAGAAGCTCATCAACTCACCTCCCATACTGTGTACACAAACCCCTCAAAATATGTGCTTACATACATGACCTATGTTATCAAAATAAATAATTCACCAGTACGAGGACCTCCAGATATAGTGCTACAAAAGTACCATTTGATCTTCCTGTAGAGGTTCCCCAAACTGAAGTACCCCCTCGTGATGCTGCCGCCGTGGCTGCTACTGTTACTCGAAGCTCAGGCTGTGGCGAGGAGGTGTGGCTCATGGTCTGTGGTGCCGCAGACAAAGTATTTTGGTCCTTGTTACTTGATGATACTGCAGCTGCCATAGCAGACGCTTGCTGCATTTTCTTCTGCAACATTAGCAACTGTTGCTGCTGGAACAAAAACTGTAAACGGAGAAGAATAAATATAATTGTAATAGTAACAATAATTATTAACAATTAGATTGAAACTTTCTCTCTTAAAGAGGTCTAGAGAGAAGCAAAGGTAAAATGTGAAAAAATCTTAGTTGTCGCTGGGGAATCGAACCCAGGACCCCTGGCTGTCGCCACTGAGCTATGACAACCCACGACTTCATAAGACCTTCACATTTTGCCTTTGTGATAATAACAATAATAATAATAATAACAACAATAATAGTAATAATAATAAAATAATAATAATAATAAATCATAATCACATCGTATTTACAAACCTGTTGCTGCTGGAAGATTCCCTGCCAGAAAGGGTTTTCTGGTTTAATGGGTGGTGGAGGGCTGTTGCTTGAGCCAAAAGGTATGCCTCCCCAAATATTAATAACTTGACCTATTGGTTAGAATAAATGATCAAACAAAAACAGAACTAATGGTCTTCAGTCATACATACAATGGAAACCATTTACAAAGATCAGGCTTTTAGAAAATTCACACAATATGTAAAAAACAAAAACAAGAAGCAAAAAACAACAACAAAAACAACAACAACAACAAAAAAAAAACAGCAAAAAACAACAAAAACCCAACAACAAAATATAACGAAAAAACAACATCAACAAAAACAAAAACAAACAACAACAACAACAACCAACCAAAACCTGCAATAATTCTTACCTAGTGGGAGTAGAATGACGTCACAGGCTCTCCTAACCATCAGGTCCATGGTGAAGTAACCTGCCTCATACCACTTCTTCATGTCAGGGGAGGAGAAAGGTCCCTGGATGTCTCCCTGGGGGTCTTGATACAGCCACGTGGTCATCTCCACAGAATTCTGACTGGGACTGGTCTCTCCAAGAGATGCTGGGCTTGGAGTCTTCAGAGAATCAGGACCTGAACATTGACATGGATATCATTGAAAAGTTATAGCATAGAGATGAACGATCTCTTCACATATGTAGGCTAAAAGAAGGTATTTAAACAAAAAATGAAACAACAACATGCAGGGGTGGGATAGGGTATTACACCGTATAAAAAGAAATGAATCCCAAATTTCTACTTTTAATCCACCATTGTTAACAGTAAAAACTTCTGTGACTGACTATCTCCCGGCCTTGTTATCACACCAGCAAGTTCTACAAGACGTGACCAATACCAAGGTGCAGAAGTGAGCAAGCTTGGAGAGTGCATTAGATGTCAGCATGATAGTAGAATTTCTTAACCTGAGCATTAACCCCTGAGAATTGCTTGAGTTACAACCTTAAACACAAATGGCGAGCTTGTAAGCCTAACAATATGAAGATTTAATTAATAAAAAATGATATTCCATTCATCTACACCATCCATTTTCTATCAGTGGCGAGAGTGAGCTCACTGTGAACTACTAGTAAACTATTAGATTAGTCTTGAAATTCCTGAAATCTATAATTGTTCACTTTTAGTTTAGTTGAAGTCCAACTGTAGCTTTTAGCGACATGTGATATGGAAGTGTGCTTGCCTATCGATGCTATGCTAGTTGAAGGTAGTGTTGTATAGACCCCTTGCAGTAGGCGTGGTTAATTTTGCGCTCGCGTTGTGGCCGCCATATTGGTGCACAAGTAATGAGATGGCTTCTGGTTCAACTTCAAACGGCAATAAAAAAAAGCTTTTGCTTGGAGGTTATTTTTCGTTATTGAAAGATGAGACGGCTAGAAAGAGGTATAAGGAGAAGTTAGAGCTAATAGAACATTTGGACCCCTATGAAATGGATAGAAAGGAGTGGGAGGACAATGTTGATCTATGGCCAAGTGTTACTCATATTCATGTGGGCATGTTTCTCCTCCTTACTCCTAGTGTTTATAGTGGAGATGATCTAATGAATTACAAGAGTATGGAGTCGTATAGAAGCTTCCTTTCTGGGTGGGTGAGAGAAATACTTGTGAAAATTGTAACAAATTTGGACGGCTCTAAGAAAGTGATTATGATAGCAAAGGTAATGAATTATCAATTATAATAGAAGCAATGTTTTCATACAATTCTTGTATGTTCTTAGGTGAATCATTCCCAGAGACTCAGTGTAAAGCCTCTAACTCCTTGGGTTATTGCTGAACAAGATGGAAAAATTGTTGCAAGCAATTGTGACTGCATGGCGGGACTTGGGGAAAGTTGTTCTCATGTTGCTGCTTTGCTATGGGCCATTGAAGCAGGAGTACGTATTAGGGACTCCATGACTGTGACAGATAGAAAAGCCTACTGGGTAATGCCTACTGCAGTAAAGGATGTCCCATATTCTAGAGTGAAAGACATTGAGTTTGTAGGAAGAAAGAGAAGTTTGAATGAGATGAAAGCACTTACGTTTCCTACCCCAGCACTTATTGCCACTTCGTCACAGCGGCAATCCAAATCACCCACACCTACACCATCTCGGCGACAATCAAAATCACCCACTCCTGCTTTTGAAAATGCAATTGAAGAAGACATGGACAACTTTTTTTCTATGCTCAATGAATGTGGAAGTAAACCAGTGATCTTATCATTGATTGAACCATACGCATCAAATTTTATACCTAAAGCAGTAAACAGTGATTTGCCCTTATGTCTTTCAACTTTGTACAAGCCGGAATATCTTTCACTGAATTACCATGATTTACTCAAAATTTGTAAAGAATGTGTCATTACAGTATCTGATCATGAAGCTGAAGTTGTCGAAGCCAGCACTAGGCAACAGTCTGGTTCAACTTTATGGTTCAGCATGAGAACTGGACGGGTTACTGCCTCACGATTTAAAGCTGCAGCACACACTAGTCCATCATCCCCTTCCATCAGCCTAATAATGAGCATTTGCCATCCAGAACTAAACAAATTTAAAATAAGTGCCACCAAATGGGGATGTGACCATGAACGAGTGGCTCAAGAAAAATACATCCACCTGTCAAACCATTCCCACAGTGAATTTCAATTCCAAGAAGCTGGACTATTTCTGAGTACAGAGTATCCATTTGTTGGAGCAACTCCTGATGGTTTAGTCCAATGCTTATGTTGCAATAAAGGTATTTGTGAGATTAAGGTAAGTCAAAGTAATTTGTCTGTAAATACAGACACCATAATCCACATTCTTTGAATACAGTGTCCATACTGCCAAAGAGATAGTATGCTTGAAGATGCTGCCAAGCAGTCAACATTTTGTTTGGAAGATACTGAGGAAGGATACATTTGAAGCACAATCACACATACTATTATCAGGTAGTTGGCCCTAAAACAGTACAATTCCGTAATTGACATGATCATTCTATGTGTACTATACGTGCAATGTCAGTTGTTTTGCACACAGAGAACATACTGTGACTTTGTAGTTTGGACAAAGAAGGATGTTCATATAGAGAGGATATATCCAGACAATGTATTTTGGCTAAATCATATACAGCAAGTCGATCATTTCTTTCAAGTAGGAATACTACCAGAACTTGTAGGAAAATTTTATTCCAGACCGTCAGCCATGGATCCATCTCCACCAGTATCCTCATCATCTAAAGCTTCAAGTGAAGCTGCTTGTGAAGAAGTTGCGGCAACTTACAAATTATTGTTATTGCCATGAGGACAAAGAAGACGAAATGATAGGGTGCGATAATCCAGAGTGTCTGCATGAATGGTTTCATTTTAGCTGCCTGAAATTATCGTCCAAACCAAAGTCTACACTATGGTATTGTCCAGACTGTGCAAAACTTCCTCAATTTCGAAGAAAGCATTCAAAAACAATAAACGCTATTGCAACTAATGGGACAAGGAAGTGATGAATAACATTATTATTTAGATACTTCTATAGATTTCATTATAAAATTTTCATTACAGATTTGTCATTATCACTTAATAAAAATTTCATTGATATAGCTAAAATTAAGTACACAAAATCATGTATAATATCAAATGTCCTTGAGTGATATAAAGTGATAAATACTGGGTATTCATTCAAATGAAATGAAGCACCAGGAGGTGCAAACCCTCAGCGTATGTTCACCAGATAACCTCAATCAATTAAAACGCCTCTCCGTGGCAATCAGCAGTAGAAGCGAACGTCTGTTAAAAATCATTTCAAGCCTTTAGCATTTACACACAGACAGTTGCTACTTAGACGATACAAAGAAAGAAGCAAACAACAGAGCGAAGGGAACGCCTCTAGGTTAAAACAGATCAGCTCCGCAGTTGCAACAGCAGTACAAGCCCGCAGGTTACTCTCTAAGCTGCAATTTTCAGCTCACGTGATTATAACGTGCGGTAAAGGGGCGTTACTGGTAGCGCACTAGCACAACGATTGTCATACGAACGGCTAAAATCGACTAGCTTTTTCTTGAAAACTAAGTCGAAACAAAAATTTCTAGCACATTAAAGGGACTTACTTTGCAAATTTCTCTATCTCTACATCGTTTCAGAGCCTGGAAGGCCGTCGTCTTCGAGATCCGTTGTTGAATGAATGAATGACTGACACACAGACAGGATGACTACTGTAACCCTCTGGGCGCATGCGCGCTGAGGGTTAATGACTGAATCACAAATATTGTTTAGTGCACAACACACATGAACAATTTTGTCTAATAGAGAACAGGAACCATCAGGAGATACAAGAAAGTCAATAGGCTGGGTGTCACTCAAGATGCTATATTTCTTCCTTATGTTTCCGATAACTCGCTCTACATGGATTCGAACATTTGCTATTCGCCTTGTTTGTTCGACCTCTATTCCTGAGAGTTGGGATTTTCCTCTGGTAAATGCTGGCATTTCAAGTTTGGAGCTATAGGTACCCAATATGTCACGAATGTCAAATCCTCTGTCTGCCAGTATCAGGTCACCAGGAACAAGATTAGTCAGGAAAGAACTGTTCTCAGTGATGTGTTTATCACTAGTCCTACCGCCCCAACCACTTGAAATATAACTCACGCTGCCTTGGGGTGTAATTCCAATCAAATATTTCACAGTGTTGTGATGTATATATTGGGAATAGGTCTGGGCACGTGCAAGGAGATTTGTTGGTCGATCTATGAAGATCTCAAAACAGTCTATGATGACAACGCAATTCGGATAATGTTTTCTAAACACCATAGGCATTGTTTTCCTCAATGCATCTCTGTCAGGCCATTTGATCAAAGGTTTCAACTTGGAATAAAGTACACCAATTACATATTCAAAAATTCTACTTACACTTGATTGATGGATTTGAAATCTATATCCCAAGTCTTGCCCGCTGAGACTCAAGCGAAGTCTCATTAGAGTAAGTAATAGCTGCTGGAATTTGGTGAGAGATGAACGGTCTTTAAGGTAAGGCTCAATATATGCCAATAATGTCGAAAACAGTTTCATTGACCCAAGTCCAGTATAGTATAATACTTTCCCATCATCTTCTTTGAAAGAATCCTGTGTAAACAAAAGGGACCCATATTCAGTCTTAAGATGTCTGATCACTTCAATTTGCTGAGTGTTGTCATGCTTCAGTTGACTCACTTCCTTTTCTAGTCCTTTCATTTTCTTTTCCAGATTTTCTAAATCTTTAGTTGATAATTCTGTTTGTGCTTCAATTCCTGGCACTTCTTCAGATGGCTCTTGATCTTCAATCACTACTGAAGTATTACAATCTGAAGCTAATTCTTGGTGGGTCTTGGAACGCCTTCTCTTTCGTGTTGACCTCTCTTTGGCTCTGTTATACCTCGAAGTAGAACTTGCACACTTTACTTGCTTGTCGTTACTGTAGCCCATATTCAATGTAGGGGCCCAGTCAGGATTTACTTGGTCAAATAATTGAGCAGGAGAGCCTGAAACAAAATGTATGGCACAGATTCGGACATTCGGGTATCTTTCTGGAGTAAGGTCTTTTCTATTGATCTTAGATATCCACTTCTGTTGCCTCTCAGAACTGAGCTGTTGGGCTTGAGCTCCTTGATGAGTGATAACAGCAGGTAATCTGAAGAACCTAATGCTCTCTCCTTTATCACTTCGATTATGGCAGTTGACTACTGCACAAATTACCATCTCATCAATTTCTGTGAGTTTCCACGCTACCGCGCCGTTATGCTTGTGTGCACCAATATGGCGGTGCGTAGGCGAACCCAAGTTCGACCACGCCTACTGCAAGGGGTCTATAGTATACCGGTATTTTGTTAATCAGCGGTATTTTAAATCATACGATACTATATTTTTTACACCCTCAACCAGGTATCGTTATCGGCGTTATTTTATTACCGTGTGTCCGTGGTACCAATAAACGTGCGTTATATAAATAACGGTGAAGGTATTGCAAAGATAAAATCGTCACGTGCAAAAATTAGACCGTCACGTGCAAGTTCTGTGTAAGTAAGTTTTCAAATCGCCGCTTGGGATCGCCGTGTGCAAGTTTTCAGATCGCCCCGCTTAAGTTTAGATCGCTTGTTTGTGCTTCGGTGTAGGCTCAAATGGCTACGATAAATAGTGGCGGTGTCTCTACTTCTAGAGAGGAGTTAGTGTCTAAGCCAGGGACTAAGAGTGAAGTATGGCAGTATTTTGGACTTGCTAAAGGCCCCGATGGTAAGGCTGTCAATGATGGTGCAGTCTATTGCAAGCTATGTGCCAAGAAGGTGACTGCAAAGAGTGGCAATACTTCAAATTTAAAGCACATTTGAAGAACAATCATAAAACGATTCACTGTCAGTTACAGAAGCCTTCAGCCACAGTGGCTAAAGAAAAATCTTCCACACCAACTCTGGTATCTCTAAAGAATGTACTATCATATGGACATCAGACACAGAAGTACAAAGAACTGAATGAAGCTGTGGCTCATTATATTTGTAAGGATGGATTGCCAATATATACAGTTGAGAAGCCTGGATTTCGAGCCTTGATTCAAAAACTGGACAGCAGGTATGAACTTCCTAGTGGACCACAGTTTTCAAGGTCAATCATTCCCGATTTGTATGCTTCAACTAAACTTAAAATAGCTCAAGCAATTAAGGACATTAAATTCTTCGGAGCTACCACTGATATGTGGTCCAGCATTGGTATGGTACCGTACATGAGCTTTACAATACATTTTATTAGTGACAATTCGCAGCTCAAGTCCTTTGTATTGTCAAGTACGTTTCTTCCCAAAGACCATACTGCAGATGTTTTGGCAGAAGCCCTGGAAGAAGTCATGACTGAATGGAACTTGAAGTCTGACTCCCTTGTAAGCCTTACTACTGACAGTGGCACCAACATTGTAGCGGCAGCAAGAAAGTTGCGATGGAATACTTTCGTGTTTTGGCCACAATTTAAACCTTGCCATTACAAAGGCATTGAGTGGAAACAGGAGATGCGACCAAGCCTTGGGATGTGTTAGAAAGCTAGTAAGTGCCTTTTCTTATAGTTGGAAGCGAAGAAGAGAGCTCACGAAGGCGCAAATCACTCTCAATGTCCCCCAGCATCATCTCGTTTCTGTGAGTGCAAATAAAGTATATTTAGTAAATGATGTAGACAAATGTACAATTATAATACAACCTTAATCATATTATACAGGTAGTACAATGCAAATTAATTGAGGATGTCACTATCCAGATGGGGATGTTTGATGTTATTTTGAAAGTATTGGGTAGATATATTATAATAACATGGAGACAGTAAAAGTATTAATTTTCCAGCATATGTGTGGTACCTAGATAAAATGGGGTACAGATAAAGAGGATAGTGAATTAATTCATACGTATATATTTGATAATATAGGATTGCCAGACAAGGTGGGGATCACTGCAGAAGATGGTAGAAAGAGTTCTCGAACAAGAACAGGCAATCAAGAGTTGTCTTGACAGCAGACAGAAAAGTGTCACATCTCCTCTTGTCATGGCAAGATCTAGATGTCATCAAGGCCATCAACGCTGCACTGTCCCCTCTTGCTGAGTTTACAGATGTGCAGGAGAGAAATACGTGACTGTTTCAGCCTTATTACCTGTTATAGATTTATTGCAAACATCGATTTTAGTGCAGAAGACAAGTGACGTCCCCCTGACACATGAACTTCGCGAGTATCATGAGAGACCTGTTGACTCGGAATCAAGATCATGACATAGTTCATCTGCTGCAGACATCCTCATTTCTTGACCCACGATTCAAGGAACAGTTCATTGAAGATGTCCAGGGCATGAAGGATGCTGTAATGTCTGAGGCTGTACGTGATGTTGACACTGAGTGCTCTTTGTCTCCAGTTGAGTGCCCAATGCCACCACCTACAAAGAGAATGAAACGATCATTAGGAAGTTTATTGAAGCAAACTACAATGGAAGACACGAGTGAAGCACCAGCAAGTTTGACACCACAAGGTAAAATTAGTAAAGAAATTGATTCTTACCTGAAGGTTGCAAAAATAGATGCAGAAGAAGATCCCTTCAAATGGTGGTATAACAATGAGAGTACCTATCCTTTATTGGCAAAACTTTCCAGAAAGTACTTGTGCACTCCAGCTACTAGCACCAGCTCAGAGTCTTCAGCAAGGGTGGACAAATTGTCACTCCACAAAGAGCTTTGCTCAAACCACAAAATGCAGAAATGTTAATTTTTTTTATCATGTAACCTTTAACCTTCACAATCATGAGACACAAATAATTTTTTTTTATGAATTTTGAAAAATATACTATATTTAGTAATACCGGGGTATTTTCATTATATAGTACCGTGATATTTTGTAGGGCAATACCGTACAACACTACCGTACAACACTAGTTGAAGGGTGTGTAGCTATCTACCACATATTGAAAGAGGTATTGCCGACTTTCAAATGAATATTGTACGCTGCTATGATGCACTACGACTAAAAAGTAAAGTAAAGTGAAGCTCTTACGTTTATGTCTGCTCCAAGGCTAGACTTAAAGCCATTGCCACTCACTGGTTGTAGTTGTTATGCTATCACATGCACTACCAATGTGCCACATGTACATTCATAAACATACACACATACATTTGTACCCCACAGTTTCAAACTTACACCCCCTGATAGTCGCTCGCTTGCCAACTGAGCACAACAATTCCAATGAAGCACCAAAGGTGTGAGCCCTAAGTGCTACTATACACGGACTAGCTATTACAAAATCATCTCATACCAAAAGAATAATTTATGGGCTAGTCTAAACGGGCATCAATATAGCTCAAGCATGAAAATGGCAGATGTAAACACTGTCTTCATAAGAGAAGAAGCTAAACAGGCCAGAAACACTCACTGGTATATATTTTCAACGTGAACTTCAACTTCCTTACCTACATAAAGCAAAACTACAGTGGGCAGCAAAAACTTATTTGCTCAAGTGATTACGAAGTGACAATAGGGGGCGTAACCCACAAAGCTAGTACCTACAGGGAGCTGATAGCTTTGCGTTTTCTTCTCAAAAATCACCCTGAAATTAAAAAAAGTAGCACAATAAAAGGTCTTAAATAGTCATTCTGAGTAAGTTTATAACTAAATCAACGGTTAATTGTCAGTAATCTCCAAAATCAGAGTGTGACAGACGGACGAACAGACAGGACTACTATGATAACTCTCTCGCACATGCACGCTGAGGTTTAACAAGCTTACTTAGATTCTATTAATCTAAATGCATAATAGGACCAGCTTGCATAGAATATACGTAGTGTTGATAAAATTCACTCTTCAGCTGATGAGCATTAAAGTAGAGCCAGTTTACCTGATGTTTGAGCAGATTGATTAGGTCTTGTAGTGGAGCCACTGGACGCCAGGTCCTCTTCCTCCGTAGACAACAACGCCTCAGCTGCCTACGCAAAAAAAAAGAAGCAAACAATCATTTAACCAACTTACATTACATATATTTTAATCGTAGATGAATGACTGCCATCAGTAAAAAGAGAAGGCATAAGGGGAGAGGGAGAACATGTCATGTATTAGTAAGTTTTCAGTTGCATTTAGTTTAGCAACGTTTGCAATTTCATGCAAGTACATACATTCTACATAATCTGGCTAGCTATGCTCAACTTTTATGTTCATGTATCATGGTGCTGCTCGAAGCACTGAAGGGTTGCTTAAAAACTGAAATAAACTTTAATAATGCCTCAAATAGGTACCAACAGATACCATATTCGCTCCACTGCACACACAATTGTTTAGTAAAAGTGCTTACTTTTTCTATGATCATCATCCGCTCATCATCCATACTTGAAGGAGAGAACACTGCATCATTGAGGTCCTCAGACTCGCCTGGATGGTCCCCAGACGAAGCCACACCCCTCACAAATGCCACTCCCATCACTTCTCTCTGTTCTGTCACACCAGGGTAAGACGACTGGTGATGCTGACCACGCCCAAATTCAAGCTGACCAGCCATTGTCACGCCAGCAGAACCAGATGGGGCCAAACCCATTCCCAAGGATTTCGGCACTGCACGACTGTCTGCAAAGCCAGACCTCGCTGGTTGAGAACCTTCTCTGGTTATAGGCAACACATTCTCATTGGAAATGTGCGAGTTTAATGAACCAGTAGGATTAGGATGCATTGATGAAGGAGGGGCATGGTGGCGAAGCTTGTGAGCATGTTCGTGGGACCTGTCCAAAGACGACACAGTGGAAGTCTCATCACTTATGTTGGTGCCGATCCCAGTGCTGGTCGGAGCCTCGTCCTGCTGCTGGGGAGTCACTGCAGGACTAGAAGTGGGAGGGGCAGTAGTGCTCGTGTGGCTAGGAACATCTGTAAGTTGGGCCAGTTGTTTGGATGACTTCATAGGAGGCTTGCCAAGGATGATCTAGAAAATTAAATAATTATAATAATAATAATAATAATAATAATAATAGTCATAATAATAATAGTCATATATATTGTACTATATAAATTCCAGTTGTGTGTAAAAAATGAATGAAGAAAAAAAACCTAATTGACATCAGCTTGAATTAAAACCCTTTTTCTTTGTTTCCAATACCATAACTTTCTAATGATTTCTACTATCAAAATTCAAAGTTTGAAACTAAATGCAGTCAATGTAACTCTAGAAAAATTAGCTGGAAAACTTATGAGATATTCTTTCTCCCCTACTTCCTCATGCTGAGATCAATTTGCTATGGATGATCACACACACACACACACACACACACACACACGTACGTGTGATATAGTGCCATCTTACAAAATAAACACAGTCTTATTAAACAACCCACCTTTCCAGTGTTGGTTTGTCCTTCTCCAGAATTCTGCAAATTGCCCTCCTAAAAGGAATAAACAAGATTTAGTGAAATTGTATTATAGCAGGAAAAAAAGAGATATTCAGGACAAACAGTAAAATTGTGCTACTAAGCACATGGAAAACAACAACAACAACAACAGCAACAAAAAAAAAAAAATAAATAAAAAAAAATAAATAAATA
>WLWD01003896.1_pt1 | contig 26174 bp, 23 predicted proteins | sample 6712731 | NCBI WGS metagenome assembly WLWD01 (sample SAMN12718690, study PRJNA576275) | sponge metagenome | isolation source: marine sponge | host: Mycale hentscheli | place: New Zealand: South Island, Marlborough, Capsize Point | collected 2014-11-01 | reverse complement strand
ATCAAACAAATAAAAAAATAATTAATTGAATAAATTAAACGAATTAAATAAATAAAAATATGTAATCAAATCAAATAAAAAATTAAATAAACACATATAGAACTCAATAAATAACCAACTCAAAGATGCAATTGTAGTCTACACAATATAGCCACACAAATGTGATAATATTTTGTCTCCCCTGGGAGTTACTGGGACTACTAGTGGCTGTTGGACACAGATGGGAATCCTACACAGTGGTAAAAGAACGTGTGTGTGTGTGTGTGTGTGTGTGTGTGTGTGTGTGTGCGTGCGTGTGTGTGTGTGTGTGTGTGCATGTGTGTCCTTTTCTCATGCAAAAGCAATGGTTCTGATAATGATGTGATTGATAGCTCAGGCATGTCTCCCCTGGGAGTTACTGGGACTACTAGTGGCTGTTGGACACAGATGGGAATCCTACACAGTGGTTAAAAAACTGTATGTGTGTGTGTGCGCGTGCGTGTGCATGTGTGTCCTTTTCTCATGCAAGAGCAATGGTCCAAGTGGGACTTTGGGTGCCCATACAACTTGCTGCGAAAAGAGGCCCGTTTTCCTGTGAGTTCCTAACCCAGCTTCAGGAGCTTTGCTTGCATGGCTCACAGTGCCTGCATAGTGCACAGGCATCCTGGCTCTGCCAGGTGTGCATGACCGCCTAGCAGCAGCAAGAAAATTTACATTTGTGTATGTGTGTGCGTAATTGTATTACTAAATTTTTCTAAATGACAAACATCAATAATAGTAGTTATTTTCATCACCCCAACCTCTCCCTTCCCATTTGTTGTTCTCTTCTCCTCCCCAACTCACCGCAGGATGGAAGACATTGACCGCGTTGATAGCAGCTTGCCCAGTCTGCTTATAGCCAAACACAAGATCAATCCACTGGTGCAGATTACGGGAAATATAATCACTCTCCAATGCCTGAACAATAATAAACAGAACAATATGTTAACCATTTTTAAAACCTTTGTAGTAATAATAATACATTATTCAAATATTTCAGCTCTGTAGAGTCTAATGACACTGAGAAAAGCTCTGTGGAATAAAAACATTTGAAGTATAATGTAAATATTATTTCTACAAAGGTTACAACATATGTATTGTTATTATTGCAAAATTAAACACCCTTTACCTGTCTGTGTTTGAGGATGAAGAGCCTGGCTTTGCCGTCTGCCCACGGAGGTAGCTTCACATTGTTCACCTTAGCCCCATCTTGACACTCACCAAAATTGTATCCTGGAAGTTGGAAAAAAAAGAACACAAAAAAAATAAACAAAAAAACAACAACAACAAATGGAATGAGTATAGAACACACACACAACAATCTCCCAAATATCAATGAATAAAGTGAAACCTCTCTACTAAGGGATTCCAAAAAGCAACCAGACTCTGAACAACACCCAGCATCATTGGAACAAAATTAATCCAGCATTATCGTCGTACAAGGGTCAAACAACTTGCCCTTTATTGAGAGGTTTCACTGTGCTAACCAAACACCACATTTTTCTTATAGTATGTTCAATGGACGGCTACAAACACATACAAAAATAATAATCAGCACTTGCCTTCATTGTTGACGAGGAACTCCGGAAGGAAGAAAAACTCTGGAATTAATTCTTTCACATCTGTGGCGGATTCAGAGGAAGACAGCCACCACGTTGTTGCTAGGTTACGGAAGGTACGGTCAGCTATGTCAAAGCTCTGTCCCTGGAAAGCGAGGAACATGTTGGTAAAGGGTGGCAGGCGCACAAGGAAGTGCAGCACGATGCCACTGTTGGAGTAGTGGGAGCCGTAATGATAGGGCTTGGCCACGTTGTTAGGGAGACCAGGTGTGAGACTGTCGTAACGAGACTCCGCCTCCAAGAACTGTGGAATGAAGAATAGAATAACACAATTAAAATGACAACAGTTAGTCTGCCAAACATATACACGTATAAGATATTCCAAATATATAATTTATAACACAATTCAAAGTGACAATAGGCCAACTAGATGCTCTGAAAGTATCTGAGAACACTTACAAAAACAAACAAACAAACAACAACAACAACAACAACAGAGTATAAAATGCTGTCTTCCAATATCACCCGACTACACTGCTCAACTCTCTCCCACTAGAAACCAGAATTATCAAAGCACATTTAAGTTAAGAAGGTAAATGTTGATATCAAGTCTACACTGCGTCTGACCTGTGTATGTAGCTACAATTCAGTTTTACTGACAAATAACTGGTGTTTCTAGCACTTGGGGATGAGGAAGCAGTAAGTGAATTTACAAACAATTGACTATGAAATTTGTAAATAACAATCTTATGCATCTTGATAATAGTGACTAGCATGAAAGGTCACAGTGGGCTACCAAGGAATCTCTGAGGTGGTCAAGCTATAACAACAACTTAAGGTTGGTTACTACAAAAAGTTCTGTAAAAATCCCTAATTTGTAAATAACAATCTTATGCATCTTGATAATAGTGACTAGCATGAAAGGTCACAGTCAGGCTATATACCAAGGAATAGCCTATCAGAGACACATCTGGCCAGCCCATACATAAGAATTTCCTTACCCTGTAAGTGTCCAAGTATTTCTGCTTTTTTGTGTCATCTTGTATAGAAATGGGCAACTCCAAATTCCTATGAAAATATCACCAAAACTATATATCAACAGTGCAACAGTGTGTGTGTGTGTGTGTGTGTGTGTGTGTGTGTGTGTGTGTGAGTGTGTGGAGAGAAAGGGGATGAACCCACACTTGCCACTTACACCTCTTTCTCCATATCTACATGTTATACAATATTATATATATATATATATATATATATATATTTATTGCAGCTTTGATATTTTTACTTGAATATTTCCGCATCACGCGAGCGTTCTGTATTCTCCCATATTGTACGGTTTATATTGTACGGTACACTACGCATGCGCGTAGCGAGTAAAATCAATGAAAATTGAATTGTAACCGGTTGAGAAAAATATCAAGGCAGCAATAAATCACTTATCACACTCGTCGTACAATATGGGAATGATATTTTACTCTCACGCCACATTTTCACTCGCCTTTGGCTCGTGAAAATATTTTGCGTGCTCGTAAAATATTTTCCCATATTGTACTCTGACTCGTGCTATAAGTATTATATATAATATATGTATATACAGTATATATATCATTTGAATACCCTTTACCACCAGTGAAGACAACTAAAAGAATCAGAGCACCAAGGCTGCAAACCCTAAGTACATTATTACACAACTAAGATTTCTTCAGATTACTTCAACTTCTAATTACCAAGGACACACACGGTTAAGAGAAAATATGCAAACTACAAGTGATCACGTGACTGCTTGTGTTGAATGACTTGCAAACTACAAGTGATCACGTGACTGCTTGTGGTGAATGACTTGCAAACTACAAGTGATCACGTGACTGCTTGTGTTGAATGACTTGCAAACTACAAGTGATCACGTGACTGCTTGTGGTGAATGACTTGCAAACTACAAGTGATCACGTGACTGCTTGTGGTGAATGACTTGCAAACTACAAGTGATCACGTGACTGCTTGTGGTGAATGACTTGCAAACTACAAGTGATCACGTGACTGCTTGTGGTGAATGACTTGCAAACTACAAGTGATCACGTGACTGCTTGTGGTGAATGACTTGCAAACTACAAGTGATCACGTGACTGCTTGTGTTGAATGACTTGCAAACTACAAGTGATCACGTGACTGCTTGTGGTGAATGACTTGCAAACTACAAGTGATCACGTGACTTCTTGTGTTGAATGACTTGCAAACTACAAGTGATCACGTGACTGCTTGTGGTGAATGACTTGCAAACTACAAGTGATCACGTGACTGCTTGTGGTGAATGACTTGCAAACTACAAGTGATCACGTGACTGCTTGTGGTGAATGACTTGCAAACGTTCAGTCATCCCCCCCACTAACTTTAAACCTTTTACTTTGCCGACCCGTACAGGTCGGATCATTAACATTTTACCTTGTCAGCATTTTATGTATTCTGTACCTGACTCCATCGTAATATTATAGCGGCCCTGCCCGAGGTCTTATATATTGTGGCCGAGGGCAAGTTGCTGGTCAGAATGTGTGTGTGTGTGTCAAATTGTGGTTGTAAACATCAGTTTCTTTAATTGAACAAGCGAACTCTTTTGACCGTGGCATTGGGTGGGAGAGGTTTAAGGGCTGACCCTCAATCAGAGAACCCCCTCCGAAGTTCTTTTCCACGTCGCCATTCTCTGGTGGTAGACTACCATTCAGCGGACGCACGACACTAATGCTGTATGACGTGACCAATATATGTGAAAGGTAAGGGTCGTTGCATCTAGCTGGTGCTTGTTTGGAGCTGAAGTTTCTCCACCTTTACTCGGAAACTAGCTCGAAAATTGAAAAAGTGGTAATTTAAGGGACTTTCTCCTATAGTGTCATGTCATATTTGTCTTTAGGTTATTTCTCAGCCATTCATGAAATAGAATGCTGACAGACAGTCAAATACACTACTATAACCCTCTCGCGCGAGCGTGATGAGGGTTAATGAATGACTTTAAAGTATTTTCACTGTCTATGCTGACAACCCTTTACTCTCTTCCACCCTCCCTCTCTCTCTCTCTCTCTCTCTCTCCTTCCCTCACAATGTGCCAGACCCACTAATCCATGAACCCTTTACCTAAAGTTGATAGGTAACCTCAAGTCCAGCTTGTCGGCCGAGTAATTGGCCAGGATGAACGGGAACACCGGATACTGCATGAGGTCATTGAAGGTGCGACCTGCCAACTTGTTCAACTCCATCAGATACTCAAAGTTAGTAATCTCTCCCTGTCTCCAACTGAGCAAACAAACACACACACGCACAAATACTTATACATGTATGTCAAACAGTCCCCATATGATATTTAGAAAACCAAATTTCACCCGGCTTAAAGAGATTGTAACAAAATATGATAATGCTAGATGTATATCAACAGATGAGGAGGAGGAGGATGCCAGGGGGGAGGGGAAGGGAGAGAGGGAGGAGGACAATAATTGAAATATTTGTGAAGTTACCAACTCAAGACTACAGCACGTATAATTTTTAAATCTCGCTTGTGACATTTACTGAACTGAGTGGACTATGAGCAACACACACACACACACGCAAACACACACATACACACACACACACACACACCTCTGAGTGACCTGGCGCAGTTTGTCCAACTCTGCCTCTCCAGTGTCCACCAAGTTGGGAGGTTCTAACTCCAACATCTTTTGATAGACAGCGTTGCGATCCTAAACATGGAAACCGTAGATAGCATAACTCACACAAACTCACAGCACACCTCACTATTCTTCATGCTCATTCAGAAAATTGAAGGTAACAAAATAACATACTATGTATGTATGTGCGAGTGCCGCTAAACTTGGTAAAGGGCTTGCAATTTTTCTTCCCTGATTTAAATTAAATTCTAACCGGCTGCTACAGCATCCCCACATTATCGCCATAAAAAGTGTACACATATATCTAGCATCTAGCCATAAATTAAGCTGACTAAAGTGGATACTAAGCCTTCATTTTTGTCTAAATAAACTTTGTACAGAAGTAATTGTGCACTAAAAGCTGTACGGGGTTGTCCTAAATAAAGTCCAGTATTGGACAAAACTATGTATACACAGGAGTCTGAGATGTGAGTGTATGCTACCTCACTAGTGTCAAATATTTCACTATTAATAAAATACAATTAACTTAGTGGAGACGCATATACACATGCATACACTACATACAAACACACAAACATACTTACATATGCACAACACACCCATACAGACTATGATCCTTGTTACTCTATAATGAAACAAAAATAGCAGCCTCTTCATAGAGTTCTAAGTAGAGGTCTCCTATAGGGCCAACTCCATACAGTATCAACACACACACACACACACACACACACACACACACACACACACACACACACACACACACTATGCAGTGCCATACATATTTCAGTTCATAATACAAAGGTTCTCGGTTAGACCACACCTACTTAAATACCTTGGGAGTGTCAAAAGACAGTAGCATGGTCTTGCCCGAGATGAGGAAGATCTCCAAGGCATTGTTCTTTAGCATGTAGCGTCTCTTGTGTATTTCCACCACTTCCAAGTGCTCCCATGTAAGGAGGGAAGTCTCCTCGTCAGACGGCAAAATCTTGGTAATATTGGGGTCACCACGGATGGGGCCGTCACCAACAAAATAAGTGCTCCTGTTTGCTGAAAATAATAATAACAACAACAAACTAACAAACTAGATCAGATATTAAAATAATATCAACAACAAACTAACAAACTAGATCAGATATTAAAATAATAACAACAACAAACTAACAAACTAGATCAGATATTAAAATAATAACAACAACAAACTAACAAACTAGATCAGATATTAAATAATAATAACAACAAACTAACAAACTAGATCAGATATTAAAATAATAATAACAACAAACTAACAAACTAGATCAGATATTAAACTAATAATAACAACAAACTAACAAACTAGATCAGATTAAAAATAAGTTTAGAAACCATTATCATTTAAAGATTCACACGTTTCACTTCTCCGTCCACTCACACATAATGAGCTGTCCTTTGCAGCAATTGTCAGGACTGATACTGAGACACGCCCACGGCATGGAGCACCAGTTCTCTCCGCCCTGCAGCACCACCTTGCTGGTCAGACCCTCCATGCCGTGGTAGGCAGTGTGCTCAAAGATGAACGACAATGGACTAGTGCCAGCTGAAATAGAACAAAGATACTCTGAAGTATAATTTACAATTATTAATAAACACATGCTAAGAATATTGGCCTTGAGTATAGAAACAAACAACAACAACAACAACAACAACAATACTTCTATCAACTTCTCCAACTTAAAGGCACACCCACTTCCTCCATCAAATTTTCTCTCTCATACTTCTCTTTATCAATATTGTTCACAATGGTACATAATGATAGTAACGACATTTAGACAGTCCTACTTATCCTCATATACCGGTGAATGTTGCTGGCCTGTTTAGCTTCTTCTCTTATGAAGACAGCACTTCCATATACCATTTTCATTGCTTGAGCTATATTGATGCCTTATTACAATAGCTAACAGATTGCTTGTTCTTTTGGTCTGAGAATATATTGTTATAGCTAGGTAGTGTTTGGTAGCGCTGAGGGTTCACGTCTTTGGTGCTTCATTAATATTTGTTCTCCTATATCAACATTTTTAATGTTACATAACGATAGTAACAACGTTTCTACAGTCATACTGCTGTCCTCATCAGGTTAAAAAAAAAATTAGTGAATTTGAATGAAAAAATAGCTAGTGGTGTTTTTTCCGTATATAGCTAGTGGTGTTTTTTCCGTATCTGCACTTTTCATTCAAATTCATTAATTTATTTTAACCTTACATTTTCAATGCGAACATTTTCACTTCCTTCAACACTGTTAACTTCCCTGAGCAAAAAGCAAACTACACCGCGGGCTGCAAAAAATTATTCGCTCATGTGATTATGACATAAAGGTAGGGGGCGTTACCCACAAAAGCTGGTACCTATATGTATGTAGCGTTTTCTCAACAATTAGCCCAAAAAAAAAAAAAAAAAGTAGCACAATGAAAGGTCCTATATCTTCATTCTGAGTAAGTTCATACCAGTTAACTGTGAGTAATCTCCAAAATCAGAGTGTGACATACAGACAGACAGACAGGACGACTACTACAACCTTCTCGCGCATGCACGCTGAGGGTTAATTACGTAAAATGTTAACAGAGAACTTAAAAAAAAAAAAATTCTGTCTCTCTCTTCTTCTCACCCACTCACCTAGTTCATCTGTTTCGTGCTCAGAGGTGGTATATTTCAGGAAGTGCTTATTGCTGACCGCACGAGGAGCTCTCATCATCCTCCTGCGCACTCTACCAGGACCCTCCGTGGGATCCAGCTGCCAGCACATCACACGATGCTCATCTTTAAACCACAGAGCTCTATATATATATATATATATATATATATATATATATATATAAATATATAGTACAAAACACACATGTACTGTTTAGGTCGGGCCAGCAAGTATAAGTAGTGGTTAAAGGGAAAGTGTTGGTCTGTTAAGACTACAATTGATCTGGTAAGGGTCGTCACTTATACATGTACAAAGCACCTTAAGTTGGTCATGTAAAGCATGTGTACATGAGATTTCTATCTAGAGCATTGTCATGACATCATGAGGCAACAAAATGTGTTACTAAATTCAACAAAAAAACAAAACATTTTTTATTAAAAGCTTGTTGTGAGCAATAAATCAAATCAATACATTTTTATTACCAAGCTTATGGTACAATTAACAGAAGAAAAAACAAAGAAGAGAGATGGGGACACAGGGGGGTGGCGGCCTTACCTGGGGTGGGTGTTGTGCTGAACCAGCTTCTTCCACTGCCTGAGGGCGTCTCTCTCATGCCTGTGTACCAGCGAGATTTGCTCCAGAAACTTCTGCTTGACGGCACTCTGCTGCTGGAAGATGAGTTCAGTCACGCTGCGAGACGCTCGCTCTATCAGAGCTTGCCGGGTATTGGCCTTGTCCACAATGCTACACATGCAAGCACATCACATGACATGCATACAGAACCAAATAAATATACAGTATTGACACCTTGTCTGCATAGGCTGGACCTTTGAAACTTACGTAGCCCTACTCTTCAAGAAAATTAAATGACAACGCAACCCCTTTCCCCTCCCCTTCGCACGCACACACACATGCACAACCCCACACTTCCTCATTCCTCCTTATCCATGTGGAGTCACTTTAGTGTGATACCACTATCAGTGCTACTACTAGAGGACTGCTAACACACACCTATAGTATAACAGTATGTCCGGGTGCTCAGTATACTATAAAAGCAAAGGTTGGTACAAATAATTCCCTGCACATGTCATACATTACACACATGACATGTGACTTACCGACCACACACTTCCTTCTGCCTCTGATTGAATCCCTTCACATCAAATGTACACCTGTCCACCCACCGCAAATCAGTCTACACAAACAATGCAATAAACATTATATAATTACACAATACAAAGCTACTTCCAATTCCATAACAGCAACACAAATTAGTATACATATGTATCACCAGAATTTAAATAAATCCTTGCTAAAACTAAAAAAAACAAAAAAACAACTAAAATAACTATCGGTCCAGCATATACCACTAGAGGGGGAACAGAAAGTGAATTTAGGTAGTTTCATATTGGTTCTCGTGTTATGCAGACTTCTTGGTCCCGACTTTCTATTCTTCAGTAGCAGCAAAAACAAAACAAAAAACAACAACAACAAAAAACAAAAAACAAAAAACAACAACAACAAAAAACAACAACAACAACAAAGCTGCAAAAAACAATTTTCTCATTGAGCATGCTCATGGAATAGCCTACTGTCGGTAATCTCCAAAATCAGAGCGTGACAGAGACCAACAGACTGGACGACTACTCTCTTAAACAAGAAAAAGCTGCACTAAATGATCTGGTAGTTCTCAATGAGCATGCTACTAGAAAGACCTCCACAGTAATAATCTCTCTGTATTACAAGTTAGTACTACTTTGTTTAAAAAAAAAATTAAAAAAAATTCTATATTTTTTTTAGCCAAAATAAACTTACAAGGTACACACACAGCAGGGATCAAATGAAGATCTTAATGCAAGCATACGTATCTATGAAAAAATTGCAAAATTTCTGCTCTTGATGCAGTTTTCTGAGTTAATCTTGGAAAAGCATGTCCAGTGCCGGCTAGACAAAGGGGTGGATTTGTGTATAGGGTACACCACGATGTGGAGATTGGTAGGATTACACAACCAAGGGCTGAAGGCACAAGGATAGTGTAGATCTTGTACCAAATGAACAGAGTGGTGCAACCAACTTGTACTACGGCTCTAGGTTATAGGAAATGCATAAAGCTTGTTAAGAAGGAAACAAAACAACAATAGAAAAAAATTCAAAATGTCAAAATACTTGATTTTTTATATAAATTCGTAATATGCAATACTGATCATGATGTTGAAGATTACAAAATGCTACAACATCGATTATTTGTGTATGTGGTGGATTCCCAGCAATAGTGGAGTCCAATCACTAGAACTTCAGACAGTTTGTTTAGGATATATCCATGTTCGTTATCTGTTTGGTCACTATCCCATGTTCACCTGCAGTTCTCAAATATGTCTCAGTCATCTATTTACAGTATATTTTACATTCCTTTAGTTCAGAACAGTTCTGTATATATGTGGCTGTTCTGCTCTTTCTGTGCAGTCTGTCTTTTTGGTTACAACTCACAAGCTAAACTGTTTAATTAGAAAACTTGAGTGACTAGCCCTCAACCAGGCTCCGTCTGAGCCTGAAATTGACTGGATAAAATTAGCAAACGCAAAAGGTGAATAGCTAGATATAAAAACACAGATATACTGCGGGTGTGCTCTCCCTCTGAGCCTGCACTGATACACTTCTGCTCTGATGAGCTTCACAGATAAATTAAGGTAATAGAAAATATTTTATTTGATCGTATAAGAAAGTAGCTTGTGCTTCAAATATAGTAATTCACCTAGTTAGGTTCAAATGCAAATCATGCAAGCGATCATTATTATATATATAAAAACCACAAAAACAAAAAAATTCATGGAGGGTCCTATCAATGTACATATTTAAAATTTCTACATAGTAAATGTGTTGAGACCTAAAATGACTATACTGTATCTATCACACTTACAGTAGAATACAAAATAAAGTTCTGAATTACGTTCCATAGAATGGCCGCCGCACAATTAAAAAATGGGGGGGGGGGGGGGGAACAGCTGTTCTATTAGACCGCATTACCGTTTTAATCTTTCTCGTTCACTGTATGTTTCGCTCAAAGTAATATAAAAAATCGTTTATCCAATAAAATAATATTTGGCTCAGAAAAATTTTTAAAAGTAAATTTATTTTTCACAACATCTCATAGAACATCAACTCATATCATACATTGAAGGAGCTAAAAGTTTCTACAAAATAATTCCTACAACTAAAATTGTTATTGCAAAAGCATACTACTATTTGTTCATATTCATTCAGTTCCAGAGTAATCCACATCATGTTTGCCACGTCCGGGCCTTCTCTTTCCATGTCCGAGCCTTATCTTTCCACGTCCGGGCCTTCCCTTTCCACGTCCGAGCCTTATCTTTCCATGTCCGGGCCTTCTCTTTCCACGTCCGAGCCTTATCTTTCCTCCAAGCCTTATCTTTCCACGTCCGGGCCTTCCGCTTCCACGTCCAAGCCTTATCTTTCCACGTCCGGGCCTTCCCTTTCCACGTCCGAGCCTTATCTTTCCACGTCCGAGCCTTATCTTTCCACGTCCGGGCCTTCCCTTTCCACGTCCGAGCCTTATCTTTCCACGTCCGAGCCTTATCTTTCCACTTCCCCTTCCTTGGGATTCAGCTTGTATTGGTTCCGAGTTGTCCACACTTTGTTGACTATCACTAATATCTTGTTCTAGAACTTCAAAATTCTTCTCTTCAGCTTCACCATTTTCGTCATCTTCATCCTCGTCTTCAATTTCCAAATTTTCCAGTTCAGCTATCTCATCATCGGTATCCATTTCTTCAATGTCTCCATTTTCCTCTCCATTAGTAACTATATTGCCATCCTGTATTTTCTGCTCTTCCTCTTGCAAAAAGCCATTAAGCTGTTCTTCTACACCATCATTGAGACTACTACTAGCAGCTGCATCCACGGGCTGGTAGTCAGGTCTACAAAGTCCTAATTGGACCAAGGCCACCACCAAAATTAAGGCACCAATGTACCTTGTCATCTTCACTCTGTTGTGCAGTCAGCTTAACCTTAGACTCCTTTTATACAATTCTGTACATACAGTTAAGTATTTATCTTATCCCTTCTGTTGGTATTGTTGCTAAACAAAGGCCACTCAACTCAACTAACAAGGAAGCATTAAATAATCTGTCAACGAAAATACTTATTATAACCATACCATTAATTATTAACTTACATACGAGCATTTCTAGATACCATAGGAATCTGAGTATTATAGTGAGTTTTACAGTTTGAAAGACAGCATTTGCAGGAACAATAGAAAAACTGTGTAGTTTGTGTAGCAACTTGTTAATTATATTAAAAATCAACTGATATGCTGTAAGTCTTACAATTACAAATTTAAGCTTGTTAAGAAGGAAACAAAACAACAATAGAAAACATTCAAAAAGTCAAATTACAGTAGAACCTCAGAGATCCGAACATCAGACATACGAATTGACCGGTTAACCGAACAGTGAAATGAACGGCACGTTAGGTAAGGGTCGTCAATTTAACCGGCACGTATGGCAGGCTAAAGCGGCGTGGTAGCAGTTTGGTATGGCTTCCAGTTCTACTCCTGCTTCAAAAGGAAAAGAGTGATTATAACAATAGAGAAGAAGCTTGATATCTTGAAAAAAATAGATCAAGGAGTATCTTTGGCTGCTGTTGCTCAAGAGTTTGGACTTGGGGAGTCCACAGTTTCAGACATTAAGAGGGACAGAAAAAAAATTGAGAAATTTGCAAGTGAAGTAGTGGATTCTACTTGTCTGAAGAAGAGATGCATTGTCAGAAGAGCTAATGATGAAGTTTTTGACAATGCCATGCATCTCTGGTTTACCCAGGAGAGGCTCAAGGGTACACCTTTAAGTGGTCCTCTAGTTATGGAAAAGGCCAAAATACTTTATACCCAGTTATATCCAGGTAAGACTGAGGATGATTTTAAAGCTAGCACTGGATAGTTACAACGTTTCAAACAAAGGCATAGAATAAGACAGCTAAGGTTGCAAGGAGAGACTCTATCTGCTGATAGTGCTTCTGCTGAAGAGTTCATCAAGTTGTTCCAGGAATACATTGAGAAACATCCCTTATCTATGAGCCAAGTGTTCAATTGTGATGAAACTGGTTTATACTGGCGTCTTTTGCCAAACAAAACCTTAGCTGATGGAACAGAAAAACAAGCCAAGAATTGTAAAACTTCCAAGGACAGGATAACATTAATGGCCACGGCAAATGCTACTGGAGATTTTCGTTTACCACTTGTTTTCATTCATAAGAGTGCAAAACCCAGGTGCTTTGCTGGAGTGAACATGTCTGCCCTTTACCACTTGTTTTCATTCATAAGAGTGCAAAACCCAGGTGCTTTGCTGGAGTGAACATGTCTACCCTTTACCACTTGTTTTCATTCATAAGAGTGCAAAACCCAGGTGCTTTGCTGAAGTGAACATGTCTGCCCTTCCTGTACATTACTATTCTCAGAAGAGTGCTTGGATGGACAAAGCCATTTTTAGTGACTGGTTTCATGAGCACTTTGTCCCATTAGTGAAGAAGTATCTGGCAGACAAGTTGCTACCACCTCAAGCACTTCTTGTTCTTGACAATGCTCCTTCTCATCCTACTGCTTCTGCTCTTGCATCTGATGATGGAAACATTACATGCTTATTTCTTCCCCCAAATGTAACCAGTATCCTTCAACCTATGGATCAAGGAGTGTTGGAGAACCTTAAACGTAGGTATAAAAAGGAATTACTAAGGAAATTATTGTTGGATTCAGATGGAGATATATCATTCATAGAGTTTTGCAAAAAACTTACAATTAAGAATGCAGTCTACCTCAGTGCTAAATGTTGGGAAGAAATTTCATCTATCTCTCTTTGCCGTGCATGGAATAAGCTTCTTTTGAGTGACGATGAAGCTGATAGTCAGTCTCTAAGTGAAGAATTGTCAGCGACTGGTGAAGAACTTAATCAGCTTGGTATTAATGAAAGTGAGATGGAGGAATGGCTTACTGTTGATCAGGACTTGACAGGTGTTCAGGAGTTGAGTGATGGAGAAATTCTTGATCTAGTTAAAGAATCAACATCTCCACAGGATGACACGGATGAAGAGGAAGAAATGGAGAGGGCAGTAAGTCATAGTGATGCTGAACAGTGTTTTGATACTTGTCTCAAATGGCTGGAGCAGCAACAAGAAGCCACACCAATGAATTTGATGCTCTTAGGCAACTTGCATTCTTTAGCATCAAGAAAAAGACACTCTTCTCTTAAGCAACGAAAAATCACCAGTTTTTGTAGCCATAAAAAATCACCACTTATTCCTGACACTGTTTGAACTTTTTTTTTTCATGTTTGAACTGTATGTATAAGAAATATTTGAAATTCAAAGGTTATGATGAAATTGTTCAGAGTTACGTACATTTCACAGTTACGTACACCTTATTTCCCAAGGGGTACGTAACTATGAGGTTCTGCTGTACTTGATTTTCTATATAAATTCATAATATGCAATACTGATCATGATGTTGAAGACTCAAAAAGCTCCACCTCAGGAGCCTGTAAACAAAAAATCGGAACGTTTTGTTGGATAAACGATTTTTTATATTTCATTGAGCGAGACATATGGTAAACGAGAAAGATTAAAACGGCAACACGGTCGAATGGACAAACGGCATACCATTTCCCCCCTTAATCGTGCGACGGCCGTTCTACGGAACGGAATTTGAAACTTTTTTTTTGTCTTCTACTGTAGTGGTTAAAATTCTTAACCCTTGCATTGTTTTTTCTCGAAAGACAATTATTCTTATTATGTCTCCTCAGCTACTGAAATTCTGAGCACGCTCATGAATTCTAAACGAAAATAATAACTCATCACCAATTCGTGACCGCCATATTCTATTGATGTCACAGATTCCTGACTCCTGTAAGCATGAGCTTATTCTGTATAATTATAGAGACATATTTACTACCTTCTTAAGCTTCAACTTAATATTATTACTTTTATGTAGAATAATAAAACGTTTCAACCTCATAAGGTCTTCATCAAAAAAAAAAAATTAATGAAGATCTTACGAGGTTGAAATGGTTTTATTACAAATTATAAGTAAAAAAAATGAATACATTACTTATGTTGAAGGTTATTCCCATCACGAATTTGTAACTATTGTCAGCTAAAGGTTTTAGGAAAAGTGTAATAACAAAATAAAAAAGGAAATGTTTAAAATGCAGTAATGATTTAACAGTTTAAAAGACAGTATTAGATGAAACAGAGAAAGAATAATAGAAAAACTGTGTAGGTAGTGAATCAGGTTCTTCAGTTGACTCAAAATAAACCGATACAACAATTTCCGTCATCTCACAGTATACATTTCCACTTGTTAGTTAAAAAAAAAAGAAAGAGAGAACTATAAACAATTGAATTAATCAAATTTTCACAAAAATTCTTGCGATCACAACCTTTGCAAGTAACCTTGCTAGAGCAATCCTCAATTATGTGAGATTTGCTTAACCCTCTCACTGGCAGATAAAATTCAGTAATTTTATTTTTTTCTATATGAATAATGTTTAAAAATAAATATAAAATCAGGAGTTCAAAAAAGTACCTAGCAACCATATATCACATGAAAGTACATGTATTGTTCAACATTTTGATCAAATTTGGTTGCTTAGCAACAAACCACAAAGTGTTGGGACCACAATGTAACTATATTATAACAAAGTGATCTGTATGCATTCCAGTGCAATATTAATAATTGCTTGTGCATGATTGGATATTTTTTACTGTTATAATAGACAGTTATCTCAGCCAGCAATGCTGTTACTCACTGATGACACCAGGAGAGGCGTGACTGATAGCTGGGCAAAAGAATATCAAGAATAAAAGAATATTTCGCTAACAATTCCAGTCCTCTGCACACACTCACTCCTCCCTCTAGCCATATTCTTACTCATACTCTTCATTTTTCATCCATTCAGTACTTTGTCAACCTTTCTTCATGCTTTCAACATAGTCAGTAATACCATCATCTCAATATTCTGACCTTGCAGTAGTAGAGACATCATCCTTTGAATGAATAGGAAGTCCAAAGTAATTCAGAGAGCAAAGGTAGCTCAGTCAAATCATTACTCATTGTTGGGAGTTTGTAAAAAAAAAGTTTATAGCTGTGACCAAATTAGCGCCATATTCCTGGGAAAGCTATTAGGCATAATAAAACTTACCGCCATGTTACCGGGAAAACTATTTCTTACTTTTTTCTCCAATATACTGCGTAAATAGCTGTTTTTCTTACCTGGAATATCAAGTTCCATATCCTTGCAGTTTAGCATTTATCGTTTAGGGGGAAAATCTTTTTACAGAGATGATTACGTCTGGCTAGGTTATACCTATTGTCTGTGGTGAGACTCTTAAACTGTGAGCAGTGATAAATAGGGTGGCAAGAATTGAGCAGTGATAAATAGGGTGGCAAGAATTACAACAGGGACAGAGATCCTGATTGTGATCTTTAGCATGTAAGGCTGCTTTGGGTTTAGGAGACGACCGCGAAGTAGAAACAGTTTTCGTCAATGTTTGATTATGTGATGAAGGCTTCGATAGTACTATAGCTTCAACCGCTTCAGAACGTCACTTCAGAAACTTAATTAAGTTAGCGAATGTAGGTGGTGAGTGAGAGTCAGAAGTAAAGTCTGACCAAAGCTTAGTCAGTACAGCAGGTAAGAGAGGTTCTACCACAGCAACAAGGAGTTGTTCAAAAGTAACACAATCACAAGTTTTCATGCCACTAGTGTGACTGGTAAGAGCACAAGTTGTTTGACAGACTCTCATAATTGTCTTGAATTGGTTTCAGTTGAGACAGCTTTTGAACAGGGTGCCTATAAACAATTTTGTTGCAATCGTATCGTTCCTGCAGTACTTTGACACATTCACTGAAAGAACCACCAGCTCCATGTGCTCAAACTATAGCTTGAGCACTTTTCTCAGCCAAAACAGTTTTGCAACAGATTCTTTCATGTTCAGTTAAGCTAATTTCTCTGCTAAGTCGAGCAGAGAAGATTGACCAAAACTCTTGCCAATCTAATAATTCTCCAGAAAAAGTCGGAAGATCAAGTTTCAGTCGACTATGATAGTGAGGAACAACATGGTCTACACTACGAGAGCTATTAAAGCTTCCATCCAGAGATAGATATAACTTTTGGCTCAAAATTCAAGAAGGCCTTGTCTAGAAGTTGCTTTAGTAGGTCATCTACTTTGTTCACTAAGCTTTTAATATCAGAACAACTAAGTAAGGAATGAGCTGAGGTAACAAAGGTTTGGTAGTCTAGTTTGAGCTTTTTGTAGGATTCACGGCAAGCTTCAGAATTAAGCAATAAAATGCTTAAAAGAATATTGGCATTATGTCTGATACGACTACCGATACACCATGTTTGATGCTGATGATATAAACACTCAAAATCATCTAAAAACTGAGAATGTTTAACTAACAATTTATTATCTTTAACAAAACCAGCATGGTCTTCTCCACAGTAAGTTACACCATCAATACGATTCTGTACAGCCTCATGCTCACTAACTGGATCTTTAAGTTTATTGAGCTTACTAGATATTTCAGCTGATTTGACATCCTGAGAAGAGACTGTTGAGTGAGACGCAAAATAATGTTCCTGACGAGTTCTCATACTTCGTTCAGCTCTCCTCTTCTGCTTGAGAACGTTGACATTCGTGACATCGGCGTAAATAGGTTCATAGTCAATGGACAGGCTGAAAACTATATTATCCACTAGGTATATTCAAAAGTTCCAACTTTGTTCACCTAGTAACTCCGATCACCAAGTCAGGACAATTTCGGCAGTCTGAAAAAAGTTCAATAAGAACATCCACTCAAAAGAGAATGATAATCGAAAGTTTCGATTAGACTCCAAAGGGTGAATTCAGAATGAAGATCCAACACAGTACAAATAACAGTAAATGTACTGGAAAGAAACGTTCGGATGAGTGTCCGGCTCGAAGGACCAAAAATGTGGATGGTCACGCCCTGCCAGAGAAACATTCCTGCTAAGAGCTGTTGGGTTGTATGGCCCACAGACGTTCTGGACTTAGTAAATGGTTACCTCTGAGATCCCACCGCTTAGTCCAATTGTGACAGGAGACCGCCAAGTCCCAATAACCACAAATTAGTTAGATTTAGTTTAACAGAGAAACAAGAAATAAAATGAGTTACAAGAAAGTATGAAAAAGTACGTAACTAAGATAAAGTGAAAAGTGTGTGTATTATAAGTAAACACTGATTTCGAGGGAATGAAGTTCGAGGGGATGAAGTTTGAGGAAGTGAAGTTTGCCGATATCCACTGAGATGCACACATAATATTCCAGGCATTCCTAGCAAGCCTGGACAACAAAATAAATGAAGCACCAAGGGTGCTAACCCTCAGCATTACCATACACTAGCTAGCTATTACAAAGACTAAAAGAATAATTATTAGGAGTAGTATCAATATGAATATGCCAATATGTATGTTTGCGCACATCGATATATAAAGCTGAGCAAGTCGATATGCAACACGTGCAATGAAACAATATATTGAGACCTAAAAGGGGAAAACAGCCGTTCCATTAGACCGCATTACTGTTTTAATCTTTCTCGTTCACCGTATGTTTCACTCAAAGAAATATAAAAAATCGTTTATCCAATATAATAATATTTGGCTCAGAAATTTTTTTAAAAGTAAATATATTTTTCACAACATCTAATAGAACATCAACTCATATCATACATTGAAGGAGCTAAAAGTTTCTACAAAATAATTCCTACAACTAAAATTGTTATTGCAAAAGCATACTACTATTTGTTCATATTCATTCAGTTCCAGAGTAATCCACATCATGTTTGTTAACCAAATCTGCGCCGACGATAATACCTGCGCCTGAATCTTCTCCTGAATCTTCTCCGCACATACCTTCTCACAGGAAACCTTCTCCGCACATACCTTCTCCGCACATACCTTCTCACAGGAAACCTTCTCCGCACATACCTTCTCCGCACATACCTTCTCCGCACATACCTTCTTCTGGATATCCTTCGTACCGATCGTTGGTATTCAGCTTGTAATGGTTCAGAATTGTCCGCACTTTGTTGATTATCATTAATATCCTGTTCCATTACTTCAGAATTCTTCTCTTCAGCTTCTGCATTTTCACCATCCTCATCGTCCCATTCATCAATTTCAGCATTTTCCTCTTCTGCTTCACCGTTTTCGTCATCTTCATCCTCGTCTTCAATTTCTACATTTTCCAGTTCAGTAAGCTGTTCTTTTCCATCATCATTGAGACTACCACTAGCAGCTGCATCCTCGGGCTGGTAGGCAGGGGTACAAAGTCCTAATTGGACCAAGGCCACCACCAAAATTAAGGCACCAATGTACCTTGTCATCTTCACTCTGTTGTGCAGTCAGCTTAACCTTAGACTCCTTTTATACAATTCTGCACATACAGTTAAGTATTTATCTTATCCCTTCTGTTGGTATTGTTGCTAAACAAAGCCACTCAACTCAACTAACAAGGAAGCATTAAATAATCTGTCAACGAAAATACTTCTTATAACCATACAATTAATTATTAACTTACATACGAGCATTTCTAGATACCATAGGAATCTGAGTATTATAGTGAGTTTTACAGTTTGAAAGACAGCATTTGCAGGAACAATAGAAAAACTGTGTAGTTTGTGTAGCAACTTGTTAATTATATTAAAAATCAACTGATATGCTGTAAGTTTTACAAAGAAAGGATTTCCGTTTTACAACAGTGTGCTTATCAACTAGCTTAAAAAAATTTCCGTTATATGACAGTGTACCTTTCAGCTATCTTGCTATTAAGCAAAAACAATAAAAAAAAATTAAAATAATTTTTACTTAAATGTGACAGTCTATGGGAAAAGGGGGCACTTCACTCAAACCAAAAAAAATTGAGTTTTTTATGCTGATAAAAAGCTACAAATTTATCTCAACTTAGTGCTAAAATACTGGAGGGTAAAACCTTCGACGTGCAGAGAAACTGGCAGTTGAACTGGGCTGTATTTAGCAAAGCAATTGAACTAGAAATCGAGAAAACATAATTGAATTTCCACTTCCGGTATAATTAATGTTTCCGTATACTTAACGGCGTACTCCGCATACGCAATTAAATCGTGCAGCCGCTTTTTATCGGCGACTAACGAAGTTTGCGTAGAGTTCTTTTTAGCTTTCAGTGCGTCTCACAGCCTGTCATGTCGGAATCCTTGGCTACTCTACTCCATGTAGTGGTAAACTTCAACCAGAGGTAAGCTGTAGATTGCATGCACTATTCTCAAAGCTATGCCCTTTTTTTTAGCTGCTTGTTTGAAACTCCGCCCATTCCCCGTTTATTGTACTTCGAGAACGAGAGAGAATAAAAAGTAGCTTGTCTTTCCACGGCACGCTTGGGGTCTTTTAAGTTGTTTCGGCATTTGAAATTTGGCGTAGACTTAGAGTAAGGGTCACTAAGACTAATTCTGCAAAAAACAAAAATAGGAGAAAGAAAGAATTTTTCCTATGACTTACTTCTGGAGCCTATATCTCAATTTCAATTTTTGCGTGAAGTGCCCCCTTTTCCCATAGACTCACAAATACTTAAGACTCATACAACTATGACGTTGAAGATGTCTAAGCCAACATTATAAACCCTGCCCCCTCCCCCCTCCCACAAAAAGTTGAACAAAACATAAAGTCACATATACATATGATGCTGCAGGTCCGGTCCATCCCCCTGTCCCAGTCTACATGATTGTCATGCCTGTGCACAATAAACTCTAAGAAATTGCTTAAAGTTAAGGGTAAAGATGTTAGGATGCCTCAATTTCCTCATTCGATCCAACTACACTCGAACCTCTCTTATCCGTTCGTCTAAGTTACGGACACCTCTGTCTACTGGACACAAACTAAAATTATTGACTGCGTACGGATCGTCAGTGTAGTCCGAAAGCTACCAAATTAAACGAATAAAATCGGGAAAATATTTCGCGCGTGGCACTTCGAGTGTATTCGATCTTAGCGTTCCGTTGTGTGCGGAGATGGAGCAGGGAAATCCACAGGCAGTTAGTGCGTCTACCGCTAGTTCTTCTCAGAACTCGTTGACCGGCGGCGTCGCTGCTAGTTCTTCTCAAAACTCTTTGAAAGGAAGTGGGGCTGCTAGTTCTTCTAAGAACTGAACGACCAGCGGTGGTGGAGGCAAGGTTGAGGTAACTAGCTAAACGCAAGCGTAGCGTTTTAACTCTAGAAAGGAAGCTGGAGATAATATCAGAAGTTAAGAAAGGGAAGTCAGTGAGGCAGTGTCTGGACAGTTTGGTGTTCCATAATCTACAGTGAATGATATTTGGACATGAACGATTAAGAAATTGTAGAAGATGTGTTGCAAGAGAGAGAAGAATCTGAGTCCGAAAATGAAGATGAAGCTTCTTCAAATGCAGTTACTCCATCACAAGCTTGTGCTGCTTTCGATACTGCTTTGGAGTGGTTGGAGTCCAAAGGCAACATACACCCTGCACATCTTATGCTGGTAAAAAGTTGGAGAGACAATGCAGCTCAGCGTCTCTTGAAATCTATGAAGCGAACTAAAATAACTTCATATTTTAAATAAATTGATTCATGTATTTACAGGTGTTTTTGTTAATTTTAAGTAATATGCTAATTCAATTATCAAATAATTAATGGTATACAAGGTTCATCACCGAATAAATTAAGTATTTCTGAGTTACGGACATTTCTTAGTTACGGACACCCCTTGGTCCCAGACTGTCCGGATAAGAGAGGTTTGAGTGTACTTCTCTATAAATGCTAAACACAACATCAAATCATTCTGTGGCTTTGCAATTACATTTTCTTGTAGATGACAATCGAAATGTGATCGCAGCAGCAATAACTTCTCCAAATGTCTTGAAATTTTGTAGGTTAAGTGTATATACTGTAAGTACCCAAACAATTGCTGGATTCCGTGCTATAATATGGCCATACAATAGTAGTGTAATACTTCATTTATTAACGTTGCGTTCCATACCATTTTGACAAAACGGCCAACACCGTTTACTAAAATGTTAAAAAACAGTTAAGCTTACTTGTCAATTCACTACTATTTTCTGGCTAGAGACTTCTCCATAGCTATGTTAGCAAGCTAAGGCCTTGCATCACCCAATCAATGCTGCAGGATTCACAACTTAGACATGCTTCAACAAAACCTATTTCGCAAGTATACGTATAATAACCAACATTATACAAACCCGTACATACATAATACATACATGCATACACACATGCACACATACATACATACTGACATGCATACACACAAAAAACATCATAAAACAGCGATAGTAATACGGCACAAGAATTCTAGTAAAAAAGCAGATTAAGACGCACGTAAAATGACCGTAATAAGGGCCTAAAATGGAAGTTACATTTCTGCGATTGAACCAGACTTCAAGCCAGCCAGAATCTTCAGCACCTGATAGCACATTTATAAATTGTAGAGAGCTGCTGTAGGAATTCCAATAATAGATACAATTGTTCTTATGGACTCACGTGCTAAGACAGGCACACACGCTAATTTGCACAGCGTTTATTGAAATTGTTTGTCAATTTTTACACCTGTTTTTGCTATGTATAAAGTAACCCAGGCCTTGGCCTTCCCCAGAGCTTAATAAATATTCTGGCTATACTTCCAAAAAGTATTAGCCCTTATAGTGAACATACTGAGTAGTGTTATTTGCACTTGCAAAATGTAATTTTATACTGTTCGTAAACATACAGTGTAATGAATGAAATGAAATAAAAATATTAGCTGTTCATAAACAAGCTGTACAATTGTCATTGTGTACATTTAGTGCTGGCTTTTTGCTACTGCTTTTTACTGGATTATAAATACATTTAAAAAACAAAATAAAACTGAAAAATAAAGGTTGTTGGCATTGGCCACTGGGAAGACAGTAGAATTCACATAGAAAAATATTTGTGCTGAAACTGCCGTACATATCCCCTATTTACTGTTGTGGTACAAATGGTGACGCCATTTTGTAAAAAAAGGAACGTTAGTTTTACAGCTGTTTTATACGTTCACGCGGTTGGGACAAAAACGGCCGTTCTACGGCGATGATTTATCATTTTACAATGCCAAAACTGGCACATTTTTTTTTACGTCTACTGTACATACACACATTAATGTAAACCATTATTTTCTGTAAAGACCCTATCTCAATCGCTTGCATGCAAACAAATGGCGTTCCACTCCTCTCAACCACATCCATCCCAAATCTAACCAAGTCCTTTCACTTCAAATAACCCCACAATGCACTTACACACTTCATGTCTTCCACGATGCTCTCGTACTTCTGTCTCTTCTTTGAATCCAGCTCCTGCTCGTGCATCACGAGAGATGAGAGTTTGGTCTTGCTGCGCAGCCGAGTCACGCCAGAGGTCAACACCAGGTCAAATACGTCGTTGAGCATGTCCGTGCCTTTCGTATCCACCTCCACCTTCATCAGGTGGATCGCACACAAGACAATTCGAGGAGCAAGCTGTACAAACAGACAACACATAGGGAAGGTGCACACGTAGCAGGTAATGAAAGAAGATGTGCACGCAGAAAAACGTAAAAGGCTATACAGGTTTGAATATTCAGTATGAACGCTTGTGCTAAAGACAAATATATTGACATAAGAGGTTTTGAAAACCTAGAAACATGTTAATATAAAGATCCTGGATTACACAACAACTAGCCCACATGGCCTGGTGACAGAAATACCCAAACAAAAAAAAATCCAATGGATTAGGTTTTTAGCAACAAATACATTTGCACATAAAATGTAGACTACACGAATATTAAACTTAAACCGTAGAGGTATTACACATTTTTTACATACCAATTTCTTGGCAGAGGATGTGAGGCAATAGTTGAGGATGACCTTCGAGTCCGTTAAGGACCAGAACATCTTCAGAGCAGCTAACCGCCACTTGCTGTCGTGAATAGGAGAGATCATGTGACCCAGGAGGCGTGTCAATTGGTCATTGAGTTGAGTGCGAGCATTCAGGGAATAGCGATGTCTATCTGACGAGGAATACTGAATACCCTTAAAATAAAAAAATTAAACCAATGAAGACAAGCGATAATCCAGATTATATAAAACACCGCAATTATCAAATTAATACTTCATTGGATTAATTCCATATATAGAACACTTGATTTCTAGTTCAAGAAGTACATTATAATGATTCCTTGAAGATTGCCATACATACTGTACACATGGTACATAAAAAGCTTATTCTCTATTGTAAACAATACTCGAGTTTCATAAATTCCTCAATGTATTTACTGTATACAATTATACAGTAGGAGACAATATAAAGTCCCGAATTCCGTTCCATAGTACGGCCGTAAAATGGTAGTTTTTTTTACCGTAGTTTTTATCGTTGCGTCCGTACCGTTTGGACTGAACAGCCGACACCGTTTACTAAAATGGTAAAAAAACGGGTAAGCTTTTCCATCAATTCACAAGATATTTTCTAGCTAGAAATTCTTCCATAGCTATATCAGCAAGCTAAGGCACGCTACGGGGATAGTGCAAAAAAAATCGTACAAAAATTTAACTTGCTTCAATAAAGTTGCAGACCGAAGTTCCAATGGGCACAGAGCTAAAAATGAGGTCCGCACTTCGTAGGCCTTCTGTTAGCTACTGATAAACCTCCAGTTGTAAAAAGTCTAAGCCCAAGAAGGCCCTAACATCGAGAAAACATCGATACTGTGCGGTAGTGGAACTAACAATTCTCCGCGAGACAACTTCGAATAGGACGGCTTCAATTTTTTTAACCAGGAGCCTGTGAACAAAAAATTGGAACGTTTTATTGGATAAACGATTTTTTTTTATATTTCTTTGAGCGAGACGTGAATGGGAAAGATTAAAATGGTAACACGGTTGAATGGAACGGTCGTTTTTTTACCAAAGAGCATATCGTTTTTAATCCATGCGACGGCTGTTCTACGGAACGGAATTTGGAACTTTATTTTGTCTTCTACTGTAGCTCATAGAAATTGTAGTAATAAGTATAATTTTCAAAAGATTCGGCTCTAGAAATAAATTTTAGGCTATTTTTAGAAGGGGGCAGCGAGGTATTTCACCTCCCAAAAATGATGGCCAGAAAAATATGAAATTTTCATGAGGACATTTTGACCTCTTGAAATATTTTTTTCTGAAAATACACTGTCAGTGAAAAATCTGAATAGAGAAAGACTACAGTGAAGAAGACTCATCTTAAGTCTAAACGTCTGAGAGTTATGCTTGTACATACATACACATACATACTGTACTACTAATTTAAGTTAAATTTTTGTTAGTAATTTGCATCACGCCTTCAAATTATTTTGTTTTTTACATGATCTCAGGAAAAGCATGAACAAAAACTACAAGATTCTAATTTTACTCACTAAACTGTAAACAAATGCATTACCTTCCTGATCGCAGGCTGAACAGCTTTGGTGAAGAAGTTCAAGAGATCCGACAGAAAGGCAACATCTGTCTGGGCCAGATTCATCTCTGTTTCCAAAGAAATATTGGTGGGTAGCGACACGCCAGCATCTAGGTGTTGGGCATGCTCAGACTTGAAGTGCTCCACCCCAAATGTGATCCAGTCCACTGCATTGTTACACACCATGATGAATCTGTTGGTGAGGTCACCATGACCTGTATATACACACACACACACAAACACACACACACATTACACACACACACGCATACACATTACATACACACACACACACACATGCATACACACACACACAGTATACATACTGGGGTGTATAGTGACTATGGTGAGAATATAAAGAAGAAATACACGTAGTCCTTAGCAAGAAGAAATTTTAATGCTTATGTATCTATGTATGCAGTAAATTTAACAAAATGGTTAGGTAAAAACTTTATTAAAAATAAATGGTACTTTGGTGGTATATCTTTGCTTTGCTTGCATGGCTCATGTTCTAATTGTACACCACTAAAAATGAAAAAGAGGAATAAGATTGGCTGTTGAAGAGAGAGCTAAGGACAGCACAAGACATAATGTAAAGCAGAAAGAGGATGTCGCTGCAATTTGTTGAATGGCACATCTGGAGATCACCTTACCAGGCACTTGTGTGCTGGAAGCCAACGTTGGAACATAGCTGGACCTGCTATAAGCTCCGCCCCCATCCTGTGAATCCTCGTGAAAGTACCGCAAGGCCTGGGTCATGATGAGGTACTGA
>WLWD01004606.1_pt1 | contig 26175 bp, 22 predicted proteins | sample 6712731 | NCBI WGS metagenome assembly WLWD01 (sample SAMN12718690, study PRJNA576275) | sponge metagenome | isolation source: marine sponge | host: Mycale hentscheli | place: New Zealand: South Island, Marlborough, Capsize Point | collected 2014-11-01 | reverse complement strand
ACAGAATTCACACTATTGCTACACCATACAAAAAGTACTTCACTTAATAAACATTCATTGACACATAAAAATTTGCAATAGTTCAATGATCAACAAGTTCTTTCATGAGATCTTGGGTCAACAGTGGTAGTAGATGCACTGTACTATGTATTTCTAACCAGTAGCCCATTATGTCTTCAACCACCTTGGCAAATTCTTTATTAGAGTCCCTTCTAAGAAACCACCGGAATCTCCTTGTACACTATATAAATCCAAAGCTTTCAAGATCTGCGTGTACTATTTGACTAGCCATGCTGAACTGTCATTTCTAATTGTTGACTCAGTCACATTGAGTTTTTATTTGCGGATTGTCTTGGCCAATTTAGTTAACTGATGTATTATGAATTAAAGTGTGAGTACAGGGTAATCTATCAAATTATACTGCAAAGCAACCACTTATATGCTTGCAGAACATTGGGTAATTATTTATGTAGATGATCTGCCTTGTGAATGACTATTTGAAGCAGCTGAATTGAATTGATTCATTCTAGATATCCTCGCCCACTACTCACAGTGAGGGAATGCTTTACTTAACTTACAGAAGTAAAGGCATGTGGGATAAAACTATACATAATTTCAATTGCGTTACCCCTTAGAGCATCTCGCTCGGTTTGCTTGCTCATCAATAATAATGTGTCATATTATATTTAGCATGTTTGACTGATTTATTTCTGCTAAATTTGACTCCACACAATAGTCCCAAAATAATGCCCACAATAAGTGCTACAACAAAACTTCCAACTGCCGTTCCAATTATTTCACCATAACTTGCAAATCTTTTGGAAGATGGAGTCTATGTAAAAAAGATATATACATAAACATACCAAATTAAATAATTAAATAATAAATAGAATACATTATATATAATATACATATATAAATATTATATATATATACACATCAACTGACGAACCAATCATATGAAAATTAAACAGATAAATGAATTATTCCACTCAATTTACCAATCATTGAACAGTAACTATGACAATAACCACTGCAGCAACCATTACAAAATAGCTAGTAATGATAATAATAATAATGACAATAATAATAGTAATAATAATAGCAGTGTATTCATAATAATAATAAAAATTATAGTGCAGATAATAGTAATGGAAACATAATAGTAAAAGCAACTAGTGAAATGTTTCAGCACAAATATTAAGCGAGCCAATGTGCACAAACATTTTAAACCTTAACTGATAAAATTAGATTTTCCATTACAATATCTGTTGTATGTAACTATTAATCAAACCATTAATTGTAGCTGACAAATAATGGAATTCCTTTCTTACCTATATTTCCAAATTCAAGTAAAGCTAGCAAAGCAGTTAATTGCTGTAAGTGCTGTTCTTTAGCTAAACAGTAGCATGCAACACTTTCACATGCACACACATACTTGAGTACTGGATATACCAACACAAGACATACATTGTACTTTCTTCATGGCTTGACCAACTGGATCTATTTTTTTAGCAGGAATAATATGCAAAGGGTGTACAGCAATGACAAACAGAGCAATACAGCAATGACAAACTGAGCAATAACAAAGATAACTTACCACTACCACTAATTCTAATGAAAAATGAACTTCGGCAGTTAGTAAGTGCATCTTGCAATAGTTAGACACAACCTAATTCAGAGGTATGATTAAATTTTCAATGATGATACAGGTAAACATGGAAAAACAAAAGAATTCAGTTTAGTGGAGCATCGGACAGTGTCGACCACCAAGTGTACACAAAAATGCAATGGTCAATGTACAAAAATAACATACGTACATCTAAACATATATTAAACCAATATCCCCGATTTTGATTTTGTTATCCCTGATTGTGACTCGCTTTGCTTCTAGCCAACAATAAAAATAGAATACTAATTTAATAATAATAGGTAATAATAATAATAATAATAGTAATAATAATAATTAATAATAAATTCTTCTCTTATATTTAATACATAATGATAGTAATGATGTTTCGACAGTCCTACTGCTGTCCTCATCAGGTTACACAAATTAGTGAATTTGAATGAAAAAAAAATGCACATAAGGATAAATCACCGCTAGCTATTGGGTGAAGTGCATGAATAGCTAGCGGTGATTTATTCTTATGTGCATTTGTTTTCATTCAAATTCACTAATTTGTGTAACCTGATGAGGACAGCAGTAGGACTGTCGAAACATCATTACTATCATTATGTATTAAAAAAAACATTGATGTAAGAGAACAATTTATTATTAATTATGTCATGTCAATGGAGAACTCCCTAAAAAAAACAATAATAGTAGGAATCATAATAATAATACTTATAACAGTAATAATAATAATAATAATAATAATAATAATAATAATACTTATAAAAATAATAATGATAACAATTACAAAATAATAAATTTCTGCCATTATCAAATTAACTCTAGATGTAAACAATTATAAAACTTATTGTGAGTACACACTGTTTACTTAACAGGATACAAAATAAACATACATTATACTTGGTATCTCTGAAATCCATGAACTCTATTAAAATATATACATATAAATATATATATATATATATATACAATGTATTGTTTAGCATTTGCTTTAGTTAAGTGTAAAATATAGATACCCATACAGGGGCGGATGCAGCATTATAGAGGGGGGGGGGGCCGAAAGTTAAGTGGAAACTTGACCACACCCATTTAATCACACCCACTAATTAATTTTTTTGGGTTTCTTTCTGAATATTTCAATTTGTTACATACATGAAAAAAATTACACTCACTGACAACAATAAAGAATTAGTCAAGAATTTATTGAAGCAAGTTATATAGTCATAATACCATCCGTCTTGGATGAGAATTCATCCACCACTTCCTCTGAAGTAATTTCAATGTCACGGTGGTAATATAGCATTGCCAATCCATTAAGACGGTCTTGTCCCATACTACTCCTCAGTGAAGTCTTGATCAATTTGAGCATGCTGATGGAACGTTCACATTCACAGCTTGTAACTGGCAATGTGCCCATTATACATAAAAGAGTGTGAATATTGGGAAAGAAATCACAATCTGCATGTACTGGGCTTTTCTCTGGAGTACAAAGGCTTACAGCTAATTCAGAGTCAGCTTTCCATTTATGCTGCCACAGGTCGAGCTCAGAATTGGATCTTTAGACTGAACTCTCTTTGACATTTTCACATTACAAACTGGCAATCTTGCTATCATAAGGCAATGTTAGTAGAATGCCAGCACAAGCATGGGTAAGTGGTCATGGTGTAAACGAAGTACACTAACCACAGAAAGAAGTATTAAATGCTGGCTGTATTACATGTTTGTGCCTTGTGTGTATCACATGTCGGTGTGTGTGGTGTGTGTGTAAGGGAGGGGGGGGGGGGGCCAGGGCCCCCTGGGCCCCCCCCCTGGATCCGTCCCTGCCATACATTCATACACAGCTGATAAGTCATGCCCATGCGAGCAGCAGCCATACCTAAGTGACCAGAAATCATTGTTGCTGAATTGATGATTGGCAAGCGAGCTAAGCAAGCGATACACTTACAGTGGTTACACAATATTCCGTGATGTTCATTTATGTTTTTGCTGATATATAGCTATGATCATGCAACCTGTTTTTTCGCCGTGCCACTGATCATGTCAGTTGGTAAAGTGTTTTGATAAAAGAAAGAAATGGATCTGCCGAATGAGTTGTGAAAGCAACCTCTTCTTGGAGCAGACCTAAACAACTAAGCTATTTGTTTAATTTATAAATTAGTCATCATTGAATTTTAAGTCAAGTTAGCACATTTAAATTATGCCAAGGGCTTTAGCTCAAAGCTAGGCTATTTTGTTCGCCATTTATGCTGAAGCACACCTCTAATATGTCAGTATATAAACATGTATGTATGTATGCATGCATGTATGTATGTATGTATGTATGTGTGTATGTATGTATGTATGTATGTATGTATGTATGTATGTATGTAGGTAGGTAAAGCTATAAAAACTCAGCCAAACTATCACGCAAAAACTACTAACTAAAACAAAGGGAAAAAGACAAAAATATCTCCAGACTTAAACACCCTGACTAAGGCCTATCCACTATTCCCAGTATGCTCAAGATCCCTATCATTACTCAGTCTCAAATTCAAACAAAATGATACAGAACTAAAGAACAAAGTACAATTACAGAACATAAAACAAAACAAAATAAATGATACACAAAAGCAAGCAAGAACTATAAAGAGTATGGGCAAGCTTAAAAAGAATGAGAGAGTTAGAAGTGTATATATGAGTGGAATGGAATGGGAATTGTATAAGATAAAGGCAGGTATGAGAAAGGTAAAGTTAGAAAATGTTTACGGAGCGGACAAAAGTACCAAATTTTGCACAGAGGTAGGTTTTATTGTGTACATTATGCAATTCACCGGCTCCAAAATTTTCGGCAAATATTTTGGCGTATATGGACGCGCAACTTTTAAACAAACACGAAAATTTTAAAAATAAGGCAAAATTTAATATTAGGCTTTTGGAAGTTTAAAATTCACATCTGCAAGTACATAAGTTAGTGCACTGTAGTCCAGCTTTCTTGCATTTACAACTTGTACAGCCTCGGCTGGATTTGCACCCACACTTGATTAGTTCACTGCAAGCTCTGGCAGCTTCTGGAATTATCATCCAGAGAGGTTTCCAACTACTGTGGGCATCATCAACCCATTCCCACTTGTCTGGTGAGGGTACATTCTGTATTGAGTGATGACTGCAAATCCATATACTGCTCTGGTATAAGCTCGCTTGGCATGTTGAAGCAAGGCATCCTAAAAAATGATTTTGTTATAATATCATGTTACATTAAGCATAGAGATTCATGGTTGGGGGTAAGTTTTCCATACTTCTATTTTTCTTGCAAAACAACTCCAGCCTTGCTTCATTGACTGATTTCAGGACACTACTCTTGTCATATAAAAGAATAGTGAATCGTTCCAGGAGTGAAAAAATTCACAAGAAGCACTGACATCACCAAATGCATTCTCCGCCATATGGAGAAAAGCTGCATTCACATGTGAAAAATGCATTCCAAGTATTCCATGCTGATCTCTTGGTCTTTCCAAAAAATGTGGATGTGGTATCACATCCAGTGAATGCATGAAATGGAGGGAGACAGCGTGATTTTACTTCTCCTAAGTGAGCACAGATGGTATTAATACTGTAGTAACAAAAATGCTTCCCAGTGCCAAATGCTACCCACAAAGCTGCATTTGGATGCCAACTGATTACAGCATGGAATTGGCCAATCAAGATAACCATTACATCGGTATCGACTGTACGAACAAGTATTGTGCTTGCTCCACCTTGTAAAGAATCATTCATGTGAAGTGCAATTCGGGTGTCCGCTTCTTCAAGATCTGAATCAGCCATTATGTGATCACTCCCATTACATTTGACCTTGGTACCAAAAAATAATTGCAATAATAATGTTATCATGCATAATGTATTTTAATTCATGCTTACCTGATGTAATAAAAACGACTTTACCATCTGGAACCTCAATACTGGACAGACATTCGGTAAAAAAAGAAAATAACTCCTCCTTGTTTCTTGAATCCCTAAGGAAGTTCTCCCATCTTTTTGGAATCTTGGCTTGTGCTGAGACCTTGACACGAATGCCACTACCCCGCTTGTTTCTAGCACCACCTTTGATACTTTTAGTAAGACAACAATCCCAAACAAGGTCGATTCTACTTGTATCCTGAAACTGTTGTAAGATGTACGGTATGAATATCTTGTTGGAATAATCAGCAAAGGTAGCTGCTGTTTCTGACTTCAAGAAATGCACCACAGCAGCACCATCCAGTATCTTGCAATCAAACTGGCTAAGTTGTGAAGGCTGGTGGGTGGTATCAATGCATGAAAGAAGAACTGATTTCTTGCCTATCCTTATTGTTCCAAAATCAGATAAAGAAGGGGGGTTGGTTTTCATGAGAAAAAAATTCCGTCGGATCTGCATTGTGCTGCTGATTGGCAATATACAGTCGACCAAAGAGAGATGTGTTGCTTCTATATGCAGCAAGCTGCTGAGATGTCTTTGACTTCAGTTTTGGCTCAGGAGAACGGAAGAGGGCCAAGGAATTCCTCTTAATCGTGTCATGAATGGAACCAGTTCTGTTTATAAGAACTTCATTTTTATACTTTAGGTACTGCTCTCTTCCAAGGTCTTTGACACGTTTCACTGTTTCAGCAACAGAATCATTTGCACAAGCACGTGTGTTTAGAACAACAAGTTCAGGGCAACCATCTTCAAATGGATTGCCAAAAGTAGATATCACATCCACCAGAGAGTTGACCTGCTGCTTGAAGTTTGTTTGAGCAGTTAGTCCTTCTTCATGATGAAGCTGACTTGAGCTGTATGAAGCATGCTCAATTTCACTCTCAAACTCTGAGATACATCGAGCAAGCTCAGGACCACATATTAGCCAGCGCTGCAATGCAGCTGGGTTCACAGTCAAGCCAATAATCCCTCCTTTCCCTTTCACCACGGCATTATGCTATTCATGAGCTTGATCGATTGGAATGCTTGAAAATCCGTGCTGAGTCTTTGAAACAACCCAGTTGTTTTGGAATTCTTGTCTAAAGGAAGCAGAAAGTGAGGACATGTCACTTATGTGGACAGAAAACCACCTGGCATTGTTATAATGATCAAAAGCAAAGAAATATCCTGCACAGCCTATGTACTTCAGAAGGCTTACGCTTGAATCGACATGCGGAGGTAGAGTTTCCTTCTCGGATGATCTCTTCCTTTTCTGTAGCCTCTGCTTCACACGCTCCAGTTTGGAATTGTTGAACTTCTGATGACACTGTTTGTGCCAGGATGCACTGTTCTCCACAAATGCTAAAGCTGTCCCTTGCTCACCATAGTCAACATTCACTGGCTAGGCATCGAGCTCCCTGAACTGTTAAACATTTTCCAAGAATACATTGTAGATATCAACTGGAGGCCGATCTGATGCACACTTGGTAGGGCAGCGAAGTTCTGCTGATGAAATTTACTGACAGATTATACACAAGTTCCAATCAATGGGCTTAGACATTGTTACAGCTACAGAGAATGTGGCGAGATGAGCGGGAGGCTCGCTAAGCAAAGCACACAAACACACTCATCTCACTTCACAGGGCAGCACAGAGACTGATAGTCGCTGCCACCAAGTTCAGTCCAGATTCTAGCTAGCTGTTCAAAGCTAATACTAGATGCTCGAGAAAGAGTATCATAAAAGTTAGCGTGTGTGGATTCACCACAGAGAACAGTCAGAACTAATCTAAATGTGCAGGTCCTTAATTGCAGCTGCTTGTCAATGTGCAGGAAATAACTTGCAAGTGTTGCCAGTATAGACATCTAATTTTCGCCTAATTTCGCCTTTATTATCCATATCTCCGCTTCTATAAGCTAGTTTTTTTGGAGCCGGTCATTTTCTTGTTTAGTATGATCATATCTATCACCTGACTAAGTTTGGTGCTTTTGTCCAGCCCGTAAACATATTGCTATTTTTTTGCCCTAAAAGACCTCACTAGTATATGTTTGTGTGTATATATATTAAGTTTCAATGTCATAGTAACTACTCGCTGAAAAATTTTGAGCTAAACAAAAAAAAGGTATTTTACAGAATTACTAACAAGAGGGAGAAAGCAAAAAAAAAAAGGCAGTTTATATTATTGTTTACTTCAAAATATTCTTAGCTAAGCAGCAGATGCAGCACACAACAATCTCACACACACACTTGTTCACTGGATATACCAGCACAAGAATTAGATGGTATTCTCTTGGTGACTTGTCATTATTGGCTAATGGATTTTCAAGTAAGAACAGCTATGACAAGCAGCACATTAACCAAGATAACATACCATTGCCACTAATAGAAAAAATGAGCTCCGGTAGGTTTGTAAGACCCATTCACATCATTAGAAACAGCCTAATTCCAGAGGGTAAACGATAGCTTTACCTGGATAATAGGGGTCAAGAATTTAGTTTAGTGGAGTTTGGGAAGAGGTCAAACGCAAAAATGTGTGTATGTATGCAACAATGACATACACACGACCAAACATATATACTAGTGATGTGCTACAGCACAAATGGCCAGCAAGCTGTTCTGACTGAAATTTTATTAGTTGAATGTTTTTGTTTATTTTATTGTGCTATTCTTTAACAACACACAATACTCGTACACAAATATGTACACTTGATCACCAAAATAATTACACTGTCTTCTCTTGGCGACTTGACTATTGGGCAATTGATTTTCTAATTAATTTTCTGAGACAGGTAAGGATCGTTGAACCAAAGAATTATGCTTTTCAAGCCGCCTTTCCAAAGTACGCCCCACACAGTTGCCAACTGTCCCGAGAGATCCGGGACAGTCTTGGATTTATCACTTAGTCACTGTCCCACAATGGAATTGTTCTCTTTCTATTGTTTGTCCCAGAAATGATAAACTTAGTATCTGTTTACTACATGATCTGCCAAATTACCGATTGTCTCCACTGTTCTAAAAATTTGGAGTGTATATTTGATGCTAGAATTGCTTTTTTTTTCATGAATATTTTGATTCAGTCTGAAGAAAAGTGACAGTGCAGACTTTGGAGACCACTACCTATTGTCGCCGGTTGCAGAAAATCACATTAAATAATACTTTTAAACTATCATGCAATTATTACTTGTTTGTAATTGTTGTGATTTTGGGTGTGGTCTGGGGTGTGGCTTAATGTCCCTGAACTATGATTAGAAAAGTTGGTAATTATGTATCTGTTGAAAATACTCTATTGTACCAGAGCTCTAGTGATAAAGCATCGTATTGTATTCTCTTAGTAACTTAACTATTGGATAATGGGTTTTCAAGTAAGAACAAATCTGTTACGCAAGGCGTATTGCTGGAACAAACAGCACATTAACCAAGGTAACTTACCACTGCAATGAATATAATAGAAAGTGAACTCCGCTAAGTTTGTAAGACCTAAATGTGAACATCTGTCCTCTTCTGTCTCCATAGCACTTTGTCTTTGTTTTTTCTGGCATTATTTCAAAGTCTTTTATCCTAAATTTTTTTCGCCCATGCTAGTGCTTACATTACACGCATTGACCTCTTTGAACTTTGCCATATATATATAATATATACTTAGATATGGCGAAATATTTCACAAGCAGGCTAATTTATTTTCAAGAGCCAGAGGGAGTGAAAATAAAGCAAGAGTGAAATATCTAGCCATATCACTCTGAAGAGTGTAATAAGTAGTTTATTCCACACTGGACATCTTTACTGCTGTAGTTAGTACTAGAGCATTTTAGCAGTTGCTCTAACCCAGTTGAGTAGGCTACACAAGAGGAAGGTAGCTGTAAAAACCAGGAAAGTGACAAGTTCTGCCAGTTGCTATAACTACAAGGGTAATGAGCTTGCTGAAGTACAGTGTGAAATAACAACCTTGAAATATCGTGAGTTATTTCATGGGTAATGTGCCTAAAGATATCATTGTGAAGGTATCTAGGGTGATATAACAATATATATATATGTACACACCAAAATCTCAATTGAGACTCTTTAGTGAGAGTCTCTCTTCGCTTACTCAATTAAAAAATATCCGCGATTTCAATAGTGTTAATCCTGATAGTGCCTTGCTCACTTCGCTCGCCTGCCATTTATAACCAATTGTGTCATATTATCTAGCACTGTTCACACTGCTAATTAGATTTATATAATAAAGTTCCAGGGGTGGATCTAGTGCCAATGATGGAGAGGGATCCAATATACTTAGGTCAAAACTTAAGAAATTTAATACAATATGTAAATGATTTGTACATGTATTAATTAATGAAGGGCATAAATTAGCATGCAGTTGTCCTATGAACATATTTTCCTATATTGGTAACCTTGTTCATCGTAATTTTTCAATAAACTTTGTTTGGAGGGGTGCTGGCCCCCTCAGCCCCCCCCCCCCACCCCCTTTTGATCCTTGATCTTCCACTGCAACATGGCAATAGTGATACTACCCTCAAGACACTCGACATTATCCCCCAGAAAACAACCTAAAAATGTGATGTCACCTTCCAAACTTAACTGTGGACAGATATAACTTTGTACCTAAGGAGTGTTTAAATTGTATAAATAATCCTATTATTTTTGTATGTATTGAGATAATACATTGGTTATTGGCTATTTGTAGTTAATTCTGAATGTGTGATATCTGATGTGGAAATAGATTTATCTAGTTCCTGATTTAAAAAATCAGCAGTTGCATTAAATTTTGGACTAAATGAATCCATCACCATACCTGTGCTCATGTTATGGAAACACCTGATGTCCTCACTCCAGCTACCATTAATGCAAGTAACTGTTGTCTCAGGAACACTGCATTTTTGGTGTATTAACCATGTTCCATTTAAGAAGAGAGTATAGTTTCTTTGTTCATCATCACCATCATTTAGCAGACATCTGTCTAGAGAAGATTTAACACTAATAATCTTCTATGGTTCATGTGCTTATCTGGATATTATGGCATAATCTTACCTACAAAAAAAGTATCATTTTCCTGGCATTGATAAAAGTGGATGATATTTGATGACTGCATGATTATCGATTGTGTCACTATCATGGGAGTGCCTTCAGAGAGCTGATAATAGAGGCTACCAGTAGTATTATGTGATATCATTGGATTAATGACAAGTTCACTTCCATTGGACGATACTAACAGAAAAGTAGGCAGAATGTCTGGAAAAAAAATATAGTTATTATTTACTTACATTACGAATCAAAGTGCCAGCAAAATAGTGAACCCCTAATAATTAAAACTCTAACAAGAAAATCACCTGTATTTAGCAAACATTCCACTACCCCCTTAAATAAGAAATGTATCGCTTATCACATTTCAAACAAGCACTGAAAGCTTGGTCCCAAATAGTTCTCAGTTCAAAGGTATTATTTAGGAAATTTATTGTTTTTTTAATTCGTCCATCAACTTGTAAACATAAGGGTACATTTCAAATTGGTATAATTCTAACTGGTTCAATTTTTTCTGTTTATACCTGCACTAAATCATAAATTTACATATTTCTATAGGTAGCTATTGAAACAAAGTTTACTTGTTTTTAATATGTTTATAGAGAGACTGTCTCCTTCACACTCCATCAGAGTTCCATTCAAGAGTTGAGCTTCACTAACAGTTGCTATAACATTTATGTATGATGAACTAATACTTGTTATGTTAAACACAACTGTCGCCATATGGAGTGTTTGAGTTACTAAAAGTGGCCCTGAAAACAGTCCAGAAATAAGTGACAACAACTGCTGTCTTGAACCTGATGTAGGAGTCCAATACCATTCTAACCTTCCATTGTTTACACTACATCTATAAACTGCACTGTCATCAGGACAGACTGGAGCTTTCTCCACAACCAGCTCATCTATCACATGTAACAACAGAGAAAGTAAGTGTGTCCCATAATGGAACAGTTAGCATGTATTATTTGTACCTATAGAAATGATAAGATCAGTCATAGAAGCCAAATTTGAGCAAGTGATGTTTTCACTCCAACTCCCATCAACACAAGTTATGAATATATTAGAACCACTGCATCTTTGATATATCGACCGTGTGTCATTAGTGAATACTGTATAATTTCTCTCTGTACCACTGTATATATCATTCAACAAGCAATTATCTGTACATAATTAGAAATACTATAAGGTGACAAAACATATTATAGAATTAATTCTTACCAATGAAAAATGTAGAGTTTTCTTGGCATTGGTGAAAGCTGATAGTTTCTGATAAATTTACTGTAAGAGGTTCAGTAAAAGCCATGCGACTGCCTCCAGAGAATTGATATTTCTATGTCATTATAGTCAGCTACACTTAGATTAATGATAATTTCACTATCATTGAGTGACACTTCTATGGCTGTAGGTAGATCTACAATGAAAACATGACAGACATTAGCACTACCTACTATAAATTATTAACAGTTAAGTGAAATGAAAAAAATTTAAGTTAGTTTCGTACTCATTTTTAATATGTTTATTGTGAGACTATCTCCTTCACACTCCATCAGAGTTCCATTCAAAAGTTGAGCTTCACTAACAGTAGCTATAACATTTATGTATGATGAACTAATATTTATTATGTCAAACACAACGGTTGCCATATTGAGTGTTTGAGTCACTACAGGTGGTCCAGAATGCAGTCCAGAAATAAGTGACAATAACTGTTGTCTTGAACCTGATGTAGTCCAATCCCATTCTAAACTTCCACTACTTACAGCACATCTGTAAACTGCACTATCATCAGGACAGACTGGAGCTTTCTCTACGACTAGCTCACCTATTAACACAACATACAATGAATACAGCTATTGTGAGTTTATATCAGCTTGTTGCTACCTGATGCTGCTATCAAAAAGAAACTTAAGATAATGAGGGACATAGTTTCCTACTTTCTGCACTCCGATCTTTCACAGAAGACTGACCTTTTAATACCACAAGAATGCTGACTGATCATTATAAACCTTTAACCACTGTTATTTGATGTGCCGCAGCAATAAGTAAAACAGTCTGATTGAAACACATCAGAGCTAGTAGTATGCATCTCAACATAAGAGGTTATTATACCTGTTATTACAATCTGTGCAGCCATATTTTTTTATGCTCTAATATTTGCATAGTGTGCCTCTTTTGTGCCATTGTCAAGATCAATAAAAAAACACTTAAGAGTAGCCGTCTTTTGCAAGGCCAGAAAGGGTGTTCAACTGAGAAGATACAAGTAATAATTAGAGGGTTTCTCTTTGACTGCATGCAGCAAACGTGAGGTATCATATTGACTCTGCAAGGCAGTTTTCTTGTGTGCCTCAATAAAAGTTTTATTTTGCCAGGGTAGTAGTACTTAAAATGCTATGCTGGTTGATACTGAAGACATAAGTGAGGCTATTGAAAGAGTAGGAAAAACGATTGCCGTCATGTTGACCATGATATCTGCTCTAATTTTCGAAACAACACACTAGAGGAAGTATTGTTTTAAACCAGCCACAAATTACAGCAATCTATTGATAGATAGTATAGCAATATCAGTAAATTGACCTTACAGCAATCTCAATTTCTTACATAGTATCTTATTTATAATCTTAATTATGATGAGCGTTATATTTTTTTTAGTTACTATAGTCTAATACCTTACTAAGATCTTACAAGGGAATGTGTACTGTTTTAATACTATTACTTCCTTGATACCTTATTAGAATATGTTATCATTTCTTCTACTACTACAGCAGGTTCCAAATTGTGTGATAAATCCTAGGAAAAACTTATTTTTCAAGTCAAAAAGTTGCTGCAACTGGTTACTATGGTATTGAATACTTTTTACCAGACATACTCCATGTTTTTTTGTTGTTTTTTTGGCAGCTGAGTGCTGCTTGTTGGTCGTCAAGACTATATATAGAGTCACTGGTAGTTTATAGTAAATACTAAGGAAGCTACCACTACTACTCAGGGGTGCTGAGCATATTCCCATATGAAATAACCTGAATGGGTTTAGTTTTAAAGCTCTCTGATATGCTGATAATGCTTGAACTTCAACAGGCTCCACCACTTCTGCGCAGAGACCAATTTCAGCGTGCATTCTAGCTGTGAGTGAGTTTTTCGCGTATTTAGTCCGCCGGTCTGGGTGCCTAGAATTCTTGGCGTGATGACGAGGTGGGTAGAGTGGAGCTAAGTGTGCCACCCGGTTCGGGTACTTTGTTTGAAGGGGCCAAATTGGCACCCGGTACAAACGCGCATGCACAGAGAAACCAAGACTTTGAGCTGGAAACCATAGCAACTGTTAAAACTATTGCCATTTCTACATAATGCCCCACCATAGCGGCTCATTTTCCTTTTCTAAATAACACCTGCCTAATAATCATGGCTTGTCATTGGTTTGCGCTTCTAGGGTCCAGCCAAAGGGTACAGGAATCTTCAAATAGGCACTAGAGATGATTGAAACAAGTCTATTAGAGGAGCCCACCACCTGGAAGCTTCAGTCATTGAATGGGAACAGATTAGAAGACCAATGTTGGGCCAGTTGTGGATAGGAAATGGTACGTATGTTATATGTTATAGTCAATACAATATTATTCCATGTACAGCACCAAAAAATAATTCAAATCAGGAACTGACCTTCAACAGTTCTTTAAAATAATTGGGTGGAACTAACAAAATCAGACTGGTGTACAATTAAACCCAGAGGTGTAGGAAGCCAAATCAGATTGATGCAGCCACTTAACCACACCCACTTAACCACACCCTCTTGTCAGTGAATGAGACAGTTTTGAAGTTTAATGAACCAAGTCAAATTAATAACTTTTTAATGTAATTATATAGTCTATATTGTGTATAGCTAACATAGCCACTTGGACATAAAAGCAAACAACCATTTAAAATTAGAACTTACATATAATGCCTGGTCTGACTTTTAGCAGTCTTTGCTTTTGTTTTCTATAAACAATTTTAAGCGTATTTAGCAAAACTACGTCAGCAGACTTCTTATAGAGCTAAATGGCCACTTCTCAAAATCAAACCAACGACCTCTGAACTACGTTTGTTTTTCCAAAAGATAGCTCGGAAAAATGAAGGAGGACAAGGCAGGTGCGGAGTTTGGGAATATCTTCCAAAAATGGTCGGTATTGGCTGTTTACTCCCCGCAGAAGACATTGCCACAACGACCACTAGAGTCATTATGAGCCTTGCCACTTTTTATCAAAATAGTGGTGCGGCCATGGCTGCGTGGCCGCACCCATTCTGACGTCCCTGAAACCCAAAGTTGGGACAAAAGCGGGTACAACTCCATACCTGCAAGATTGCTGAATATCCCATTTGCTGTTGTTTAGCTAACGTGTAGAAAAATTTTTACGGTTAACTGTTTATGTCTGGAAGTGGTAAGTCATACTGCTGTTCACCATGGCCGAACAATCTGATAAGGTCAAGGGTCAACATGCTCATTCTATTTAACTAAGCACCACAAATAGATATATAAATATTACATGTAAATGCCATCTTCATAAGAGACAACTCTGCGAGCTTCCAAGCAGAATAAAGTAAGCTACTGCTGGCCATAATAAATTAATTGCTCACGTGACACAATGATAGGGAGCATTACCCACAAAAGCTAGTACCTAGCTACACGGAGCTGAAAGCTTCACATTTTCTCAAAAATCAGCTTGAAATTAAAAAAAGTATCACAATGAGAGGTTTTAAATAGTCGTTCTGAGTAAGTTCACACCTAAATCAATGATTAATTGTCAGTAATTTCCAAAATCAAAGTGTGACAGACAGACGGACAGGACGACTACTATAACCCTCACGGTCATGCACGCTGAGGGCTGATAGCATAATGACAATTGCAGTAACATTAAAGCATAATCTTGTAATTATTCTTCAAGCCTGACCAAATAATAAAATATTACATGAAACCCAGTTCAACTAAAGCTATGCTAATGGTGTGCAATATTTGGAACCTAGTATTTTGTGTCCATGGAAGAAACCTTGAAGATAGTCTTCAGAACAGCTACATACAATATATTCCAAAAATGTCTTGAGACCCTGAAGCTCATCCAGTAGCACACTATTCATAGAAGGTTCCAACCCTTACTCTGGGTTTTCTAAACTGTACTCTTTTTCTTTATTACTTCTAATCACTAACAAACTGTCTCACTAAAGCCGTCCCTCTAAATGTTTCACGATGCTGTATTTTTAGTTTTCTTGTGCTAATTGAAAAAACATGGTAAATTCCAGGTGATTTGGTATACAATCAATTAAACTTCTAGTGTGTGTGTGTGTGTGTGCATGTGTGTGTGTGTGTGTGTGTGTTTATTCCACCCTACATATCTTCACAATGATATTTTTAGGTTTATTTCACCTGTATTGCCGAGCACATTACCCTTGAAGTTATAGCAACCGGTCAAGTTCAATACTTATCGGGTTTTACAGCTACCTATCCCAGAGACGTTCGCAGTTAGGTTTTACAAACTTAGCAGAGTTAATTTTTTTAGTGGTGGTGGTAAAATATCTTTGTTCATGCACCGTTTGCCATAGCTATGTGTCTTACGTAACAGATTTGTTCTTGAAAATTCACTGCCAAGTAGTCCAGTCACTCAGAGAATACAATGTAATGCTATAACTACTAGAGCTCTAGTACAATAGAGCATTTTGAATGGAGCGTACTTTGGAAAGGTGGTTAGCTTAAATAAAATCCTTTGGTTTAGCAATTCTTACCCATATCATCCTATGAATTTGATTGCTTACCCCTTGATAATCCTTTGTCAAGTCGCGAAGAGAATACAATGTAAGTCTTGTGCTGGTATACCCAGTGAACAAATATGTATGTGTGTATAAAAGTGTGGCATGTTGCTAAAAAATAGCACAAATAATCTAAACAAAACAAAAAAAAAGTTAACTAACAAATGAATACGAGAATCTAGCATTCATTTCAGCCAGACCAGCTCACTTGCCATTTGTGCTGAGCACATCATTAGTATAGTCAATAACTTAACCCAACATTCTGACTACAAAGACTACTAAAGTCAAAATCTCCATGCTTGATTTTATTGTATATATATTAAACGGTGAGCATGTGCCACCAGGTATCTCTTTATTTATTGATAAAATCTCCACAGAGAGCTCGACAGTGAGAATTTCAAAAGTAGGTATGATTACTGTACCCATTCCAATTACAGCATCGCTCTCATGATAGAACCATATTTCAGTGATGGCATTTTCTTCCTTGTTCTATTTACATAAACCATGTTCTATATACCGTTTTCATTGCTCGAGCTATATTGATGCTTGATTAGAATAGTCAATAAATTATTCTTTTGGTCTGAAATTATTTTTTGTAACACCTAGCTATTTTAAGTAGAGCTGAGAGTTCGCACCTGTGGTACTTTGTTTAAATTGGCTATTCTTTGGGAAGGAGACTTTGCGTTGGGGAAGATTGAGTGAACTTTGTAAAAAGATGTTGGATATCCCGTAAGTGTATTTCCTGCAGGTTTATGTCTTTTACATGTTTGACTTCTTTTTTTCTTCTTCTTTGTTTATTGTGTTTGTTTATTTGATTTTTGTTCTGTTTTGGCATGCGATGATGGCTATCAATTCAAATTACTGTTTACTGATGGTGAATGTCTGTCACTTATCATAATTTTTTTACAGGTTCATGGTTATTAAAAAAAAATCAGTTTATTTACTCAACCAATTTTTTTTAAAACTTTTTTCCTGAAATTGTGGTAACTGTACAGCCATAATGTTATTGTTGTAGCCATTTATAATTCAATGCAATTCTCCATACATGAACTCTGTGGCCTTGTTTACCACATTCTGAACTCCTTCTGAAGGTCCAAGTATTAAGGGAGAGTTCTCGGCATGCCCTTTGACCTCTAGCTCCTTGTTTTCATAGTTATGAATGTAAAAAAAATTATCATCATCATCATCACAATAGTATACAATGATAATAATAATAACAACACAATGTGAATAAAATAGTTGATAAAACTCAGTTGATAAAAAATGATGTATTACACTGATGAGGTAAGTCCTACGTATATCTATGATGTAAACTAGTATTCACTGGGGTCCCAGTCCTATGTGCATAAAAAATGTGAAGCTCATGAATAGTGATGATATCATAATGGTGAGGATAAGTGTGTTAGTAGCTGATTGGACTGGAAAATCTTAACTTAGTCTTGAACACATTAAACACTTTGGTTTTAAAAATAGCTATTGATTGCCACACACAAAATGTTCAGATGGACTACATGCATGAGCTTTTAAAGCAGAATTGGTGCACAATGTTAATCACTTCCTCTTAGTTTTAGATTCTATGCTAATCTGGGAGGTCATATTTTGAGTTGTGTATAATAATAGTGGATCTGTAATGCCACAAGGAAGTGATGAAAAGGGAGTGTCAGTATGTGGAATCTATTCATTGCAGCTCATGAGAATGCCTATGGTGGAACTCTGTACTTAAAATGCCTATATTGGTGCCGAACATTTATCATTCAAAGCAATGTTTTTCTTTTTTGTGGTCAGTTTAGATGTTTTGTTTTTGCTTGATGCATGGAAAGCATTTTATTTGTTTGTCATTACACTAAATATACCGCACTAGTGTAATGCACACAATGTAGCTACTCCTATATAATGGTCCATAGCTACAGCTCCACATGGCGCATGTACATTGGTATATTCTAGATAAAGTTCCAGAAGTATAGCTACCATCTGTATATCATTAGTTGGTGCATAGCTACATATTATGTCTCACACATCCACATGTGGTGCCACACAGCCAGCTCCTGTCGGAAGTTGTATTGATGTCCAGGCAGGTTGTATCCAAGACATGTAAACAACCAGACCACTAAGGCACAGGAGTCATTCCATGACTGAAGGCTAGGTAGCTAGCTACAACCATAGGCTAAGTGATGATGCGTAATAGCACATGTCATGTATGTATCTCAGAGTAAAAACTGAGTAGAAACATTGAAGTTGTTCATACATATTTGTCACAAAAAATTGAAAAAAATATAAATCAGTTCTGACAAGTTTAGTAAATGACAATGCTTGATGTGCTGTCTTCCACCCAATCTCTGGATTCTGTTGGACGTACACTCTTCATCAAAGTCCTTTACTTCTCTTATTCTGCTACATATGTAATGTGCCGGCCTCTCAAATTTCTGTTAGATGAAGAAAAAAATAAAATAAATAAAACTATCATTCTAATTCTGTGAAAACAAGAGTTTGATAGCAAACAAAGAAACTTAAGTATCACAATTGTGGGGATGGATGCTGAAGGGGGGTCAAGCTATCCACACCCAAGTTAGTAGTACTGCCACCAGGATCCTTAGTTACTTACACTGTACTGCACACTGCTCACAAGCTAACTAGACCCTCAGACAGAGTAAGTCACACTGCAGGTTTGTTTAATGTACACCAGGTTTATTTGGATCTGTATGAAACCATGGGTGGCTCATTTTTATACATTCGCCTCCCACGGGTGAAACACAATTAGAAAATATGCAATGAATGTGTGTGACACACCCGGTCATACTCAGATTAAAAGTGCACAAAAGTGGAACACTGACATAGATACACACATACAAACGAACATCAAGAGAATGTCTGTATTGTTATGTAAGGTGTGGTTGCTAGGAGATGGTCCCACAACAATCATTACACTAACAACTTTAATTCTGATAAATCATATTAGCCAAATCACATAAAAGATAGTATAAAATGAAGGGAAAAAAAAATGAGGAAAACGAAAAATAAGGAAATCAACAAAGGAATATTGCAGCCATTCTGCATTGTGCTAACCCATGTCTGGACAGTTATTAGCTTTAAAATAAATGTTGTCATTATTATTATTATTATTATTTTTGGCGAGCGAGCATAGCAAGTGAGACACTCACAGGGGTAACACAATTGAAACTATGGGATTGTTTATATGTTTGGGCGTACGTATGTCATTTGACCCTGGCATTTTTGTGTTAGTTTGGTGGTTGACCCCGTCCCAAACTGCACTAAATGGAATTCTCTGGTTTATCGATCATTACCCGTATCATCCTAGAAATTCAATTGTTTACCATTTAGAATTCTTCTGCGGGTGCAGTTAAAACTTAAATGCGCTATTTGTTAGTTATAAGCCCTACGTAACAGTATTTAAAATTATTTTGCCTTAGACTAACCACAAAGGTAGCTAAGTCTTGTGTAGGTATGTCCAGTGGTGTGAAAGTGTTGTGCGTTAGAGAGCTACTACCTAACTAAAGAACTTAACAAAGAAAACGTTAGAATATAACGTGATTTGTTTCATTTTTTTAATTCAAACAGTTGTGGTGAGTGGTTACTCTGGCATTGAAACCTCTTCACCGCATACACGTCTTGACTATTTTTTAGTAGCTTGAGTGTTAGAAGTTAAAATCAATCATTTAACAATAGTGTAGTTTTAGGCTTGCTTGCCATTTGTGCTCAAGCACATCACTAGTTATTATTATTGGCAAGTGAGCAAAGCAAGTGAAACATTTTTATAGGCAATGGAATGGAGATTTTACGATATTTATTTATTTTTGCTTATTTATTATGTGCAACTCCAATTTTCAAGTGAGCAAAGCAAGTGAAACATTTTTATAGGCAATGGAATGGAGATTTTACGATATTTATTTATTTTTGCTTATTTATTATGTGCAACTCCAATTTTCACCTGTACCTCTACTTGCGTAAGTTAGGTAAAGCTTTTCCCTGCTCTGCATGGGGGATATCTAGGATATAGCTTTCTGCACTTGAAATTTACTTCAGAGTGTATAGTGACTATGAGACCCACTGTATGGCTGCACTACTATTCTAGCGCTATTACATGCGAGTACATATGGACCATTTCAACTTCTACAGCTTAACAAAGCGTAGTAGACTATAGGCAAAAGCTGCTGAAAAAATATTAATTGTACATTTAAATGGCAAGTGCACTTTGACTTCAGTGTGCCACTAAATTTCAGAGGTGAGAACTGATAAATTATGCCAAGAGGTGTATCTCAAAGTTTAGCCTATTAATCTATGGATAATTGTTGTTTGGGTTAAACAAGCTGATTATTTTTAATCAACTATGAACCAGTGAAAAAATTTATGAAGAGCAACAGACATTTACCATAAGTAAGCATTAATTTGAATTGACAGCAACCACTGAGCACCAAAACAAAACAAAAAACAAAAAAAAAATCAAACGTTACAGTTAAAGCATGCATGAAATACACTTACAGTATACAGAACATCATTATCTTTAATGTTCACCCTATCATGAGGGTTTGGATTATGAGTCCAGGGTTTCACAGAGTGGACGGGAGGGGAAGGGAGGGGGGAAGGGGAGAATTAGAATCCCCTTCCCCCTTCCTCCAAGCATCAATTTCTTTTCAAGAAATAACCAACTTAATTACTCAAACAATCTAATAACACTAATAGTGACAGTAGCAGGAAAATTACAACATGATTTTTTGATCATTCTGCTTGAATTTGACAAATAATTCCATACTTCTCTTGGTTATTGCCGTTTTAGCCTATTTCGTAATCTAGGTCTGAAAAAAGCTATCGCTGTAGTACACAGCAAATAATAGCTATGATGTAGGTACAGTAGTAATATCTAAAAATGATTCCAAAGAGCACAGAACTTTTCAGTTCTTGTAAAACCTCTTGGAGCCCTAAAACTTTGTCCAGAGATTTTGATTCCATAATCTTATTATGTCCTTGAAAATATGGAGAAAAAAAACCCCACTCAAGCTGTACTATAAGATGTGCACTATTTGGAATTAAGTATAAGCATTGGATTTGTGCTTATGAGTCTCATTTTCTGACTTTTTTTTAATTATTGGCGAGCGAGCCAGACACTTACAGGGGTAACACAATTGAAAATTGGGGATGTTTGTTTATTTATATATATGTTTGGACGTACGTAAGGCATTTTTGTACTTTGACCCTCGCGTTTTTGTGTTAGTTCGGTGGTCGACCCCGTCCCAAACTTCACTAAACAGAATCCTCTGTTTATCGATCAGTACCCATATCACCCTAGAAATTGAATTGTTTACCGTTTTGAAGTCTTTTACGGGTGCAGTTAAAACTTGAAAACTTACGGGACTTCCATTTCTATTCGAGTTAGTGGCGGTGGTAAGTCAATGCGCTCTTTGGCATGGATATAAGCCATACGCAACATTTACTTGAAAATGCATTGTCCATTAGACTAACCGCGAAGGTAAGTCTTGTGTAGGTGTATGTCCAGTTGTGTCAAAGCATTGTGCTTTACAGCCACTATTTAGCTAAAGAATATCACGAAGAAAACGTTTAAATAGCGTTTATTGTTTTGTTGTTGTTGTTTTCCTTCAATTCAAACAGTTGCAGCGAGTTGTTACTATGGTACTGAAATCCCTTTACAGTGTATGCGTAATTTAAAAACTCGACCTTATTTTCAGTAGCTTCAGTGTTAGAAGTCAAAATCATTCATATAAAAATAGTATTAGTCTTTAGGCTCGCTCGCCATTTGTGCTCAAGCACATCACTAGTATTATATAGTATAGTACTTATTACATGAGTCAGAGTGTGATATGGCGAAATATTTCAAGAGCTGGTTAATTTATTTTCACAAGCCAGAGGGAGTGAAATATCTAGCCATCTCATTCTGACTAGTGCAATAAGTGGTTTATTCCACACAAGATATCTTCACCAAGTAGTTTGTACTACAGTACGTCCAAGTTGAGTCGGCCAGAAAAAAACTTGAATAACTGTTGAACGGAAGCAGCTACACATCCGGGGTTTGCACCATTGGAAAGTTCGGCGCGAAGCGGTTAAAAATATTCCCCACAACGAGCTATAAAAGTTCTGGGAAGTATAGTTTTGAAAAACCTATACAAAAGTCTATGGGAGTAAAAAAACCCACAGCTTTCCCACTCAAAACGCGCTCTAATTTAGTCATACGCCTATCACAGTCGGACCACGTGAAACTTTGTTTACTCCGCGTGTAAGTGCTGACTGGACACGGGCCACTGTTTACAACCAGGAGGGTGAATTCTTCCATTTATTTCTCGTTGGCATCTATCTGAAGGGATTTTTTCGTGTAAGTAGAGGTTATTTTATAGCAGGACTAAATCAGTAGATTTTTAAAGGCTGATGATAACTTTGAAAAGCTTCGAACTTTGGATAGCTTCAAAATACGGTCAAGTATAGCGGTTTCTTTTGGTAGTATTCTATTAAGGCTTAGCTATTACGGTAGCTAATTTAGTTCTCTAGAGGTGGTAGGTAGAAGTTAAGCTCTTTTTTATTTTTACTACTCCTCTTTCTATTTTTAGGGGGTGTGGCTGGGGATGGCTGGCTGGAATACTTTTATGCAGTTGTTAGTGAGTCATGGTATTCAAAGGAAAGGCTCCCTACTCCCTTTAATCATCATTCATCATTCTGATATAATGTATATTGCTTCATTGAAAAGCTATTTTTTATATAATAAATGTATTTTTATAATAAAGTTTTCTTTATTAATCAGGATACTAATGATAAAGTTAAGTATTAGATACTGTTTAATGCCTCATTAAACTGAGTTAATATACGAGGCAGGTGATGAGGGGGCCACAGTGGCACGGGCTAAGTTAGGCGGGTTAGAGTGGCGCGCATGAGCAGTACATACAGCAGTTTTTGGGAGCACACGGAAAACCAAGGGAGAAAGAACTCGATTTTGAAGGGAGAAAGAACTCGATTCTGTCATGAATATTCGATTATAGAGGATGCGGTTCAACAAGGGGTATGAGCGACAAAGGTGACGGGAGCGGTCGGCCTCCGCCGGTAGGGGTGGACAAGGGAGCCATGAAGGATAGTGTTGGCAGAGCTGCTGGGCGAGCTGCCAGGTCTAAAGGAGCTGCTGTCAGGATCCGGACGCCCAGGAGAGGCAGCCAGGGCGCCAGTCGTCGACAGGGGCGGGCCTAGCCGCGCCGAAGTCGAGGGCGATGGCAGGAGGACTGGCCCGACCGTTGGCAGCTTAGCGGGTAAGCAGGGATAGCGAGTAGTACGGGTGAATACAGCGGGACAGTAGGCCTAGGGCCAAGCAAGGTGTGGTACTGTGGCTAAATGGAGTAAGACCAGCGGGAAGAGTCCGCGGGTCATCAGTGGGTAAGGGTCGCTCAGTCACGTTAAAAAAAAAAAGAAAGAAAAAAAAAGAAGAAGAAAGTTAAACCGTTGGGTAAAGGGTTGTTTAAGGGATTGGCAAGTTAAGGTCAATTGCAATGAGGACTCAGATAAGAGTAGGGGGGTAGTACTGGAAGGTTAAATAAGGGGCTACCTACACTAAACACAAAGCCAGGTATGGCCGGGGGTGGAGAGGCAAAACACGCCCTAACAGGGAGGGCTAATGAGTGGAGTATGCTGTTCGAGTGGGGCAGTAAGTACTAAGACACTATGTAGTAAATGGAAGGGTGAATCGCCCAGGCGGGGCGGCATAAGAGGGCCGTGCTGGGGAGGACGGCGTAGGGATAAGTTGCCCAGGCGGGGCACATGAGCCGATTACCCAGTAAAGGGTGGGCCTGTCAGTTCGCCCAGGTGGGGCTGGTCAGTCAAACGCCCAGGTGGGGCGGTGAAGGTAGGTCACCCACATGGGGTACCGTCCCCCGTGGAGGGCAGGAAGGAGTGGGGTCTGGACAAGGCACTAAGGGATGGGCTGCCGTGTGACCCAGGCGGGAGAGTAAGATGTGGTTACGAGTGGCCGCCCAGGTGGGGCGGTATGGCAATGTGAGGCATGCCCAAGTGGGGCAGTGGGAAGGGGCCAGTGACCAAAGTCATGGGCGAGCCCAAGTGGGGCATCTTATGGAGGTACTGAGTTTGTGTCATGGTTTGGTGTTTCGTTCTCTAGGTGAGCTGGATGGCCCGATCTCGGAATGTGGAGGCCTTGGGTCTGGCAGTGCTGGACAAGGAGGAGTCGTCTAGAATAGCCGCAGCCAAGCCAGGGCTGTCCTTGGGAGGAATGCCAGCGAGTGACAAAGACAGCAAGCCGTTCGTGCTAAGTGAGGCCCTCCCAGTAGTCCCGGCGAAGCTTGTCCGAAGAATCCACCGGGGGGAGTTCGTCGACATGGCGGAACTCCTCAAGGACAATATGGAGGCGGAGTGCCGTAGAGCGGCTCAAGGAGGAGAAGGCAGCACGTCTCACAGGATGGAGCGGGTTGGCAGGAGAGAGGTGCCAGACCTGCTGAGCTGGCTCCACTGCTACAGCTTGTTCGCGGCAGTAGTATGTGAGAGCCACCCAGAAAAAGTCAGGGAGATGTTGCATCAAACGATTGAGTTGCACTCATGTTCTCTGTGTTTGTGATGCAATTGAAACTATGCTACCCGGTGGGTTCAGAGATCAGGCACATGTCCTGATTAAGTTGAATGTAGTGGGTGATGGGTAGATGTGGTAAAGGGTGGTCTGGTGTTATTACTGGCAAAGTCCATTGTGGTTGGTATCTGTGGCATGTCTACAGGTCTATACAAATACACTCGCAGTCTGGTGACTATGCAGGGGAGAGTGGCAGAGCAGCCACAGGCTATGGGGCCTCTAGGTACACGATCAGTGAATACTCCTCTGGATGCTGCGAGGTTCCAGGAATTGCTACGAGACCACCCAGACGCCAGCTTTAAGGATTACATTCTGGAGGGTGTTCAGCATGGATTCAGAGTTGGTTTTAACTATTCTCGGCAGACATGCAGGAGTGCCACCGTGAATATGAAGTCTGCAGAGGAACACCCAGAGGTGGTAGATCGATACTTAGCCAAAGTAGGCAGGTGGGGCAGAGTTGCAGGCCCATTCGATGGCTCACAGTTCCCCAACCTGCATATTAGCCGGTTTGGGGTTATCCCCAAGCCTCACCAACTAGGGGAATGGAGGCTGATTGTGGACTTGTCCCATCCGGTAGGAACAAGTGTGAATGACGGCATTGAGGCAGAGCACTGTACATTGAAATACCCGTCAGTGGACGATGCAGTACGTAGGCTGCTATCGAGGGAGCCCGGGGCGCTCATGGCAAAAGCGGATATTGAAAGTGCGTATCGCAACGTCCCAGTGCATCCTGACGACTGGCTCCTTCTGGGCATGCGATGGAAGGGCAAAGTATTCGTCGATACGATACAGTGCTGCCATTTGGCCTGAGGTCAGCACCTAAAATTTTTAATGCCCTGGCCGATGCAGCACAGTGGATCATGGGCCGGGAAGGAATTGACGTACTCCATTATCTGGATGACTTTTTATTCTTTGGCCCACCAGACATGGCTGAAGGCAGGGCCGTGTTGGGTAAAAGATGCCAAGTACTCACGAAGCTTGGTTTCCCAATTGCGGCTCACAAGACAGAGGGCCCAGGGAAGAACGATCAGGCTGCCACAGCTTTCGTATTGGAGCGGCAACGACGGCAGCGGCAAAGGGCTTTGAAGATTCAGTTATCAAGACGCTGGGATGATGGAGGAGCCTTGCGTACCTGCAGTATATAAAGATACCAAGAAGTGAACTGGCATTTTATTCGAGATTATTGTGTGCACCATGAGTGCTAGTAGGTGTGATGCCTATTTGTATGTGTATATACATTCAGTTATATATGTATGAGAGAGACTTGAAAA
>WLWD01002655.1_pt1 | contig 26180 bp, 11 predicted proteins | sample 6712731 | NCBI WGS metagenome assembly WLWD01 (sample SAMN12718690, study PRJNA576275) | sponge metagenome | isolation source: marine sponge | host: Mycale hentscheli | place: New Zealand: South Island, Marlborough, Capsize Point | collected 2014-11-01 | reverse complement strand
TCCAAGAGTTCGAGTCAGTCTGACTCCAGTGCTGGGGGAGTTGTAGGTGGTGGAATAGGTGGGAGTGGCATAAGGATGACTCAAAAACGACCCGACCTTCCAAATTTGGTGAGATATTTGTGCACATTTGTGTGTGTGTGCTTAGTTACAGTGATGTATGTACTTTTATTTCTACGGACTCATTTCCAAAGTGTACAATAGGATAATAATTTATATTTACACTATGTATTAATTGTTATATTTTACTCATTAATTTGAAATTGGCAAGCTGTTAACAATTTATTATTTTTTTAAATTTTTTTTGTATAAACTCGCAGAGACAACCAACGAATTTGAGCGCAGATTTGTCTCGTACTGAGAGCATGTCTAGCACGTGCTCTACTTTGTCCAGCTTCAACAGCAACCTGCCTTCTCGTAATGGGTCCTTCACGTACGATGCTGGCGAAGAGAGTAGCGCGTACGAGTACGAGAGACTGGAGATTGCTGACTCCGTGGAAAATTTGGAGGTTAGAAGGGAGTTGTGGATGGTCCATAATTGGAGTTTTTTTTTTTTGTTTTTTTTTTTGTAATTTTTTAAATTGTCTATTAAATTATAATTGTATTTTTAACATAATTATAATTCCATTAACATCCTCTGGACAGAATAAGTTAATGACTTGAAATTCCAATTTTATTTGTTAAATCTTCCGATTTGACATAACTGTGATGTTAATTCCCTGTATTGGTTATCTCTTCTCATTAAAAACTTTCCTGCATTTTTCTTTTCTTTTTTCTTTCTTACTTTGAAGGATGTTATTATTACTACTCCTAATAAATTTAAAATACTTGACTTAACTTAGTAGTATAGTTTAATATATTAAATCCACAACAGAGAGTTTCTACTCAGACTAGCCCCTTCTGCAGTGGTTGATGTTACATTGATTTAAGTTCAAAAAAAATTTTTTTTAATTTACTTATAACAATTGTAGTTGTAAGAAATTTAATTGTAATCTTGGAATATTTGTTAAACTTTTTTTGAATAAAATTTGTGAAAATATTGTATTGACATGCATATATCGTCCTACATGAACATACAATTACAAAATATTAAAAGATGGCAGTATTATTCTGTAACAACATTTAAATAAATAGTTTTAACAACACATTTATTTATAGTAAAATTATTATGTATTCTAAGTTTTCTTGTTTGATGTATGTTATATGTTAGACCCTCGGTAAAATTGGATACAGATCATATTTCAATCCCATTGCTCCGTCTGAGTCGTATACCACGTCTAGCTCAGACGATGAGAATTATCGTAAGAACAGCTACAAGAAGAAGTCTTTTGCTAACACTGGTGATAATACACCTAGACATAGAGGTTTGTGTATGGGCTTGAACCTTGTGTGTGTACATGCATTGGTATATGTACGTTATGCCAATACATATAATTGTTACATGTACATGTCACATTAGTTAGTGCTAAATTATGAATCTGTTCTGTTATTCTAGCAAGGACTAATCCAAGCATTATTAAAAAGCAGTTGGAACTATTTAATGTAGCCTTGATATATTATATATATTTATTTAAATACCGTTGCTATATTGTTGTCAGGTGTAATAACTTGGCAAGTGTGCAATAACACTTGCCCGGTATTTAAACTAGTTAAAGCATGAGCGCTTAGTGCCTAGTACATTTATCGCACTCAGTCCTCGGGCCTACGGCCCTCGGGCTGTCGTGCAATAAATCGACTAGAAACTAAGCGCTCATGCTTTAACTATAACTTATTCCACCCTAGATACCTTCACAATGATATTTTTAGGTACATGACCGTGAAGTGAAATAACTCACATTTCATGCAACTGGCCAAACTTTTCAATTTTCTCTGTTTTACAGCTACCTTCCTCTGGTGTCTGCTCTTTACCCTGTTCAACAGAGTTAGAGCAGCTGCTAAAATATCAGCTGGGGGTGTGGATAGCCCCTACAACCAACTTTATGGCTGTTAGATACCCTTCCTCTAGTACTAACTACAGTAGTGAAAATATCTAGTGTGGAATATATCACTTATTACACTTGTCAGAGTGTTATGGCAAGATATTTCACTCTTAGGCTTTATTTTCACTCACCTCTGGCTCATGAAAATAAATTAGCCTGCTCATGAAATATTTCGCCATATCACACTCTGACTCATGTAATAAGTATTATATATAATATACATGTATGTATTTATAATATACATAATTATGTGTGTACATATATATATATATATATATATATTATATACATGTATATAAATACTATGTGCAATAGACTCAGTTATCCAAACAGGTTGGGACCAAGAGCTATTCATATGTATTATAAAAACACTAATGAAGGGGCGTGGTCTAGCATTTCTTCATGTCTGGACATGTTACTATTAGATTTTGGGTGTTCGGTTAACTGAAGTGTTCTGAAAACTGACATCCTACATTACAGTACATATTTATCAGTGGGTTCTCAATTTATGTTTCATTGTGTATTTCTCTCTATGCATATGCACATGTGTGTTCAGATCTCGCTTACCCTGGTAACAATTCATCTGGGGAGTCGGATACATTGGGAGCTGAATGTTACAGAGATAAAGGTGTTGATAAAGTACGAATGGTGGATATACCAGCTCATGTCAATGAGAGTATCTCCATCAGTGACATGGATCGTGACGCCACTGATATAGAGGTTAGTGTTTCCACTTGCACATGTGCAACTGGTGTAACTACTGCTATACTTTATACAGTTACTAGTACGTAGAGAATTGATGGAGTAGTTACTCTGGAAGTTTCTTTTAATTTACAATGTGTTCAATGAGCAGAAGTTTACTTGCTTTTTTTTTTTTTTTTTTTTTTGTTGCTTTTTTCTTACTTTCTTTTTCTTTTTATTATTATTATTTTGTTGTTGTTGTTGAAAACTTAACCATGAGATTTTCGTTTGATGTATTGTAATGCTCTATGTGTTTCATGTGGTGATTTATTATGAGTAATAAAGAACACAATATGAGATAGGCGCTGGCCACATTTACTTATTCTGACCGAACGTAGTAATCCCAGAGTGTTCTTTTTTTTTTGTTTTTGTTGTTTTTTACCCATTGGTTGTTGAAGAGGGAAATGCTCATGCACGGTCAACCTCTAGCAAGTCAGGTTGTAAGGCTGATCTCTCGGTTGTTGGGTTGTTGTCTGAGACTTTCGCTCTTAGTAAATCAGACAGGGAATGTTTATCGTACAGTTCCCCGCTCTGGAATTCTCACTAACTAGCTAGACAATAGTTATATTCTGTAATAGACTGTGGCTTGATAAATTCAGACATAAACGGTTCGAGTGACAATGAGAAGTGAAAATTATAAAACGGGTAACAAAGGTGATACGTGAATGTGAGATAATACGCATGTATGTACAAATAAAGAAGAATTGAGCATGCTCGCTAAGTGTATAAGTGAAATGATATAAGGGTGAAATGATAAGTAGTTAATAATGTCAAGTGGGGTGTTCAGCTTTGGTTTGGTCTTCAACAGTTGTATTAGACTTTTGTGTTGAATGCAGTACATATTATGAACAAAGAAATTTTGCCGTAAGATATTCATTGTTGTTTCCATTATAGATTGAAGACAAAGCAAATACATTGCAGAAGTGCTTCCAAGATCCTAGTCTGAAGCAATGCATTGGCAGAAAAAAATATTCATCCACGGGAAGTGTCAAAATATGCTATTCAGAATCATCAATGGAAGATATTAGCCAAAACTGATTATTTTTTTTTTATATTCTGTAATTTTGTTCTGTGTCTTTGTATGTATTGTCTTTTCAAACAGCATCAGCCATTCTTTGTAATATATATACTGTATTTTTTTTTTTCATTTCAAAAAAAATTTAATCCTTGTACTCATTTTTGCCAAACAGTTCTTCATAAGAGACAGAACCCTGCCCATCACTTTTTGTTTCGTTTCACGTAAACATTAACAAACTGTTGTGTTCTTTTGTAGTAATTTAATAGTGTAATTCAGTTTATGTCTTTAATCCTTTGGATTATTATAACAAAAAATGTATGTCCAGTTTGCTGCAAGTGGTACGGTATAATAATATTTGCAAGTGTTCTTACACTTGTTTAAAAGCCTAAGTTGTGACTGATTCTTCATTTATATTGCATATCTATGATTACTATAAATGGGGTTATGTTAGAACGAGAAAATTTTATTATTTCAGCCGAGAATAACTGAACTTTAGACATCAAACTACTTCAGACTCATCACCAACCAATCATTATTGCATGGCAGGGTATGGCTGATCACAGCAAAACCGGAGCAAATAATCATGAACAACAAGTCATAACACAGGGCCAAAAGCCCAAGTTTACAAGGGTAGTTTGCAAATTGTGAACTTGAAGTTTGCAACGAGTTAACAAGTGTTCGAGGTTTACAAGTAGTTGCCAAAAAGTGTGCAAGTAGTTCACAATGGACGGCCCTGCAAATTGCTTGTAAACTCTTCAAGTGGAAGTTTACGTAGTAGTTGACAAAGTGTTCTTTAACTCAGCTGTAAACTCAGTTGTGTATGTCTTGTAACAAATTGGAAAACTCTTTGTTAACTATGATGATTAATAAAGGAAAACTAAATATTATATATAATAATATATATTTCATAAACCAACATGAATAAGTACAGAAGCAAATAAGTAAATGTATATATATATATATAATTTTATTAATTTATTTATATATTTATATATTATAATATATAATATTATTATATATATATTATGTAATAGTTATGCCATGGCCAACGAGGGGTTATGGAATATAACCGTCCGATCCCGAGGGCGAAGCCCCGAGGGATAAGGGAGGTGATATTCCATAACCCCGATGTTGCCATGGCATAACTGTTTTATACCATAGTTGCTGCTACTACTACTCTCTCATATCCACCTATATGGGACCAGCCCTACCACATATAACTCTCCTGCCGCTCTCATACCACAGGAATTTACCACAGCTAGCTGCTTTACTGCTTACTGCTGAGCAGCCCAGGTAGAGTTAGATCTGGAGATAACAGCTGGCAGCTACAATGCTAAAGTAAACTTGCTAAAGTAAACTTGCTAAAGTAAACTTTCTGGCGTGCTTCAATTGAATTTTAATTGAATTCGCTTGACACCGCACCAGGAAAATATCATAGCCCCAGGAAAAATCACCGGGAAAATATCACTTTTAATCCATGGGTGTTACCGCAGCAACCATGGTATAAATATATATATATAAATATATAAATAAATTAATAAAATTTTAAATATCTAGTAATGTAAAAACACAAATGAATAGATGAATAAGTAAATAATAAAGAAAAATAAAGAAATATAAATAAGTAATTTAAAAACATTAACCAAATAAATATATAAGTAAATAGCTAAATAAATAAGAATAATAAGTAGATAAATAAGTAAATAAGTGAGTAAGTAAATAAATTGATAGACAAGCAAGCTCACAAACAACTAAATAAATGATAAGAAATAAATAAAGCATTTAATAAATTGAAATTATGCACTAACAAAACTTTGGCAAAAATAAAGGAATGAATATGATATCCTGATTTTATGATGGTCTATAAAATTATTTATATATATTCATTTATATTATGCTTTATCTATTTTTATGTTGCTTATTTATGTTTCTATTTATTATGTATTTTTATACATTTACTTTTATTTATTAATTAATTCTTTTATTTATTTTATTTCTTTACTTATTTATTTATTTCGTTACACATCTAACATTTTGCGGGCAAGACAAAAGATCATGTAATTACAAAAATGAATAAATAATAACATCAATAACAACAACAATAATAATAATAAAAGAATGAAATTAAGTAATAAAAATAAAAAATAAAAAATATAAAATATTTATTTACTTGTATATTTATTTGATTGTATTTATTTATTTATTTTATTTATTTACTTTTTATTAATCTATATAATATGATGTATTAATTAACATAATAAGTCATAATAAATAGATAATGGTAAATTTATTTATTAAATATGATGAATAAGTTAGTTGCCTGTACTGCCTAAAATTGCTGCCGTATTTCCCCGTTGTACCACTACTGATCGACAGCCGCTGAAGGAGGAACTGTGTAGAGCGGGGAACTGTGTAGAGCGGGGGTCTCCCGTGGCCAGGTGGATGCTTCTCTCTAGAAAAGATAGGGTAGAGGGCCCTATGGCGCCTGAGGTCTCTTTGGCGACTGGCTGTATAATAAACTGAGGTGCCAGATGTGCATACTTGGCAGACTTCCTTTCTTCGGCCAGGGATGCAACACCTCCAGCTCGGCCCGACTTTCATAATTAATTTACTTGTTTATTTAATATTATAATTTTCATTTTATTATTTGTTGTGGAAATTGTTATGTTGATTGTAACCCATACCAAATATCATGAAATAGGTACGGTGTCACCAAAGGAATAGGTGCAACTGTGTTGTATTTAAAGTGACCCATACCAAATATCATGAAATGGGTACAGTGTCACCAAAGGAATTAGGTGCAACTGAGTGTTGTATTGAAAGTGACCCATACCAAATATCATGAAATAGGTACGGTGTCACCAAAGGAATAGGTGCAACTGACAAAATTAGCGATCCGTAACAAAAACGCGTTACTAACTATAGTTTCTCTCTCGGAGCGACAGAAGATTGAATTGGCGGCAGAGAATATGAGGATGGGAATCTGCGGAGAGCTTAACCACTGAAATAGTTGGTAAGTTACAGTTAGCGTGTATTTTGTTCTCGTAATGATAACTTTTGGAAGTGACTAAACTCTAGAGTGCTCCTAGACCCCTTTCTCTATAAGCAGCACGGGTGATTTAATAAAGATAGTATTACTACATAACAATCAAAAGTTAATTGGTTGTGGTAAGAATCGAGTACGTCTTGTGTAGTAAACCCTTTACCAACTACAATAAGTCTTAAATGCACTAAGCCATACGAGGAAGCCAATGGACTTAATTAAGTTGTAGCAATAGCTCTGTGCTATAATGTTGTAGCAGCTCTGTGCTATAATTCAGTTGTAGCAATAGCTCTGTGCTATTAAAAAGTAAGCCAGGTTTTTATTTTTATTATGATTTTTTCATATGAAGGTGAACTGTGGTGTGCACCTTTTGGAAGTACCCCACCTGTACCACCATCACCACCCATGGTGCATGTTTGTGTTGAAAGCCAATATAATGTTGAAGTGCTAAATACGATCACATAACCAATACAATGTGTATGTTTAATAAGTAGCTAACATTTACTTTTTCAGTTCAAGATTTGATACGTATTCTAATTATCTGTAGTTGTATTATCATCCTATGTTGCATATTGATTAGTTGGTTTATATATCAATTAGCTGGTCAATTAATTCAGAACATGCACAGGTGCCCTAATATCTTAGTCTGCACCTAATTATAAACGTTTGGTACACTTTATGTTACTCCTGGTCCATGATCAGTGTTTACTTGTTTGTTAAAATCTACGTTGCTATAGGATATTGAACTGTACCGCCAGTTGTCTATTTCTCTGTCCAGTATTGCTATCAGTTGTCCTATAGGACTAAGGTCGGACCAATAGAAGAGTCCTACGGGATGTATGCCAAAATTAAATTAACCATTTCATTGTCCATAGCGCTATATGACACTTTTGGTTGGCCATTCTTTGTTACTCTCAGCACGCATGCATGAGAGGGTTATAGTAGTCGTCTTGTTAATAAATTGATTACCTAAGGAACATTCCCATTTTTTGTTTATACATTTCTCTGACATAGTACTTCCTGTATTAAAATAATCGAAATGAGAGCACTGGTATTTTTAAAACTTTGTTTTAATATGGCTGCTGAAATGCTTACCAATCAATTATCTGTCAACCCCATTATGGGGCTTTGAAGATCAGAATGAGTGCTGTCCAGCGCGTGATAGACAATAGATACACATGCATCCATAGGAGGGACAGGTGGACATCTTGTGGAATTCCCCATGAGATCGTGGGATGGGATGGACAGAGGGACACACTCGAAAGGTGGACATCCCATGGATTGTCCCACGATCCCATGGGACTTTGGGATGGGATGGACATTTTACAGCATTTCTGGACACCTATGCAACAACTAGAAGGTGAATAAGCTGTGCACTCTGTTTGAACCTTGTACCAGTTCTGAGACTATCAGAAATTGAGCATATGGTTATTGTATTTAACTGTAAGTCTGAGATTTTAGTTTTACTCTGTACATGCGCATAATATAGTTTGTCGCTACTTGCTTTAAAAATTCACCTCTTGCTGAATAGAATTCATACATTTTCATATTACCAAACTGGTCGCCATAAATCTGACCGTGAAAGGGCCTCATTTGTGAAACTACACGTGACTAAAACACCACAACATGTTAGCTCGGCTATGTAACCGCCAGGAGGCGTTTCTTAGCCTAAAGTATTAAATTTCATTAAAATTTTGCCCCCCCCCCCCAACACCTCCTAATGTGGTCCTTGCATATGGTTGTCTTAGTTAATCAGATGTCAGGAGGTTTGTTGTTGTTTACTTTGTTTATGTTTTGGTTGTAATTTAACAGTCATATAAATTATGTTAAATGTAGAGGTCGCATTTATAATTCAATGCTATTCTCTGTACGCCAAATCTGTGGCCTCATTTACCACATTCTAAACTCTTTCCAGAGGTCTGGGTATGAAAAGGAGAATCCCGGCATGCCCTTTGACCTCTAGCTCCTTCTATTCAAATTTTAAAAAGTAGCCACGCAAAGAGAACCCTCCATCATAGCTCACTATCCTTTCAATTCAATCCATACCATGATTAAAATGAGCGCCCCAACTCGAACTGCTGTATGTAATCATTTTTGTGAGTGATATAATAGAATAATCAAGTCTAGCTCCTGTCAATGCCCGTGTGTATGTGTATTGAAGTATTTATTAATTGAAGATGAGCCGTCAGGATAGTATCTACAGTACTCTTGACTGCACGCTGTACATCCTGTGCAGTTAAATTTGAGTGTGTCAATGGCAAACAGTACTCTTCTTCTTTCTCTATTTATAGCCTGCCATTTGTTTGTTTGTTTGTTTGTTTCCATCTGTTAAAGTCCTCATGACTTATTTCTTTCTATTGCTATTGTTCCCAGTTTTTGTATGCGAAGTAACTGTAGTGCAAACTATAATAGTCTCTGGGAAGTTGGTGACACAATCTGGCAGGCGCCATTTTCCACTAATCGCGAAATACATCCCTGGCTACACCCTTCCTCCCATCCGCCCCCTTCCTCTCCTCTGTTTTTTATTTGAATGAGTAAACAAACTCTAAAATTGTACTAGTCACCTTTTTTTCCCTTCATTGTTGTGAAGCAGTCTGCCATATTATTATTATTATTATTATTATCATTATTATTACCTTCAACCTTATCATCCTTTTTATTAGGCAATTGCTGTGTCATAAAGCCATCTGAAGCAGCTGTGGCATCATCTAATTTGATGAATGAACTCATTCCCAAATACTTAGACCCGGTAAGTTCTATAATAGCATAGACCAACATTGGCATGTGAGTGGGGTATGTGGGCGTAGCATGTCGGTTACTCCCCCCCATAATTTTGGGGCACTATCTCATGAAATGATTTCTCACATGAACAATTTTTAACCACAAAAAAAAAAGCCCCCCCCTCCATACTGAAACTATACCACTGTTATGGTATTATAATGTGGTAGATCTGTATAGTTGATCCATTTTAATATAATGTTGTGTTGTTTTATTGTTGTTCATTTTCTTCTTCAAGTAGTGAGCTAAGTCACGTGTTAAATCAAAATTTACGCAATCATTAACCCTCAGCGCGCATGTGCGAGAGGGTTATAGTAGTCATCTTGTCTGTCTGTCTGTTTGTCACGCTCAGATTTTGGAGATAGTTGATGTAGGTATGAACTTACTCAGGACAAGATTTAGGACCTTTTATTGTGCTACTTTTTTTTTATTTCGGGCTAGTTGTTGAGAAAACGTGAAGCTTTCAGCACTGCGCAGGTACCAGCTTTTGTGGGTAATGCCCCCTAGCGTCACGCCATAATCACGTGAGCAAATAATTTCTTGCAGCCAGCGTTACTTTATGCTCAGGGAAGTTAACGGAGTTGAAAGAAGTGAAGTTTCACATTGAAAATGTATACTGATGAATGTTTCTGGCTAGTTTAGCTTCTTCTCTTATGAAGACAGTGTTAGCCATGTACCTTCTTCTCTTATGACAGTGTTAGCCATGTACCATTTTCATTGCTCGAGGTATATTGATGCCTCATTAAAATAACTAACAGATTGCTTGTTCTTTTGGAAGATTATAGTGTAATAGCTAGGTAGTGTTTAATAACGCTGAGGGTTCGCACCTTTGGTGCTTCAATCACTTATTAACCATAGGAATGATACAATAATTTTAAATATTCGTACTGTCACATGATGTCACATGACTTTTGTAGGATTGCTATGTAGTAGTGCCTGGTAAGGTGGATGTTGGGTAGGCATTATTGAAGGAGAGATTATACTACATCTTCTACACTGGGTCCGCTCAAGTGGGTACGATTGTCATGAAGCATGCCGCTGAGAACCTCACACCTGTCACCTTGGAACTGGGAGGGAACAGGTATGTATTGGAAAGTATAAAATACAACCAGGGTAAAAGAGGATGTTGATTAGGTTCACGTAATAGATTGTGATTTAATTTTGCTCAAGTATCTGAAGAATGCAAAGAGCAAATGTCCACACAGTTTATTTCTATAGATGTCACATGATCGTGAATGTCATTATAGAATTTTATTGTGTTCATCCAGTAAATAACTCAGTGCGTATATTTAATGGTTGTTCAAGCTCCTAGATTCCATATGTAGCTGGAAGATCTTTCAACTGATGCTGTTCCAAGGAAGGACGAGGAGTGTATTCAAAAGTTTAAATGTTTCTGAAAAAATCCCCATATACCTCTGAAGTTTAACAGTGGACAAAGCAGCTCATATTAGCACTAACCCCCTCCAAACTTGAGGACCCGCCCCTCCCCTCTCTGTGGCTTGTTTAGCCACACGCTATCCTAAATAGGAATAAAAAAGTTTCCCCCCCCCAGAAAAAAAGCCTGTATGAAGCCCTGATGAAGAACCTCAATTAAATGCTCGAAGTATCCAACATGCTCTTGACAGCAAATCAATATTAGTTGGGGAATAATATTGTACTGAACTGTTGTGATCGCCCTTGACATGTAACTCAATTAGTCAGCAGGTAAATAGAAATTACGAGGGTTGATTTAACCAGATGATTGAATATTTTGATCCTTTAGGTTTCCTTTGCAGTGAGAAAAAACTAGCAAGTTCTACCATTTCTGTAATTAAGCTTTAATATGATTATGATTTAACCTTGTGATCCAATGCATTGAGTCTGAGTAGCAGATTTCACCCTTTGGTGATGTCAGAGCTATAGTTTAGCTTTGTTGGTCGATTAGAACTATTCCCGCTCATATCGCGTTCACACATACACACTCACAAACGCACACACAAAATAATACATAAAGTATATTCATTATTATAACTAGCACTGACAATTATGCTCGTGGTTGGTCATTAGACAAGTTTTGCCTGCCCAGTGAGAGCAAAAATTATGCTTTGATGTTGTTATTTTTTTGCTGCTGTTGTTGATTGGGACTTGCTCTACACCAACTTTTTATTTAGATTTTTTCTATTAAGTTCAACATGCTGCTATAAATTCACTCGGCTAGTATCAATCCTTCTATAGTTCCCGTGTCAGTGCAATAAAACAAACAAGCAAACAACAACAACAACCCTGTTCACACCATTTATAAGCACCATCCATTATACAATCAATAACGATATTATGTAATTAGGTGCGGTAACTCGTGAATATTTATAAGCCTCAATTATCCATAACTTCCGTTTATCTGAAAGTAATTTTTTCGGATAATGGATAAGTGGAAATGTCAGATGGACACTGTATGAAACACACGTACCAGAAAACATAGACGTAATAGTCATTCACCCATGTGTAGACATAAAGAACAAGAACAATATTTCCTATTTACAGTAAGTGTGGATTTCAGTGTCTCACATTCTCACAGACTATATCCTTAATAATCTGCTTTGTGCTTGGGGATGGAATTAGTGGGATTGATTTATCATGTTGTTGTAGTCACATGAGTGGTACACTCAGAGTGTGTGTGTGAGGGAGGGGAGAGAGAGAGAGCGTGTCCCACATCTCCTTCAATACTATCACAAATCATGCATTCATCTTGTATTATTTTATCACTATCACAAGAATTTAACCTCGTGACTTACTCACTTGATTATTAAACAACTTCCGTCCTCCCCCTTTCCCTCCCCAATAGCTCGCCCAAACAGCTAGTACAATATTTTAAAGAGTATGAATGAACAATATTCAGTATGGAGTTACTACTATATCTCACTGAACTTTCATTATTAGCCCTCACCACGTGTGTGCAAAAGGATTATAGTAATTGTTCTGTCTGTTTGTCTGTCATGCTCAATTACTGACACTTAACTGTTAATTTAGGTATGAGCAAACTCAGAACAACCATTTAAGACCTTTTACGGTGCCACTTTTTGAAATTTTGGGCTGAGAAAAATGAAGCTGTCAACTCTGCATCAGTACTAGTTTTTCCCCTATCATCACGTCAAATTTCTTGCTGTCCATCGTGGTTTGGCTTAGTACTTTAAAGTTAACGAGTGCTGGAATTGGAGTTCACATTGAAAATGGATACTGGTAAATGTCTCTGGCCTGTTAGCTTCTTCGCTTATGAAGACAGCTTTTACATATACCATTTCAGTTGTTCAAGCTATAGTGATACCTAATTAGAATAGCCAATAAATCATTCTTTTGGTCCTAAGATGATTTTGTAAATAGCTTGCTAGTGTATAGTGGCGCTGAGGGTTCGCACTTATGGTGCTTCATTATGCCAGTGAACTAAAAACACTATTGCACAATCTAATTGTAAGCCATATATCATCTCACATACATATATACTTTTTCTCTAAAGCACTCCATCTTCATCATTCACATTTTAACTTTGCTTTTTGCTTACAAAAATTTAAAATATTTCAAGGGGAGGGCGAACACCCCCTGGCCCCCCCTAAATGAACCCCTCAATACCCACATGCTAAATATAATGACCCAATTTGTTCTGAAAGTGGGTATAGTAACTACTGAGTATAAGAATTTCTGAACCACATGAACGTTCAATATTCTCCCATACTAAACGTTCAATATTCTCCCATACTAAACGTTGCATAATGAATGCTCCAATGTGCCCATGTGTAGTTCTTGAAGCACAACCAATTGAAACCAGTATTACTTCGATGCACATGTCTTCCTCCCACTTTTACGTCAACTTCCCCCCCTCCCACTCCAGAAAGAGAAAATTGAGTCAATTTGATATTATTATTTTTTTGATCCATTTGTAATTTACAGCATGTTTCAACACTGCATCATGGAGAAGGGCGACTGTAATTGGAGAGGGTGGGGGGAGGGGGGAAGAACTCGGTTTGAGAGGGAAAATTTCAGTTTCCCCCCTCCATCCTTCTGTATCACACTCTGCTATATGAGAGTATTTATACTGATCAGTGCTTAATCGATCACATGCATGATTTTACAACTCACTTTAGTCTAATTACTATAATTATTAGGTTTCTATATACTCTATATGAAACCCAGACAACTATAAACACATGATTATCAGTCTTTTTGTTTATTTGTTTGTTTTTGTTTTGTTATTTTAGATTTAGTTGACGTCAAGCGAAGTTTCTCTAGGAGAAGATGGCATGATAAGGTCATTCATTATGAAATGTACAGAAAATTTCCTGCTCAGCTGTGCAAATTGACGCCTATAAATGTCTTCTTTCTGGTCCGACAACACTGCACTTCTAACTTTGACAACAGAATGTCTGATCATAATGCTGGAAAAAATATTTTTAGTTGTTTTGTGTGAATATTAATTTATACATTCATCATGTTCATAATTTGTATTCTGAAAGAGAATATTGCACCTTCGTTTCATTGTACTCACCTACTCCTTTTGATTTCTGAATTATATCATGGCGTATTCATCATTTCATATAGTTTATGTATTCATTTTTGTTTTCTTAAAATTTGAGACTTTATTATTAAAAGCTAATTATTGAAATGAATATTTCTGCTAAAAGTTGAATATGAAACTGGCATCAAAAGTATTGACTTGTGTCATAAGCTTCATGTACAATATTTTTGTGGTCTGTCGACGTCTGATGGCAAAGGTCAGAAGTTATAACCTTGGTTTCATGGAACAGTGGTAGACATCAGAATGGAATAAAATTTCCCCTGATACTTTCATGTCTGGTAATAAAAAAAAGCATGCTCTGAAAGCCAGTCAAGTAGCAGTCCAAGCGATGAAGAAGTGTGCAAAGTAATAGATCCGATTAGTAAGCCTCCATTGTTATTTTAACTAACTATAGTTATAGAAATGTCGGGCACAGTTAGTCCCTCTACCCCTCATTAGAGAATTTGAAAGAAAAGTATTTTTAGCCACCAGACAAAAGCAACTTAAATTGTTGTGTGTGTGTTGCTGTTACAGTTACAGCAAGGAAATGTAGAAGCAGTCTTAGAGTGGACATTTTCAAATTTGCTTCACTTGGGAAGCACAAGCTGTATATTGAGTAATATCCCAAAAAATATATTCTCTGTTGACGAGTGACTGGAAACTTCAATTCACTTTAGTGCAATGTTAGTGTCTGTTATACAGTTTTCACATACAATGTTACAATTGGTAGGGATAAAGTCTGGATGTCGTATCACTAACTTATAGATACCATTATTATAAATCACTGCATTGTTTGTATTATCTATTATCTAGTCCAGTTATAAGATTATGAATTTTTGAAGTCTCAGAGTATGTAGCTATAAAGTTCTAGATCAACTGGTATAGCTAAACCATTCTGATGAAAGTAGTTTTGTTCATGATGCCATTTGAAGTATACAGATTGTGTTGATATTATCAGCAGAAACAGCAATATATTTTATTGCATATTATAGTTTAATAGAAGCAATGCATTTTGCAAAAATAATGAAGTAGCTATTCCTACTGAGGGTCAGATAACTATTTGGTGTGATGTATGCCGCATTACTTGTCAGAAGATACCTGCAGGCCCGACACTCCTCAATTTAGTGACGGATTGATCCTTCTAAACACCTCCGTAGCTTTCCTTATACGCTTTAACTTGCCAATTCGCACAATGATGGATTTGTTATTGTTTATACTTCTCTTATAACTATAGCAACGGAAAGGTACCGCCCAACAAGATTAGGTAAAACAACGGTCGTCATTTGTTCAGATCCAGTGCCCACGCAGCGCATGAAAGAAGGTGGGAGAAGACTAAGAGGCTTGACGAGCTACAGTGGTCTGTTATATTGAATAGGTAGGCTCTGGCGTTAGATACTGCATGACTTAATGTGGCAGTGGTGTAGGGTGGGTTAACGTGAAATACTATTTTGAATGAGTTGCGTAAGTGTTAGTCATGTAGGTTTAAACTAACATTTTAGTTAAGTTAAATTCAAGTGTTGTACATTAAGGCAGTCAATAGTCCAGAGTAACATTACAAATATTCTGTGGAATACACAATTGAAGCCTGTTGTTGAAAACTTGTGCTAGCCATTAGTATTTGTAGTAGTCACACGACAGATCAGCGGTGTTGGAAGATGTTTAGTAAAGGGGGCTCCAAGGGCATTGGGATTGGGGGTTTAAAATTGTGAATGTGTCCTACGCCGCTGCTGATATCAATCACGGTGGCGTTGCCCCTATAGCCTCCTCTACACACTGCCCAGATTGTGTCACAAATAATATTTTATCTACTATCGGTTATTATGACCATGTGAATAAAACCCTCAGGTTTACTGGAGTGACTGGAAAGTTGAAGGTCTTGCCGTAGTTGACTTCAGACAAGTTGGCTCGTAATCAACCTGCAAAGCAAGAATTACTGGCAAGTGTTTGTTCTTGACGAAGTCCTCAGTATAGATGAAATCAAGTAAGTATCAAGTTGTGGTGTATGTAGTCTCATTTGAGTGTTCACATTTTTGAGATATTGTTCAAAATATTTTATGATGATGCCCAGTGCATACCTGATTTAGGTGATATTTGTGACCTTCCAGTTGTTGCTGTGTGGTGTGCAGGGGGGGGAGGGGAGAGAATGTACAGGATATGACCTTTTAATGGGAAGTGATAGGGGGCTAGTTTCATTAAAAGTCCAGGTGGAGGAGATGGGGCGAGAGTGATATGCATCTGAATAGGTGAAGGATGTGGACTCTTGTCACATGGTAATAGACACATGTATGAGCTGGTGATGTTTGTGTGTTCTATTGGAACTGTAGTTCCTTGGACTTTCTAAGCCTTAGGACATAGGCTGTGGTTTATGCTTTTATCACTTGCATTCATCAGTGATGTCCACCAGTTGTTGTATTACTAATTTCTTTCATGATTAGTTCTCATGTAGCCACAAGATAGTTGATGATAGACATTAGGAGCACTCTAGTTCTGCAACATTTACAATCAAGTTGCACAGCTTCTTATCACCAGATGAAGAGCAACAGTTTGATTAATAATAATAAATAATATGTGACCGTCTATGGGAAAATCGGGCACAACGCGGGAGCATCATTTAAATTTTTTTACAGAAATAGGCTCGCCTACGTCTGAAAATACAATCCTCCAAGTTTGAAAAAGTCCACGCTCTAACCGTACCCGAGATAATACACTATACATCTCCATTGATAGCACTGGTTGGCAGCAATGATTCTGTATTCTACCGCACTCTCCGCATACTATAGGTTTTTACTGCGCGCATTGCGTAGAAACAACACTGCCGGTGGAAAAAAGGTTAGTGAACTTGTCTTTTTAAGAGGATAGTTACGTAGTATTTTGCTATGCTGAAGACTGGGTGGTGATTTTTTAGCTAGCTAGTTTCCTATTCTCGTTGTAGTTGTAGGTAGCCCTTATAATACTTGTTCTTTTTTTTTTTTCCCTCTCTTTCTTTTTAGCTTTGATGATACTAGTGCTGCAGTATGCTATGACAACTGGGGATCTGGTGTTCCTGAAATGTGAAGAAAGGTAATTGTTAACTAGTTAGATTGTCTACTTTTTGTTGTTTTAGTTGTTAGTAACCTTTTTTCCTTTCATTTCCTAGATTTCATGGTGCTTGGGCTGCTGCTATCTGTACTGAGGTTCTGGTGTTCTTGATTGAAGAAGAGAATAATGGTAAGTCTCTAGGCATGCACTACTGTTATCATTGTACATACACGTACTAATACTAACACTGCATTCACGAAGTAGTGCTGCACATGAAGTGCTAACACTGTGCACACACATAGTGCTATTACTGTGCACACACATAGTGCTATTACTGTTCGCACATAGTGCTATTACTGTGCACACACATAGTGCTATTACTGTACGCACATAGTGCTATTACTGTGCACGCACATAGTGCTATTACTGTACGCACATAGTGCTATTACTGTATGCACATAGTGCTATTACTGTACGCACATAGTGCTATTACTGTATGCACATAGTGCTATTACTGTGCACGCACATAGTGCTATTACTGTGCACGCACATAGTGCTATTACTGTACGCACATAGTGCTATTACTGTGCACGCACATAGTGCTAGCACTGTGCACACACATAGTACTAACACTGCATGCACGTAGTACTAACACTGTGCACACACATAGTGCTAGCACTGTGCACACACGTAGTACTAACACTGCACGCACATAGTGCTATTACTGTGCACGCACATAGTACTATTACTGTGCACGCACATAGTACTATTATTGTGCACGCACATAGTGCTATTACTGTTCGCACATAGTGCTATTACTGTGCACACACATAGTGCTATTACTGTACGCACATAGTGCTATTACTGTGCACGCACATAGTGCTATTACTGTACGCACATAGTGCTATTACTGTATGCACATAGTGCTATTACTGTACGCACATAGTGCTATTACTGTATGCACATAGTGCTATTACTGTGCACGCACATAGTGCTATTACTGTGCACGCACATAGGGCTATTACTGTACGCACATAGTGCTATTACTGTGCACGCACATAGTGCTATTACTGTACGCACATAGTGCTATTACTGTGCATGCACATAGTGCTATTACTGTGCACAGCACTGTGCACACACATAGTACTAACACTGCACGCACGTAGTACTAACACTGTGCACACACATAGTGCTATTACTGTGCACACACATAGTGCTATTACTGTACGCACATAGTGCTATTACTGTATGCACATAGTGCTATTACTGTACGCACATAGTGCTATTACTGTGCACGCACATAGTGCTATTACTGTGCACGCACATAGTGCTATTACTGTGCACGCACATAGTGCTATTACTGTATGCACATAGTGCTATTACTGTGCACGCACATAGTGCTATTACTGTGCACGCACGTAGTGCTATTACTGTACGCACATAGTGCTATTACTGTGCACGCACATAGTGCTATTACTGTACGCACATAGTGCTATTACTGTGCATGCACATAGTGCTATTACTGTACGCACATAGTGCTATTACTGTGCACAGCACTGTGCACACACATAGTACTAACACTGCACGCACGTAGTACTAACACTGTGCACACACATAGTGCTATTACTGTGCACACACATAGTGCTATTACTGTACGCACATAGTGCTATTACTGTATGCACATAGTGCTATTACTGTACGCACATAGTGCTATTACTGTGCACGCACATAGTGCTATTACTGTGCACGCACATAGTGCTATTACTGTGCACGCATCGTGCTATTACTGTGCACGCACATAGTGCTATTACTATGCACGCACATAGTGCTATTACTGTACGCACATAGTGCTATTACTGTGCACGCACATAGTGCTATTACTGTACGCACATAGTGCTATTACTGTGCACGCACATAGTGCTATTACTGTACGCACATAGTGCTATACTGTGCACGCACATAGTGCATACTGTCGCACCAGTGCATTACTGTGCACGCAAATAGTGCTATACTGTACGCACATAGTGTACTATTACTGTGCACGCACATAGTGCTATTACTGTATGCACATAGTGCTATTACTGTGCACGCACATAGTGCTATTACTGTGCACGCACATAGTGCTATTACTGTACGCACATAGTGCTATTACTGTGCATGCACACAGTGCTAACACTGTGCATACATAGTACTAACACTGTGCATGCACATAGTGCTAGCACTGTGCACACACATAGTACTAACACTGCACGCACGTAGTACTAACACTGTGCACACACATAGTGCTAGCACTGTGCACACACATAGTACTAACACTGCACGCACGTAGTACTAACACTGTGCACGCACATAGTACTAACACCATGCATGCACATAGTGATTACACCGTACTAGAGTCATTCTTATTAGTGTTATCACGTACTAGATTTATTCGTATTAGTGTCAGCACAAACTAGTGTCTGTCAGTTGTAGTATGTTCGATTAAGTTTGCTAGTGTCAGTTTGATTGTAGTAGCTGTTGTTGTAAGCAAATTACGATACCCGATGAAATAATTTACTAATCAGGTGATTTTTGGAGGTATGGGCGAAGTCCTTGAGGCCAAATTATTTCTTCACTAGTGGGCGTGTCACATGATGCCACTTCCGGTCGCAAATTTTTGTCCTTCGAGGCTATCTGAGTGGTTCTGAGGTGGGCTTGTGGGTTTTTATTAGTGTGTACATGTACTAGAGTCATTCTTTTTAGTGCCCGCATGTACTGGAGTCATTCTTTTTAGTGCCCGCATGTACTGGAGTCATTCTTTTTAGTGCCCGCGTGTACTAGAGTCATTCTTTTTAGTGCCCGCATGTACTAGAGTTATTCTTTTTAGTGCCCGCATGTACTAGAGTCATTCTTTTTAGTGCCCGCATGTACTGGAGTCATTCTTTTTAGTGCCCGCATGTACTAGAGTCATTCTTATTTGTGTCAGCATGCACTAGAGTCATTTTTATTAGTGTTCGCACGTAATAGTTTTATTTATCTTGGTAATGTCTGTTTTTACTATTATCCACTGGAGTATTTTTTTAGCGGTTTTAGCTGAGTTGGGATAATTATATTGCATATTCAATGTAAATAGATTTTGATAACACTGGACATAAGAACAAAGTAAAGATGTTTATTACTTGTATAGATGATACATAATTTAAAAGAGATGACTAAAAATAAAAAAATAATAATTAATAATTGATGTCTGTACTTCTAATTCTTTTAGAAGGGCGTGACGAAACTGAAAAGTCTCCCTGCAGATCTTCTTCCCCAGATGATAGAAGGTGTTGACTCTATGTAGTTGTTCTACGCTGTGTAGGTGTGTGTTTGTGGCTGGGACTGATTACTTCATCCACAGATAGAAACGCTTGAATTTGGCAAAGGACTACCAGGTCCAGCTGCTCCCTCGTCAGCGCACTGGCCTCATCCCGCTTAGACAAATAGTAGTCTCTGTCAAACTGAGCAGAGCACTTGGTGGCACAGCCACAGCCCCGGGCTAAAAACTGGTCTAACTGCTCAGTTGAGGTAAGTCGTTTCGTCCTTGCTGGTGATGGCTTTCTTAACCTCTTCCTTTCCTTTACACAGATGATGCTGCTCCGTCGGCAGGCAACGGACACAGTATCGGAAGGGGAAAAAAAAGTGGGGTCGGAATGAGGTGGTGACAAGAAAACAGATGTGTGGTCAGGATGCAATGATGAAGGCTCGATGTCTGGTACAGAGCAGTCCAAAGAATCCAGAGGATCATAGAGGTCATCTTCAAACAATGGAGTAGCAGAGCCTGACTCTGCTGATGAGGCATCCCTAGAAGCTTTATAATAAGTTGTTTTGTTTTTTGTTTTTTTATAGAAAACATTATTTAAATAAGCACTCTAGTAAGGTTGGAAGTATGGTTTCATGGCTGAAGCAGTTTGCTACTGGATCATAGAGGTAAGAGAAAGTGTTTTTGTACACATTTGTCTTACAATCAGGAAGAATTTGTAGGGTGTGTATTATTTTGAACTGAGCATCTGTTATAAATTTTGTGAACAGAGAAGCTTTTTTATTGGCTTTTGTGTATGAAAAAGAGTACATCACAAATGAATGATAGAATATTTGAGTGTATTTAGTTTGGTACTCCAAGGTGTCTTTACTTTTGATGTGCTGGTAGGCTGCATTGTTGACAGAATAGCTTGTGATCTTACTATCAAGTGCAACTGGTCATAACATAATAGAAGTATATGTCAGAGGGCTCCCTGCAGTCTCACCTGTTATATAACAATAATATTTGTTTTTACTTTTTCCTATAAAGAATGTGGTTGAAATTCCTGTAGAATCGCTACCTTTCAGAATCATCAATTCCGTTCTCTCGGCAGAGTCCTTGACCATCTAGTAACTACTACAGTCACTACACCCATCAGCACTGAAGTCATTCTTCCTGTCATCAAACTCCTCATCACTACCACCAGAGTTACTGCCATCCTGGTCACTGCCATCCTTGTCACTGCCATGCTGTGCCAGGTCAAGAATATTGTCTTCATCACTAGGATGCTGAAGTGCCAGTGTTCCACTTGCCAAGATAGCTTTCTACTTGTCATATAATGAGCAGTTATAGCTAAAGTAATATTGGTTTGTAAAAATTATTCTGTGTACCTTTATTATTATTATGAAATATATTTTCAATTTATACTTTATAAGAAGGAAGTCTTATTGTTGTGACAAAATTTACTCAACATTTTCTTATGGAAGTCTATGTATTTTATAAGCCTAAAAGATACTTACAACAATATAGAATCGTCTGCAATTGTGATTGGTGGCTTCCTTGACTCCACAAAGCTGTAGGGCGAAGTGGACGCGGAGACGCATTTTTGACGCTTTGACGCGTCCTCCGCGGTTATCGAATTTTCCAATTTAGACGCGTGTACGCGTCAATCGGGGTTAATCGGTTAACCTCTTCCTTTCCTTTACACAGATGATGCTGCTCCGTCGGCAGGCAACGGACACAGTATCGGAAGGGGAAAAAAAAGTGGGGTCGGAATGAGGTGGTGACAAGAAAACAGATGTGTGGTCAGGATGCAATGATGAAGGCTCGATGTCTGGTACAGAGCAGTCCAAAGAATCCAGAGGATCATAGAGGTCATCTTCAAACAATGGAGTAGCAGAGCCTGACTCTGCTGATGAGGCATCCCTAGAAGCTTTATAATAAGTTGTTTTGTTTTTTGTTTTTTTATAGAAAACATTATTTAAATATAAATTTATTACCTTCATTGGCGAGCGAGCGAAGCGAGCGAGACACTATCAGGGGTAACTCAATCGAGATTTCGCTATATTTATTTATTTATCTGTTTATGGGGTACGTGAGACCTCTGTTTTCGCCCGCGCTTTTAATTACGTAAGTTAGGTAAAGCGTTCACAGTTCCAGTATTTTTCAATTAAGGGTGCCCTGCCACCGGAAACCGAGGCCCGTAACCGCAAATTGACTGTTTTTGCTATGTCTTTATATTTCTTTTTCTGTGTACTGTGGGCTTACTTTGTTGTTACAGATGGAATGAGCACCAATAGAGGACTCCAGCAAGCCAAATTTGAAGAATGAAGACCCGTCTAGGACGGCGATACAGCTCTGCACACCGGCTACTATTCGGTGTTATTTCGAAGCGGCCGAAGGAACTAGCATGCTCATTTTTTTTCCAGAGGTAGCTAGCGGGCTTCTTCGCAACATTACAGAGCCATATTTCTAATATCTATATTCTTTTTTTATAAATAGTAAAATTTTCGTGCCGTTTTACTCCTGCGTTATTCTAAAAAAATCTCTCTGTAACTTTATTCTAAGGCTGCTTGTGCGCAAAATTTGGATTCAATTCCAATGATACAATTCCACGAAATATCGATTTATATTTTCAAGTTCACTACTGATTCGCTATTTTACCCCGCCCCCCATAACGTTGAGCTCCGCGAACGCGCAATTTATTGGTAAGAGCATAATCAATTGACTTGTGGTAGCTCTAAAAAGAGCCCATTTGTAAACAAAAATAAGAAATACAATAATGAGCCGTGAGATGGCCGTTGTAACTTTGCAAAAGGTTAGTCCCTGGAACAGAAGTGACGGAGTATTCCCAATGTTGCTTGGAGTTGGTTGCTCATTAGTGAGAGCGGGGTAGTTCAGCACAAATTTCAGACTTGTAGGTGATATGGCTGAAGAATAAGCGTAGCAATCCCGACAGAAAGAACTGAAGTGATGATGACGGAGTCTATACGCAGCCAAGTCTGAATACAAGGTTGTTGGAATAGTAGGAGCTGGTACCAGTCAGGATGGAGTTGGTTACCGTTGAGACAGAGTTTTAAGCTGCTCCAATGGCTTCACAAGTACAGCCTCACTCCGTACCCTGAAAGTATAATAGAAGGATGTTATTTGAGGTGACTGTTTCAGACTAGTACACTACAGTTATAAAGTTATAGCTCGGGACCAGTTTGTCCTCCTGCTTCGCGGTAATTTGGCGCCAAAGTTAATTGATCCGCGTAGAAAATGAGAGCTGGCCACGCTTGAATAGATTGCATGCGAGGGTTGGGTTACGGGCGGTTCTGCGGTATTATACTGAATGATTAAACGACCACAGGTCCCGGTGGCAGGGCACCCTTAACGAGCTCTGAGAATCCTTAGTGGCAGGTGGTAAGTCAATGGCTCTTAGCCTTGCGCAACAGTATTTACTTGAAAATACATTGTCCACTAGACTACTGAGAAGGTAAGTCTGTGTAGGTGCATGTCCAGTTGTGTCAAAGCATTGTGTGTTACAACCACTACTTAGCTAAAGAATATCACAAAGAAAACTTTTAAATAACGTGTATTGTTTTGTTGTTATTGTTTTCCTTCCAAGCAGTTGCAGAGAGTTGTTACTATGGCACTGAAATCCCTTTACCCTGTATGCTAAATTTAAAAACTGGACCTTATTTTCAGTAGCTTCAGTGTTAGAAGTCAAAATCATAGGCTCGCTCGCCATTTGTGCTCAAGCACATCACTAGTAATAGTTGGTAAAATGGCCATCAAATTCTTCATCACCTAAAAAAAAAAAGATGATGAACTGATGAGGATAGTTAACTGTAATAAGTGACTTACAGTCAGAAAGTGGGTCCTCACTTCCTGGAGCCATGAATTCGCTTATGAACTCCTCTATTGCTTCAGCGTCAGCTCCACCCATCATGTCCAGACCATCACGGTGGCTGAGGTTTAATGCTCTAGCAAGATTCCTGGCTTCACTCGTGATAGCCACTGTACTTACTACTAAACTGAGAGCTGTATTTTCCCGCCATTGACGGCGGCATTTACTGCGGATTGGGCCCGCGCTAAAACCCAGACTTAGTAACGGCCCGGATACGAGTTCAGGAGTAAGTGAAGTTCATGAATTCTCGGGCTTATTACTATCATTCTAAAGAGGGCCTGATCTTCAAACTTCGCAGGTAGATGTATTAAGGGTTTATTATTTCATATATGCAATAAAAAATAATTGATAAAAAAATGACTAAAATGACAATTTTGATCGTAGCTAAAAACGGTACTTGCCGCGTTGTGCCCGATTTTCCCGTAGAGGGTCACATATTATGTTTTTGTTATTATTACTGTTATAACAAATTTATTATAGTCAGGGTTTTATCTAGAAATTTGTTTGGAAAGGGGTGGGAGGAGTTTGGTCATATCTGCCACCCTTAGGATGTAAGACATAAAATATTTATAACTAGCAAGTACCCCATCTCATAGTGGCGCTTGACGTATTGCACAGTAAGAATGCAGTAGCATATAAGTTAGTTTTATTCATTGTTATCATTCTCTACATCAGTTTCCCTCTCCTGCTCTCTTTTCCCCTGAACTATCTCAGCTTTTCTTATCCCCAACCTTTCCTTTTTTTTTCAGCTTTTTTGTCGAGTCATGGAGTCCCTTCTCCTTTGTCTACCTCTCCTGCTTCTGAATCTCTCTGTCCTTCTATCATGATAGTGGACTTAGGCTTTGTGAAATATTGCCTATTTTTTCGTATTTCCCCCTTCCTTCTTGAAACTTATGCTGCCTTTACTCAGTGATTTCGCTACCGCCGCCTTCCGCTTTTTAGTGTACTATTAATCACTTTCAACTGAATGGGATGACATAATCAAGATACGAAGATGCTTTACCACACTGTTTAAGCTCATGAATTATTCATGAATACACACCGTTGGTCGTCATCATTGTTACTGACACATGAGCATATTGTTCTTTAATCCTAGAGAGCAATTAGCATTACATTATTATGAGTTTGAGTGCTTTAATTTTGAGTACTGCCTAACTGCATACTGCACACAGATACTATTGAACTATGCATTTGATTAACCCTCAGTGCGCATGTGCGAGAGGGTTATAGTAGTGTGTTTATCTGTCAGTCAGCATTCGATTTCATGAATGGCTGAGAACTAACCTTTAATACAAGTATGACCTGACCCAGTAAGTGAATTTAATCCCTTCAATTGACCACTTCTTCAAATGTCGAGCTAATTTCAGAGTAAATGTGAAGAATCTTCAGCTCCAAACAAGCTCAAGCTAGATGCAATGACCCTTACCTTTCTGTACATTGGTTTACGTCATACAGCAGTCACATGGTCACTTAAAGTTCACGTATTTTCTCTTAACCGCGTGTGTCCTCGGTAGTTAGAAGTTAAAGTAATCTGAAGAAATCCTGGTAATGTAATAATGCACTGAGGGTTTGCACCCTTGGTACGCTGGTTTTCCTTTTCTGCTGGTTTCCCTTTACCACTTTTCTGCTGGTTTTCCTTTCATGTTTCTGCTATTTTTTCCCTTTATCATGTTTCTGCTATTTTCCCTTTACCATGTTTCTGCTGGTTGCCCTTTACCATGTTTCTGTTGGTTACCCTTTACCTACTAGTTTTGTGAATTCCCTGTATTGTGATACTCGTGCATAATTAAGAATAGGAGAATCCTAACAATGTATGTGTGGAATACCATGTGGAAACTTTTCTAAAAAACACCACAGTGTCCCTTTACCTTATTCTTGCTGGTTACCCATTACCTACTATATGCTGGGTAAAGCAAGAGTATGGACTGGG
>WLWD01003198.1_pt1 | contig 26199 bp, 17 predicted proteins | sample 6712731 | NCBI WGS metagenome assembly WLWD01 (sample SAMN12718690, study PRJNA576275) | sponge metagenome | isolation source: marine sponge | host: Mycale hentscheli | place: New Zealand: South Island, Marlborough, Capsize Point | collected 2014-11-01 | reverse complement strand
GGTCCCAAGCAAATATAGGAAAATAAAGAAAACATAATGAGAACAACTCAATTATTGCTTTGATGAAGAAGTAGACACCAAATAAAAGTCCTTTCATGTATTGAGGACTCTGACAGCAAATAAACTGTCACATTGCCATGTAAAATAGCATCTGGATCACTGCCTCTATTACAACGTCTGTCAGTATGCTGAAGATGATTATTCATATCACAGCTAGCTAGCAATAACTTTATTCATTTTTATAATAAATTAGTTATAATTACTTGTGTTTGTTTTTAAAATGATATGCACAATTTCAAGTTATTGTATGAGAATAAAAAAAATTATAGACTGAAATCATTCTATCTAATTAAACTGTTCATTTATAAATACCAGAATGAAAATAGCAATATTACTAGAGTTAAAGTAAGTAGCAGTCGAACAATATAAGATGAAGAGTAGATGGTGACTTGTTATTTTTAAATAATTGCACAGGAATAACTTATAATGAAAACAAGAGGAAATTTTGAGTAAGATACACATGTAAAGAAAGTAATGAGTCTTCTGGATATTAAGTATTGAAGTTGCAATAATTGCTAGAGTAAGGATTGTAATACAATGGTTTTGGTCTGTGAGGGGTGTACAAATTGAAGCTAGGGTTATAAATAAATTATTGGCGAGCAAAACACTATACATTACAGTCAAATTGAGAATCAGGGTTACTTGTTATCAAGTGAGCAAAGCGAGAGAGATACTGTTAGGGGTGGAAAACTGAAAATCATGTATGTTCAATGTATGTGTATATACATTGTTAAAATGGGATGCAGAAATAACACCTTGTGATGTGTTTACCAGGAGGCACTAGCTGGACACCTAACTTTGAGCCCTTTTAATTTCACACCAATGCATATTATACCAAGTGAACATAGCTATATTGTAATAGATAATATCCTCTAGTTTCTTTACATCAAATATCTTTTAGTAATGATTAACTATGGACACAATATATAGCTTTAATGTGGGGTGTCCAGGCAGTGCCTCCTATTTAACACCAAATCTAAGTTATCCAAACATCCCATTTTTAACAGTTTATATATACCCTAGATATCTTCACAATGATAATATCTTTAGGTACATGACGTTTGAAATAACTCAAGAAGTTTCAGATATTTCATGGTTGTTATTTCAGGCTGTACTTGCAAGCTCATTACCCCCTTGTAGTTACAGCAACCGGCCAAATGGCCATGCTAGTCACTTTTCAGTTTTTTTTACAGATACCTTCCTCTTGTGTAGAGTACTCTGAAAGTGTTATAGCAGCTGCTATAATATCTGCTGGGGCGTGGGTAGCCCCTACAACCAACTTTACACGCGGCACCAACTTTACACAGTGAGTTACCAGTTGTCTAGTACTAACTACAGTAGTAATGGTATCTAGTGTGGAATAAACCACTTATAACACTCTGTCAGAGTGATATGACTAGATATTTCACTCTCAGGCTTTATTTTCACTCTCTCTGGCTCATGAATATTAATTAGCCTGTTCTTGAAATAATATTTCTCCATATCACACTCTGACTCATGTAATAAGTATTAATGTATGGATTGTAGCAAGTCTTACTTTAAACGCTCCAAACTGTGAGAGAATTCCTGCAAAAATGCTTGTTTTTCAAGTCACAAAAAGTTGCAGCGACCGGTACTATGGCATTGAAAACCCTTTACCATACATAATTTTGAATTCGCCATTTTCGGGGTGCTGCAAAGTGACGATTTAGTACAGTCATTATGATAAGTCAACCTTGAACAAATTGCAACAAAAGCAAACTCAGCTGATTATGTTTCTTTATAATGCCCTCTATAACAGCAAAAAAGTCTTAAGGAATCATCCTGGGGAAACATGGTGAAAATCACTACAATTTATAAATCACTGAATTCTTAATTAACAGTTTGTGGTTTTTGGCATTTAGTTTAGTACCTCTTACATCAAAATTTAATATACCATCAGATAATTCTTAAATAGGCCAACACTTGATACTAAAATTAGTAGTCAGAGACCAACAGTAAAGAAGTTATGGGGAAAAAAGATGTGTATTTAACAACCAGTTAGCACCTGATGCATGGTGTAGCTACATGCTATACTAGCAGCAGATATCTATCCTGCACGAGTCATTTAGTCCTTGGTAGAGAAAATACAGGTAAGTTTATCATAATAGTTCCACCTTACAGCATGGAGGTTGGTATTTTATATTTTATTTCTGGTCATTGTTAGTGGCATTTTTGTGTTTCTTTGATCCAGTTCAGCACCACTGTTGCACCTGTTCAATACCAGGCATTTTCATCACAGTTCTTCAAACTTTCTTTGCTTGGATTCTTGCACCATTTTTATACACCATTTCTCTTAGATCCGCTTTATATTGCTAGAAGAAAACAGCATGCCGAGATATTACAGCTATATTAGACTTAAGGAGAAGTGAGGGTTACTCTTGAGGAATCTGACTGGTCCCAACAGAGAAACAATTCTTGGTCCTTTTTTCAGCAGTGCATCAGGAGTGTCACTGCAAACGCAGTCACCGCTTTCAAACTGCAAAAGATTAACCAAGATAATTTAACACAAAATACAAGTAATGGCATAGCTGTGCTTCAGTTCTCTGAGGAGAACTTTTCATTCAGAACAAATTGCTTTTACTGTGGAATCAAACTAGCTAATAACTTGGAAAGAAAAAGAAAGTACAATGATTCTTCAAGTGAAAAACCACCGGAATAAGCATTTTACATGTGCGTGACCTGAATGCTGCTTATACAATCTACAATCAGACTTGCAGTGTCAATTTTACTAGAAGCAGATACCATGTCTCAATCAAAGGGGTAGGAACATAATAATAATATGGGGGGGGGGGGTGAGATCACTGCTGATTATATCTACTATGCGTACAAATATAATAAAACACTAAATGCTTTGTTCTTTGAGAATATTTTTATTTAAGTGAAGTGGTAGAAACAAAAAATGATTTTCAAAGAGTCATCCTTCATGAGCCATTATGAGTATTCATCAAGTCCACTAAATATTTTGTATTTGTACGTACTAAGATGTTTTAATGCTATTTGTGCTATTTAACTATTCCCAAGGCAAATTCACAATTTTTTTAGCTGCATACATTTCTCATTGTCACTTTTCATTGGTACTTACTACTGACAACAGAAAATTGAGTGGGCTAAGCTCCCACTACTTCTAAGTTGGATAGCTTCAGTCACACCCCCCCCCCCCCCCCCCCTCTGCTCCCTATAGTATTCCTACCCCACTTGTTCCAATTTATTACAACAAGATTCCACAAGGTCAAGGCTTAGTGTCCTCAATAATGACTTGAGAATAGAAGCATTTTTCAAAGTCGCTAAATACCAGGAAAAATAACATTAATCATGACATTAGGAGAAAAAAGCTAGAGGACACTGGCTGTGTGTCTTTTTGCCACATGTTATAGAGAACATAATAATGAAACATAATCAGTTGAGTTTGCTTTTGTTGCAATTTGTTCAAGGTTGATTCAATATTTTTGACAAAATGATTGAACTAATTGTTGGTTGTCAAAAGCCTAGTCTCACGAGAGGGACTATCAAGATCCACCTGTAGTCAGAATACCTTAATGTTAATGCTAAGGAAGTCACAACTACTTGGGAAGCTGACGTGAGTAGTACTTCAATATTTATTAGCTAAAATTATAATAATAAATCTGGCCTTTCTTTTTTGTAGCTGAGAGCTTGTTGTCAAGAGTGACTAGTAAATTCAGATATTCAGAATGGCTTGAATTTGATATTACAGAAGTTACCACTACTCAATAAAAGGAGGTAACAAAGTAATTTTGTATTGGTTTGCTAAAATAATGGTCTTTTGTTTTGTAGGTGAGAGCTTGTTGTCAAGAGTTAATGGTAATTGAGGTAGTCAATTAAAATAGCTTAAACTTGATACTACACCGCTCTGCCGATGCTTCCTATAGGAAATTGCACGACGAGCTACTTGAAACTTTCGCCAATGACGTCAACTACGACGAAGAATCTGACAATTTGGAACAGCACGAAGAGTCCGTGGAGAAAGCTCTTAGTGTAGTTCACCAGTTGATTGCTGTTTTCAAGGTCCATTCAAATTCAATTCAAATTTTGGCCAAACTGGATTCACTAGAACGTCAAATGAATGATCAACCTGAGAAATCATTTCAGTCAGTGATTTCCAAACTTCAGGAACGATATGAAGCAGTGGAGAATATCCTGAGGGATTCTACTATTCCTTTAACTCATATCATTAGACGGTTGGTTTTAGACCTTGAACCTCGGATTTTAAATATATGTTCTATAGATAAATAGACTACTACTCTGGATTTGGATGCTTCAAGTGCGTCCAGTTCTACTCAGTCTCATGTGAAACTACCCAAGCTGACACTTCCTACCTTTCAGGGAGATCCATTGAATTGGGCAGCATTCTGGGAGAGATTTGATTCTGCTGTGCACTCAAATTCAAACTTGGATAAGGCAAGCAAACTCACCTACTTAAGAGAAGCAATAAAAGATTCTAAAGTCATACCTCTTCTTCATCGAGCAACTTCATCTGAAACTCAGTATGATGATTTGGTTCAAATGCTGGTTGAGAGATATGATCAAAAAAGATTGGTACATCAAACTTATGCCCATCTTTGATAGAATCCTCTTCTATCAAGCAAGGTACCCATGATGAATTGTGTATGTTCATAGATACTATAGATCATAATATAAGTTGCCTGAAAGATGCTAAACAATATGACTTAGGGGCGTTTCTAACATTTGTTCTTACAACCAAATTAAATAAGAAACTTCAGGAGTCTTGGCTTACTTACAGTAAAGATTATAAGAAGGTACCAGATGTTGCAGTTTTCTTGGCATTTCTAAAAAACAAAATGCAAACTACCCCAATGACAACCATTTCAGTTTCTAAGCTTGAGGTTAAATCTGAGTGTAACCAGGTTAAAAAACATAAAGCTTCTGTAAATGCCTCACAACCTGCCAACTCAAGTTCTCATTGCTCTGTATGCAAAGGAAATTCTCATCCTCTGTATTTATGTCCAACTTTTAAATCAATGAGTGTTGAAAACAGAAAGACACAAGCTCACTCCTCAAAGGCCTGTTTTAACTGTTTACATTATGGACATTCCTTAAAAGAATGCAAGAATACTGGTTGTTGTAAAAAATGTTCTAAATCTCACCATACAATGTTACATAGAGAACAAACAAGCAATAACAATGTTGAAACCAACACAATTGTTAATTCTACTGAAGTTCCAATTGAGCACATCAAACCTCAAGGAGAGATCCAATCTTCATTGTCCATGACCAGTCAAGTCATTCTAAAAGGCCCATCTGGCAAGCAAATTGTGGTTAGAGCCCTTCTAGACTCTGGAGCAGGACTTTCTCTGGTGTCTCAACGAATAGTGAAACAACTTCAACTGCCGAAATCTTATCACAGCATCTCTATATCAGGAGTCATGGGAGCACACGTGGGATCTGTATCACATATAGTTAACTTAACTATTGTTCACAAAAACTCTAAACAATTTAAACTAAATTTCGAAGCTGCAGTGGTCTCTAAAGTAACATGTGATTTGCCATCAGTTGATGCAACTCACCTCAGAAACTTACCTCATTTGAAGAATCTTGACTTGGCAGATCCATTGTTCTTTCAATCTGGCAAAGTAGATTTGTTGCTAGGTTGTAATATATACCAAGATTTGGTACTTCTAGGTATAAGAAAGGGTCAACAAGACCAACCTGTTGCCAAGGATACTGTCTTTGGCTGGGCAATTCTTGGTCGCTACAATCGAAATGATTCATTGCGAGACTTTACTTCAAGCTCAGCATTTCATGTCATTCCGAGTCCAAACACAGATGCTCTTCTGCAACGCTTCTGGGAAATTGAAGAAGTCTCAGAAAACTCCCATTCACTTACCCATGAAGAAAGTATCTCTATTGACCATTACAATACTACTCATGTATTTTCTGTAGGTCGATACAAAGTGACTCTTCCCAGAAAGCCAGATGCTCCAAAACTCGGAAACTCTAGAGCTCAGGCATTGCAACGGTTTTTTTCCAATGAGAAGTCTCTCATCAGGAGAGGTAACTGGGAAGCCTTTCAGCAAGTTGTTCAAGAGTATTTGGATCTTGGCCATGCTAAGTTAGTTCCTATTCCAGCTCTTCAACTCTCTTCCGAAGAAGCATATTACATGCCAATGCATGGTGTTGTGAAGGAAAGTAGTTCTACCACAAAGCTCAGAGTAGTTTTTGATGCCAGTGCTAAGACCACTTCTGGTTCTTCTTTCAACGACACTCTCATAGTAGGTCCTACATTGTATCCCAATATATGTGATATTCTCATAAGATTTAGGACCTATCCAGTGGCTGTTTCCTCCGATATAAGCAAAATGTATCGTGCTGTAGAGCTCTGTGAAGCAGATCAAAACTTTCATCGCTTTCTTTGGAGACCAGACACCGTGTCTGAAGTGAAGGATTATCAAATGACTAGAGTGACATTTGGTGTCGCCTCATCTCCATTCGTAGCAATCCAATCACTTCAACAAACTGCTCATGATTTTGGTGATTCATTTCCACTAGCTAAACCACATGTTTTCTCTTCTATGTATGTAGATGACTGTTTGGCAGGTGCAAACACTCCTGAAGAAGCTATAGATCTATACTCGCAACTTCGTGAACTCCTTGGTAAAGGTGGATTTGATCTCCGCAAGTGGAGAAGCAGTTCTAAAGAAGTTTTGGATGCTATTGATCCATCCCTGCATGAGCCTACTCCAGTCAAAACTCTGTCAGACAATACTACAGTGCAGCATGCTAAGGCTCTAGGTTTGGCTTGGGATTCCACTGCTGACACACTGTATGTAAGTGTTGGAATAGTTAATTCCCATAGCTCCACAAAGAGAGAGGTTATTAGTGACATTGCACGCACCTTTGATATACTTGGGTGGATGGCTCCTGCGATTGTTGTCATGAAAATTCTCTTTCAGCGTTTATGGGAGCTCAAACTTGGCTGGGACGAGGAAATTCCATCTGATCTCCAGGAGCATCATCAACAATGGAAAGCGCAACTTCCTTTGTTGAAAGACAAACCCTTTAATAGGTGCTACTTCAGAACTTTATCTGTCAAGGAATCAGTCGAACTTCATGGTTTTTGCGATGCTTCTGAAGCTGCTTACTCTGCTGTTGTTTACGTTCGTGCAACGTATTCAAATGGACCGCCCACTGTAGTATTAGTAACTGCAAAGACTAAGGTTGCACCACTAAAGAAGCTGTCTATACCCAGGTTAGAACTTTGTGGTGCTCACTTGTTGGCTAAGCTACTTAATTCTGTCAGACTTGCTATGGGAATTAGCTTAGATTCTGTATTTGCTTGGTGTGATAGCACCATAGTTTTGCACTGGTTGGATGGTAGTCCCCGTTGCTTTAAAACGTTTGTGGGAAATAGAATTTCTAACATTTTAACTTTGTTTCCTTCTAGTGTTTGGCATCATGTTCCCACAACTTCTAATCCAGCTGATTGTGCTTCTAGAGGTCTTCTTCCACAAGAGTTATTGACCCATGATCTCTGGTGGAACGGTCCAAAATGGCTTCATTCAGATCCCATTGATTGGCCTTCTCAACCAATGTCACCTCCTGTAGCATGTACTTCAGAGCTCAAAACTGTTTGCACTGTCACTTTGAATCCTGTACATTGGATTGAAGGAAGGTTTAGCAATTATAATCGGTTATTACGAGTTAATGCTTGGATTCACCGATTCATCTCCAACTTGAAGCTCAAAAGACTTCACAAATCAATCAACATGCATTCAAGATTGTCAGTTTCAGAGCTGAATTCTTCAGAAGCACACTTATTTTCTTTAGCCCAAAACCGTCATTTCCATGATGAGCTTTTGCAACTCTGTCATGACAAACCGATCAAAGCAAATTCACGTCTTATATCTCTTAATCCATTCATTGACAAAGATTACCTGCTGAGAGTAGGCGGTCGTCTCTCAAATTCATCTCTGTCGTTCGATCAAAAACATCCTATCATTCTTCCTAACAATGATATACTGACCGGTTTATTAGTTTCTAACTTACATGTTTCTTTGTGTCATTGTGGTCCTTCTCTCCTTATCAGTTCTGTAGGTTCAAGAATCCACATCATAGGAGTCAGACGACTGGTACGAGACATTTGCCGGAGATGTGTCACTTGCAGGCGTTCAACAGCCAAGGCTCAAAAACAGCAAATGGGTCAACTTCCTAAGGCCAGAGTGATTCCAAGTCCTCCATTCACAATAACTGGATCAGACTTTGCTGGGCCTTTCTCATTGAAGAAGGGTCACACTAGGAAACCTGTTATTATTAAAGCTTATTTGTGTATATTTGTTTGCTTTAGCACAAAGGCTACTCATCTGGAATGTGTGTCAGATCTGTCTACGGAGGCTTTTCTTGCAGCGTTCAAACGTTTCATTGCTAGACGTGGTCTTCCACAGGAAATATTTAGTGAAAATGGGTCCAATTTCAAAGGTGCTCACAATGATCTCCAGAAATTTTATCAGGAGTTGTCCTCGAAACCTACTAAAGATTCGGTTCACCAATATTTACTGAACCATCGAATCAAGTGGAACTTCTCTCCTGAAAGAGCACCACATTTTGGAGGACTATGGGAGGCTGCAGTGAAGTCAGCTAAATTGCACCTTCGTCGCATCATAGGTCAACAAATTCTTAATTTTGAAGAATTTTCTACTGTTTTGTGTCAGATAGAAAGCTGTTTGAACAGTCGTCCTCTTCTGTCACTTTCAAGTCATGCAGACGATGCTATTGATGTCCTGAGCGCCTCTTCTTTGATTTGTATACTTTATTTATTTCATGTTATTTCACTTACTTTATTTCCTTTCCCTATCTTTATTTCTTTTCTGCCTTCAGTTTCCTCGTCGATGTCTTCGTCAGCGTTCTCGTCGTCAATTATCGCTCTTCATGACTTCGAGCTATTTATATCGCCCTTCATTACCTCGAACTATTCATCACCATATCCCCTAACATATTATAAACAGTTGTCATAGTTCAAGTTTTCAGTTCTCGCTTGTCATTCTTAGTCATCTATTGTCTCACCCTTGTTTTACAGCCAAAGAACTCATCCAAGGTAGTCAACCAGTTTTTATATCACCGATATTACTTATATCATATTTAAACTGTCTATTTTTGGTTTCATCTTTTACTTGTAAGGACTACAGTCCTATTTCACTTAGTGCTCTCGGTGCCTTTGGCATATGTTCTTTATAATTCATAATTAAACATTTTAGTTATTTATTCAATAAAGAACTGACTCAGAAGGTGACACCAGTGGTTGGGAGTTACGCCCCAGTTAATGAGAGTAGCATCAGCTCGCCCTGCAACTTGGTTGGGAAAGAGTATCTTGGTTTGGGTATTAGCCATTCCGCAACCTAACACAGATGTTACCAATGCTCAGGAAATTTAGTTAAGTAGAAATTCTATATTTGTTGGCTAAAATTATGAAAATAACACTGGCCTTTTTTGCAGCTGAGAGGTTATTCAAGCATTACTGGTAATTGAGGTAGTCAGAATGGCTTAAGTTTTATACTTCAGGAGTTACCATTACTCAGGCAAGAGAGTAATTTTGCCTTTGTTTGCTAAAATTAATTGTCAACTGCTATTATACTGTTTTAAAGTTTTTTCTTGCTGGTTATAGTTCATGTTATACCAATTTGATTTTTTATACCAAACAATTCATTTTTAATGCCAACATGTTTCAGCAGACTGCTTCTGCCATCATCAGGGCTGATTTATAAAAATCAAAAAACAAAAATGCTATAATTAGCCTAAGGGTGAAGCTTGACAAAATGCAATATATTGCCTAAGGTTATTCTTGTTTATTTATGTGAGTGGCCTCTAGCTGCTCTCAATACTAAAGGGGAAAGCTCCATTCCAGAGTCCCTATTCATGGTTAAGTTGTTGGGTGACATATTTATGTAGATGGCTTCTTTTACTCTTCTCTCAACCATGCCTTGCGAAAAATCCAAAAGTTTTACTTGATTCCAAAGAATCACATGACTCCCTTCTTGCCATACATGTTCTGCCAGTGGTGATTTGGTGAAATATCCATGTTCACAGGCTGATTTGTGTTCTTTAATTCTAATGCCTAGCGCTCTTCCTGATTCACCTATATAGAAATCTCCACATTCACACATGATTTTGTACACAGCTCCTACTTTGTTCTCATTTGAAGTAGGATCTTTTACTTTTGTGAGAAGATTTGACAAAGTGGTTTTGGTTTTGAAAGAAGTCCTTATTCCATAATCCCAGAGTATCTTTCTTATTCTCTCACTCATTGGTGAAACATATGGAATAATTGCTGTTGCTACTGGATCTTCATTGAGGGTAGTTGTGTCAACCTGCTTCTTTTTCTTCTTTAGCTCATTTTTCACTTTATCCACAATACTTCTAGGATAACCATTCATTGACAAAACACTTCTAACATGGTCTATCTCATTCTTTAAGGAGGATTCACTCGATAGATTGTAAGCTCTTCGAACTAAACATTTTACAATACCTTTCTTCACATGTGGGGCATGGTTTGAATTGTAAGATATATACCTATCTGTGTGTGTTGATTTTCTGTGAACACTAGTCTTCATTGTGCCATCATCAAACCTACTGACCAACACATCTAGAAAAGGTAAACTACCGTTTTTTTCTACTTCAGAAGTTAATTGGATAGAAGGAAAAAGTGAGTTTAAAAAAAAAATACTATTATACTGTTTTGCATGAACTAAGCTAAAATATCAAAAGTATAGTAACAGTACTGTAGTTAATGTTACCTAATTAGCCAATAGAGGAAATGTTTGTGCAATCCCTTTTATTTTATAGCTAGAAACAAACTCATGTGACAGGAGGCCCCAGAGTCTACTACCCAATTCTTTCCTGATTTTCCTGAGATGGAGTGAATTATAAGCATAGCATCTTGAGTTCAGGTTCTTCACTTGTGACTTTTTGCTAATTCTATCTTGAGTAAATATTCTGCATTCCCAATTTACAATAGTTACATAAAAACAATTTCTTATTTGAATGGAGATTCTTTTGAGCTTCTCCACCACAGTCTCCAGTTTTGAAAACAGTTTCCACTTCACTTTCCATGGATGCCTCCAGCTGTCAGGCAGGCTTGTGAGAAGGTGCACCACCTGGTCCTATCAGGTAGAGAAGAAATTCATCCAATGCTAAAACAATGTTCTCAAAGCTTTGTCCTTCCAATAGGTGTACTGCCTCATTTCTTCCCCTCACCTGACCAAGCTACTAAACAATTCTTACCATATCTGGGTGCAACTATACCGGCTCACCCCAGCTCCATACTAATTAGTGGAGTAAAAAATCAACAAATAAAAAAGATTCTTTGAGAAAAGAGAATTTTCGTTGGTCTGTTTAGATGGGACTGTAGCATAGCAGTACCCCTTGACAGTATATAATATGTGGAATTGGAGTGTTTGTCTGCTGGCTGGTAGTCATAGTTTAGTTGTAGAAAACTTGTGCATTAAGCAAGCGGTCCTGGGTTCGATTCCGGGTCGCGACCAAATACTTTTAATTCTGTATTATTATTTTAAAAAAGCCTGTGAAAGAGAGAGAATACATCTAATGAGTAAAAGAAGGCTGAGACAGAAATTGTTAAATATATTATACAATATTATATGTAGCAATATATGCACTATTTGAGCACATTATGGGGTCACCAGTCATCCCATCAGCTTAAAGAAACTATATATTGAGAAATACAAATAACTAACTAAATATTGAGGGAAAATTGGGGAAATGAAGTAAAAATAAGCCTTGAAGATACTTTTTAGTAATGAGTGGGCGTAACTCCAATTACCTTGTTAATTGGCAGATTTTAGCAGTAACGGAGTAATAGGAGGAATTGATGATGAAGGACCACCTGTAGTTATAGTGTCAAGGTCTGGAACACCAAATAACTAGCTAGACTAGCCTAGCCAACTATAAGAATTATGAGCAGTTAAACAGTTATGAACAGTTTTTGTAACTACTAGAACAACTAGAAAAACGGGTAACTAAAGTGATGAAATAAACAAAATTACATGAAAGTCCCTGCGTGAATGATGTCGATATGTTCATGCGTAAATAAGTTCGTTGCTTCAGGAGTCTGATCCTTGTTCAGCTCTGACCTGGACAAGTAATGAATAACTAAAACTAAGAAATTCTGGAATATCTAAATGAAACAACACTATTTTTTTACACTCTCCTGTCAAGACACTGCCCATGTAACAGATCAATGAGTACTATGAATTGACTTAGTTTTTGTTAATTTGTGTTGTTCAAATTCATCAATAATGAGACTCCTTAAAGAAAGTAGTTTGTGTATTTTTCCCAAAGAATTTCGAAAAATTTCTAAGAAATCCTAGGTATATAAATAATGCATAATATTTTTGATATAGTTGTATACTACAAAAATAACAACAAATCTAATAGTGATTGTAGCTTATACCACAAACTTCTAAACTAGTGAGCTTATAACCACTGTTTATATATATGATATGAGAAAAGAATCTCCCAAATTAGATGTTGATGCTTTCTGATAAAGCAACTTTCAACATTATTGCAACATTTTCCACAGCTAAACTTGACCAAATTTCAAATAGAACTGCATTGGTAGTACTTATATGTACTTTCTTGTAATGAGTGTTTAATTCAATTTTATCACTAGCTAGACATTTGCTCGCATTTACCAATAACTCAGCAAAATTTTCAACAAATAGTACAAGATGAATATAACAGTCTGACTTGGAAGTAGGCATGTCTCAAAGATGATCTGTTCCAAACTGAATAATATTTGTAATAAAAAATACTCTTCCCAGATAGTCAAAAATTGATGCTACTGCAATCAGTGTCAGTATTATGTAGAATTTATAATCTACAGTAGTAACTATAACTGACATCAGAATCCAAGATATGAGAGCTACAATTTCAAAGACTATCATGAAATGAGCACTCATTCTTAAAACTGTATAACGCCCAAACTTTAAATCTGCTAAAATGCCAGCCGCAATAGATAAACTAGAAAGAATAGCTTCAACTAATATCACTTTAGTACTACTGACTGTATCCATCATCATTGATACATACGCAGGCTCAAGAAATAGGTAGTAAGCTAACTGTTTGTAAATTAAAAGTGTAATATATTGTGTAGTGGAGAAGCTGAGAGAAGAACACATCATCCTCACGATAAGAAATGATACGGTTTCTTAGAGTAATTTACTCTTATGTATTCTTTACCCACAAAGAAAAATTTATAGTTTTCTTCTTCCTCCTTTTACTATTTTTCCACCTCCTGTTATTTTTTGAGAAAGTTGTCAATAACTGATACATTGTTTATATTCATGTCTTAAAATATCATAATGTTATGAGGAAACTGCATTATCTTTGTGTATATAGTTACAAGGTCAAGCCCTGGTTAAGCAAATAGGTTTTATTTTGTGTACATGTAAGGTAACAGACTGTTAGTTACTATTAAGAATTTTGTGACATTTTAGTTCAAGTACAAGTAACCTGTCTTGCTAGTAACTCTTCAGCAAGAATGTTGCGATTAATGATTTCAACCTGATGCAACACATGCATACAATAGTTAACACTCATGTGTGTATAGCCATCATTTGTATAATCACATGTACAATTTTATACTGGCCACGAGATATGAATTATTTGTTAATTGTATACAAACCACATGTACAATAATTCTGTCCAGCTATTATAACTAGAAATAAAAATATAGTACACAAGGAAATTACTAAATTAGCCCTGCTCACCTCTGAAATGCAGCTCTGCCATATTCTTAAAAAAAACCAACCCTTAAGCTTCCCACAGAAGACTTATCAAATTTAATCACAAGTGTTCTTTATTCAATTATTGGACCATTGAGGACTCTATAAGCATCAGCATGCAATTTATCTGGCACTCACTGTGGGCTGAGGCTAAGCTGTGAGATAGGTGGAGCTGTTGAATCTCAAGGACCAGCAGCATTTTTCATGGTATAATTCATTTAGTGCTCTAATGCACCTTTGTAAAGAAGCTTCTGCTGTTGGCAGTTTCTACTGTATACAGTTCATTTCATAATGGGGGAGTCCCGACAGCATTGATTGTGTAAAGGATGTAGTTAAAGTGTAGGTATAATTGTGACGAAAGTGTAGTTCATGAGAGAAATAGCATAGTTCTCATACTTGTGCTGCAGGAAAATTATAGTGCTTTGACACTCACGATTATTTTTGAAGACTGTCAGGCAAGTTGTAGCCCTTACGGTAAGTTGCCCTAATTTTGGTTGTTACAAGCTGAAAACCAACAACAAGAAAGAAAATTAAAGAAATTAGCAAAGAATCATGACTATTGCACTTTTGGGATACATTTAAGAAGACTGCTTACCAGCAATGTTTATCTAACTTTGTCATTAACTTTTGAAACTGAAGCGTGAAAAACAAACAAACAAGTCATGTGTATGTATAACAGCTAAACTTTGCTACAATGCAATAATGAATAGAATAATGGCTGTTCACAAGAGACTATGTTCTCTATGCTACTTTACAACTACTGCTCAGGTAATACTGATGTGGCATTTTGCAAATAGTCTCTTGTACTACTTATTTCTCGAGCATTCAGCTGTGTCACTGCTCATGGATTCTGGAAGTGCCACTACAACTGCAATTGTGGAAGCTTTTCTCTCAGTATTTTCTCCATTGGCCGGACTACTTGCTGATGTTAAGTTGGAAGTTATAAAGTTTTGAAAATGAGCACATATTGTATGATTACATTTGAGTTTCTTACTCTGATTGTTTGGATCTTGATGTCAGTAATTGTGGACAGTATAGATTACAAGTATTATCTGGTTTTATCTCTGCTTGTGCTCTCTTTATTCTGCTACTATCTGGGAAGGGTATTTTTTGTCACCAACATTATTCAGTTTGGAATTGACCAACTTCAAGATATGCCTACTACAATTTCAGATGCTTACATTCATATTTTTTTCTTAGTAGAGCAGGTTGCTAATATACTGGTGAAAGTGTTTAAAAGTATCCCTGATGATAGGATAGAAATGGATGCTTACAGACATATTGTGCACATAAGTGTGTCCAATGCAGTTGTGTACGAAGTTTGTATAAGCCTATCAGTGATAGTTTCAGTGGCAGTATTATTTTTAACTAATAAATATTCATCCATGTTCAAATCAAACATCTTGAAAGTTAATCCATATTATCAGGTGTATGCCATCATCAAATATGCTTATCATCACAAGAAGCCAGTGAGGAGGAGTGCATTTACATACTGCGAGGATGAACGTCCGTCTAGAATAGACTATGGCAAGCATAGGTATGGCGGACCATTTACTACAGAGCAAGTGGAAGATGTCAAAGTTTTCATAAACATTAGCAAAGTTTTAGTTATAGTATCACTTTCTTTAGTTTGGATTTGTATAGCACAATAGTGTTATCTAACTATCGCAAACAAAGTCACAGCATCTTGGAGAGAGTTTTTTTTCACAATGGAATTCTGTTGTCACTAACAGTTATTGTTAGCATTCCATTCTTTTTGTTCCTTGTAAAGCCCTATTTTTCTCGTTACATTCCCAGCATTTTCAAGAGAATGGGAATGAGCTTGCTGATTATGAGCATTTTGTTCTTGATTTACATTCTATGTGGCTTCATTTCAAAGGATAATGAGAGTTATTCATTCAACAGTCAATGTGTTGGAGTTAACAATAGTAATATACATGGATTACAGCTGGTAAGCATACCCAAAATGTTTCTGCCACCTTTGCAACTACCCTTGTCTGCAGTGAGCCAGATGCTATTTTACATAGCAGTGTGGCAGTTTATTTGCTGTCAGAGTCCTCAGTACATGAAAGGACTTTTATTTGGTGTCTACTTCTTCATCAAAGCAATAATTGAGTTGTTTTCATTATTTTTTCTTCATTTTCCTATATTGGCTCAGAACCTCATTCATTTTGGTTGCGAGTTAGACTTATGTATTTTTCACTTTGTAATTGGCTTAGTCTCTTTGGTTGTAATGATTGCAGTGACTAGAAAGTACAAGTATCGTAAGAGAGATGATATTTGCAATGTCTATCAATATGCTGAAGATTACTATTCATATCACAGCTAGCTAATAATAACTCTATTGATTTTAATGTTATAGACTAGTTATAATTATCGTGTGTGTGTGTGTGTGTGATTTTAAAATAATATGCACAATTTTACTAGTTATATTGTAATAGAATAAAAATATTAAAAACATTTAAACTGTTCATTTGTATATACCAGAATGAAAATAGCAATAATACAAGAGTTAAACTATGTAGCAGTCAAGCAATATGAGATACAGGTTAGATGGTGACACATTATTTTAATGATTGCACAGGCAGTAGCCATAACTTAGATAAATGCTATCTGATGAAAACTAGCAGACATAATATACACATGTAAAGAAAGTAATTGAGCTTCTGGTAATTATGTATTGAAATTGTAATATCTATTGGAGTAGGTATTTTAATACAATGTTTTTGGTCTATCAGGGGTGTACATATTCAAGCTAGGTTTATGAATACATCATATATACTGTAAAAAATTAGGTGCTTAGTTAACACCTCATTGAGGTAAATAGCTAATGAAACTAAAATTATATGAGGAAATGTTTGTACAATCTCTTGTTATAGTTAGAAACAAACTCCAGTCATTGCACATGTGACAGGAGACCGCCAGAGTCTATACTACCCAATTCTTTCGTGATTATCCTGAGATAAAGTGACTAATAAGCATAGCATCTTGAGTTCAAGTTTCTTCACTTGTGACTGTTTTGCTAATTTTCCATTTCTAAATACTTACATATATCTTGAGCAAATTTTCTGCATTCCCAATTTACGGTAACATGTAAACAATTTTTTTATGAAACTGAGATTGTTTTGAGCTTTTCTGTCACAGTCTCCAATTTGGAAAACAGTTTCCACTCCACACTTCCATGGCTGCCACTAGCTGTCAGGCTGGCTTGCAAGTAGGTATGCAACCTTGTCCTATCAGGTAGAGAAGAGGATCCATCCAATGCTAGAACAATGGTAGTCAAGGCTTTGTCCTTCCAGTAGGTGCATGGTCCCATCTCTTCCCCTCACCAGACCAAGCTACTACAGCAATTCTTACCATATCTGATTGATACTACATCGACTCACCTCAACTCCATACTATTAGTGGAGGAGTAAAATAAAATTGAATTGATAAAAAGAATCTTTGAGAAAAGAGAATTTTAGTTGGTCTATTGAGAGTGTAGCAGTACCCCTTATTAGTATAAATATAGAATTGAAATGTTTGTTTGCCAGCTGGTTGTCCTGGCAGAACTCTTGTGGTTAGCCAAGTGTTCCTGGCTTCAATTCCCAGGGGTGACCAAATATTTTTAATTCTGTATTGTTTAAATAAAGCATGTGAAAGAGAGAGATGAGTAATAGAAGGCTGAGGAAGAAATTGTTAAATATAATACATATAGCAATTTTTGTACTATTTGAGCACATTTTGGAGTCTTCTGCCATCCCATCAGTTCACAGCAAAAATATTGAGAAATACAAAAAAACTAACTAAATAATTAATGGAGAATTACGGGGAAAAAAGTAAAACAATTCTTGAAGATGCTTTTAGTAATGAATAACTAAAACTGAGAAAGTCAGGAATTTCTAAACAAAAATAAAACACTTCTTATGTAGACTCTCCCATCATGACACTACAAATGTAACAGATATAGTGAGTACTAAGTATGGGTTCAGGTCTGTAGCCAGGAGTTTTCACAGGGGGGTTCGGATTTCATAGAAACACAAGAAAGCCACACGGCCAAAACTAATAATTTGTCTGACGTTCTATGTGTTCTATTAATAAATTCATTGAACACTGCTGACTATCAGCAATAAGCGGTAAACTGCTAAGGTTTTGCGGGTGCAGTTAAAACTCAAAAACTTATGGGAGCTCCATTTCTATTCGAGTAAGTGGCGTAAGTTAATACGCTAAGCCATTTACTTGAAAATTCATTGTCCACTAGACGAACCACTAAGGTAAGTCTTGCGTAGGTATGGTCAGTTGTGTCACTTTGCATAACACGGATTAGAATTGAAGGTCTTTGCTCACTCAAGGAACATGCTGCTTGCTTTACGCTCTCCGCAACTGTTTGAATTGAAAAAGAAGCAACAAAATCAAGTCACGTTATTTATAGTCAATTCTGTAAAATCGTGGCTTCTAAACATCTCATGTAAAACCAAAGTCCTTGCCACTAACTCAGTAGCAGCAAAGGATCATGGCCTTCATGTGTACCTTCAAGTTAGGGAATGGAAAGAATCTGCTGGTGCACTTCATCTAGCTGACTGGGGATGGCAGGAGTATGAAAAGGAGTTTGTGCTACTCCAAACATCTCTACCTCTTGCTCCTCAACACTTGCTGAGGATGTAATTGCCAGATTGAATGTACTACTCTGAGATGCTCATGCAAGAAGTGCAACATCGAATGCACTTCTATTTATGGCAACAACAGCAAGAAACTGGTTGCATGAACATGTCTCATGATGATGATGAGAAAGGAACATTTGATAGTCAAGTAAATTGTTAATTGAAAAATAATGTAACTCATTCAGACTTTGTTTCTGACTACTAACTTTAGTATATATCATCAACTTTTGATGTAAGAGGTACCAAAACAAAGATATGACCAATAATATCAAAAACCACAAGCTGTTAAGTTAGAATTAAGTGGTTTACACATTTTTCTGATTTTCACCATGTTCCCCTAGGATGATTCCTCTCTTTTGCTGTTATAGAGAACATAATAATGAAACATATCAGTTGAGTTTGCTTTTGTTGCAATTTGTTCAAGGTTGACTCAATGTTTTTGACAAAATGATTGAACTAATTGTTGGTTGTCAAAAGCCTAGTCTCACGAGCTGGACTATCAAGATCCACCGGTAGTCAGAATACCTTAATGTTAATGCTAAGGAAGCTACCACTACTAGGGAAGCTGATGTGAGTAGTACTTCCATATTTATTAGCTAAAATTATAATAATAAATCTGGCCTTTCTTTTTTGTAGCTGAGAGCTTGTTGTCAAGAGTGACTAGTACATTCAGATAGTCAGAATGGCTTGAATTTGATATTACAGAAGTTACCACTACTCAATAAAAGGAGGTAACAAAGTAATTTTGTATTGGTTTGCTAAAATAATTGTCTGTTTGATAGCTGAGAGCTTGTTGTCAAGAGTTAATGGTAATTGAGGTAGTCAAAATAGCTTAAAATTGATACTACAGATGCTCAGGAAATTTAGTTAAGTAGAAATTCTATATTTGTTGGCTAAAATTAGGAAAATAACACTGGCCTTTTTTGTAGCTGAGGGGTTATTCAAGCAATACTGGTAATTGAGGTAGTCAGAATGGCTTAAAGTTTTATACTTCAGAAGTTACCATTACTCAGGCAAGAGAGTAATTTTGCCTTTGTTCGCTAAAATTAATGGTCAACTGCTATTATACTGTTTTGCATGAACTAAGCTAAAATATCAAAAGTATAGTAACAGTACTGTAGTTAATGTTACCTAATTAGCCAATAGAGGAAATGTTTGTGCAATCCCTTTTATTTTATAGCTAGAAACAAACTCATGTGACAGGAGGCCCCAGAGTCTACAACCCAATTCTTTCCTGATTTTCCTGAGATGGAGTGAATTATAAGCATAGCATCTTGAGTTCAGGTTCTTCACTTGTGACTGTTTGCTAATTCCATCTTGAGCAAATATTCTGCAATCCCAATTTACAATATTTACATAAAAACAATTTCTTATTTGAATCGAGATTCTTTTGAGCTTCTCCATCACAGTCTCCAGTTTTGAAAACAGTTTCCACTCCACTTTCCATGGCTGCCTCCAGCTGTCCTGCAGGCTTGTGAGTAGGTGCACCACCTGGTCCAATCAGGTAGAGATGAGGTTCCATCCAATGCTCTCAAAGCTTAGTCCTTCTAGGCCCCATTTCTTCCCTTCACAAGACCAAGCTACTAAACAATTCTTACCATATCTGGGTGCAACTATACCGGCTCACCCCAGCTCCATACTAATTAGCTAGTGGAGTAAAAAATCAACGAATAAAAAAGAATCTTTGAGAAAAGAGAATTTTCACTGGTCTGTTTAGATGAAACTGTAGCATAGAAGTACCCCTTGAGTATATAATATGTGGAATTGGAGTGTTTGTCTGCTGGCTGGTAGTCATAGTTTAGTTGTAGAAAACTTGTGCATTAAGCAAGCGGTCCTGGGTTCGATTCGGGGGGGGGGGGGGAGGGTAACCAAATATTTTTAATTCTGTATTATTATTTTAAAAAAGCCTGTGAAAGAGACAGAATACATCTAATGAGTAAAAGAAGGCTGAGACAGAAATTGTGAAATATATTATACAATATATGTAGCAATATATGCACTATTTGACTACATTTTGGGGTCACCAGTCATCCCATCAGCTTAAAGAAACTATATATTGAGAAATACAAATAACTAACTAAATATTCAGGGAAAATTAGGGAAAATAAGTAAAAATAAGTAAAAATAAGTAAAAATAAGCCTTGAAGATACTTTTTAGTAATGAGTGGGCGTAACTCCAATTACCTTGTTGGCAGATTTTAGTAGTAACGGAGTAATAGGAGGAATTGATGAAGGACCACCCGTAGTTATAGTGTCACGGTCTGGAACACCAAATAACTAGCTAGACTAGCCTAGCCAACTATAAGAATTATGAGCAGTTAAACAGTTATGAATAGTTTTTGTAACTACTAGAACAACTAGAAAAACGGGTAACTAAAGTGATGAAATAAACAAAATTACATGAAAGTCCCTGCGTGAATGATGTCAATATGTTCATGCATTAATAAGTTCGTTGCTTCAGGGGTCTGATCCTTGTTCAGCACTGGCCTGGACAAGTAATGAATAACTAAAACTAAAAATGTCTGGAATTTCTAAATCAAACAACACTAGTGATGTGCACAAATGGCGAGCGAGCCTAAAGACTATACTATTTTTATATGAATGATTTTGACTTCTAACACTGAAGCTACTGAAAATAAGGTCCAGTTTTTAAATTTCGCATACACGGTAAAGGGATTTCAGTGCCATAGTAACAACTCTCTGCAACTGCTTGAATTGAAGGGAAAAAACAACAACAAAACAATACACGTCATTTAAACGTTTTCTTTGTGATATTCTTTAGCCAAGTAGTGGTTGTAACACACAATGTTTTGACACAACTGGACATGCACCTACACAGACTTACCTTTGCGGTAGTCTAGTGGACAATGTATTTTCAAGTAAATACTGTTGAGCACAGCTTATAACCATGACAAAGAGCGCATTGACTTACCACCACCACTAACTCGAATAGAAATGGAAGTCCCTTAAGTTTTCAAGTTTGAACTGCACACGCAAAAGAATTCAAAACGGTAAACAATTCAATTTCTAGGGTGATACGGGTACTGATCGATAAACCAGAGGATTCTGTTTAGTGCAATTTGGGACCGGGTCGACACCCGAACTAACACAAAAACGCGAGGGTCAAAGTACAAAAATGCCTTACGTACGTCCATACATATATACAAATAAATAAATAACTAGTGGTGTGCTTGAGCACAAATGGCGAGCGAGCCTGATAGTTAGGTAACATAAAATGTTACTATTTTTAGCTTACTTCATGCAAACACTATAATAGCAGTTATGACATTTGATTTCAGCAAACAAATACAAAATCACTCTCTTACCTTATTAATGGTAACGTTTGCAGTATCAAACATCAACCATTCTAATAATCTCAATCACCAGTAACTCTTGAACAAGCTCTCAGCTACGATAAAAAATTAACCAGTGTTATTATTTGTAATTTTAGCCAACAAATATGGAATTACTACTTACATCATTCTGGAGTATTGATAACTTCTGTAGTATCAAATTGAAGTTACTTTGACCATCGGAATTACCTTGAATTCTTGACAACAAGCTCTCACCTACAAAAACAAAAGACAATCAATTATACACAATTACTTTCTTACCTCATTTTCTTGAGCAGTGGTAACTTTTGTAGTACCAAATTTGAGCCAATCTGACCATTTGAATTTACCAGTCACTGTTAACTAGCTCTTAGTTACAAAAAAGAAAGGCCAGAGTTAATTTTGCATATTTAGCTAACAAATATGGAATTGCGTACTTATCTCAGCTTCCATCGAGAAGTAGTAGCTTCCATAGCATTAATACTACGGCATTCTGACTACCAACGGCTCTTGACAACCAACAACCGGCACTCCGTATCCCCCCATAAAACGGCGAAGTTTTGAAATTAAGTCTGGAAAAGGGTCTTCAATGCCATAGTAACCTGTCGAATCAACGTTTTGTGTCTTGAAAACAAGCGTTTTAGCAGGAATTTTCTCATACTTTGGAGCTTAAGTATAAAGTAAGGTTTGCTTAATGCTGTAGTTTCAGAATAAACTGGAGTGAAGCCTAAATAGCCGTGTTTTTAGGAGAAAAAAGTTCCCCGCGCGCGCGTTTTAAGAGCATACGTACCATCCATACATACATACATATATATATATAACATATACCCGATTTTGCATTATCCACCCCTAATACTGTCTCGCTCGCTACGCTCGCTCGCCAATAAACATCCCCGATTTTCGATTGTGTTACCCCTGTAAGTGTCTCGCTCGCTACGCTCGCTCGCCAACTATATTTTTACACTCTCCTGTCAAGACACTGCCCATGTAACAGATTAATGAGTACTATGAATTGACTTAGTTTTTGTTAATTTGTGTTGTTCAAATTCTTCAATAATGAGACTCTTTAAAGAAAGTAGTTTGTGTATTTTTCCCAAAGAATTTCGAAAAATTTCTAAGAAATCCTAGGTATATAAATAAGGCATAATATTTTTGATATAGTTGTATACTACAAAATAACAACAAATCTAAAAGTGATTGTTGCTTACCACAAACTTCTAAACTAGTGAGCTTATAACCACTGTTTATATATAATGATATGAGAAAAGAATCTCCCAAATTAGATGTTGATGCTTTCTGATAAAGCAACTTTCAACATTATTGCAACATTTTCCACAGCTAAACTTGACCAAATTTCAAATAGAACTGCATTGGTAGTACTTATATGTACTTTCTTGTAATGAGTGTCTAATTCAATTTTATCACTAGCTAGACATTTGCTCGCATTTACCAATAACTCAGCAAAATTTTCAACAAATAGTACAAGATGAATATAACAGTCTGACTTGGAAGTAGGCATGTCTCAAAGATGATCTGTTCCAAACTGAATAATATTTGTAATAAAATATACTCTTCCCAGATAGTAAAACATTGATGCTACTGCAATCAGTGTCAGTATTATGTAGAATTTATAATCTACAGTAGTAACTATAACTGACATCAGAATCCAAGATATGAGAGCTACAATTTCAAAGACTATCATGAAATGAGCACTCATTCTTAAAACTGTATAACGCCCAACTTTAAATCTGCTAAAATGCCAGCCACAATAGATAAACTAGAAAGAATAGCTTCAACTAATATCACGTAAGTACTACTGATTATATCCATCATCATTAATACATAAGCAGGCTCAAGAAATAGGTAGTAAGCAAACTGTTTGTAAATTAAAAGTGTAATATATTGTGTAGTGGAGAAGCTGAGAGAAGAACACGTCATCCTCACGATAAGAAATGATACGGTTTCTTAGAGTAATTTACTCTTATGTATTCTTTACCCACAAAAGAAAAATTTACAGTTTTCCTCTTCCTCCTTTTACTATTTTTTCCACCTCCTGTTTTTTGTTAATGTATACAAAGCACATGTACAACAATTCTGTCCAGCTATTATAACTAGAAATAAAAATATAGTACACAAGGAAATTACTAAATTAGCGAGCAGACAAAGTAGAAATGGAGAGTGTACTTGTACATAGGTACAGTGTCACATGACAGGCAGTGGCTGTGACATACAAGCAGATAATTGAATAAAAAACACTTGTGATTAAATTTGATGAGTCTTATGTGGGAAACTTGAGGGTTTTTTTTTTCAAGAATATGGCAGAGCTGGGTTTCAGAGGTGAGCAGAAGCTGTTGGACCATTGAGGACTCTATAAGCATCAGCATGCGATTTATCTGGCACTCACTGTGGGCTGAGGCTAAGCAGTGAGATAGGTGGAGCTGTTGAATCTCATCATTTAGTGCTCTGGAAGCTTCTGCTCTTGGCAGTTTCTACTGTATACAGTTCATTTCATGATGGGGGAATCCCGACAGCATTGATTGTGTAAAGGATGTAGTTAAAGTGTAGGTATAATTGTGACAAAAGTGTAAAAAAGAGTAGTCAATGAGAGGAATAGCATAGTTCTCATACTTCTGCTGCATGAAAATTATAGTACTTTGACACTCACGATTATTTTTGAAAACTGTCAGGCAAGTTGTAGCCCCTACTATAAGTTGCCCTAATTATGTTTGTTACAAGCTGAAAACCAACACCAAGAACAGCTATAACAACAATAAACTTACATTCATATCATATTTTATAATGTTCTGTCTTAGTAAATATTTTTGTATAAGTCAAGTGTAAGAAGTTAAGCTAGCCAAGATTCTTGAGAGCTTGTCTTGTAAAAATAAAAAGCATATTTACAAAGTTCTAATAAAACCTTAGGGAAAATGTATTGTTACACACTTGAACAGACAGCAATACAGTCCAATGATGATTGTTTGTGAAGTATGAAGTTATTGATAAATAAGACATTCTCTTTACATGCACAATGAAATTAAGGATATATGAGGAAGCGTTTGTACAATTCTTTTGTTATTTAAGCTAGTAACAGCTTTAAAAAAGCAATAGTCATGATTCTTTGCTAATTTCCTTAATAACACTTTTGGCATACATTTAAGTAAACTGCTACCAGCAATGTTTATCTAACTTTATGTCGTTATTTTTTGAAACTGAAGTATGAAAATAACAAGTCATATGTGTACATATAACAGCCTAACTTTGTTACAATGCAATTATGAATAGAATAATGGCTGTTCACAAGAGACTATGTTCTCTATGCTACTTTACAACTACTGCTCAGGTAATACTGATGTGGCATTTTGCAAATAGTCTCTTGTACTACTTATTTCTCGAGCATTCAGCTGTGTCACTGCTTATGGATTCTGGAAATGCCACTACAACTGCAATTGTGGAAGCTTTTCTCTCAGTTTTTTCTCCATTGGCTGGACTACTTGCTGATGTTAAGTATGGAAGTTATAAAGTTTTAAAAATGAGCACATATTGTATGATTACATTTGAGTTTCTTACTCTGATTGTTTGGATCTTGATGGCAGTAATTGTGGATAGTATAGATTACAAGTACTATCTGTCTTTATTTCTGCTTGTACTTTCTTTAGCCTGCTACTATTTGGGAAGGGTATTTTTGTCACCAACATTATTCAGTTCGGGATTGACCAACTTCAAGATATGCCTACTACAATTTTAGATGCTTACATTCAGTTGTTTTCATTATTTTTTCTTCAATTACCTATTATGGGCTCAGGACTTCATTTATTTTGGTTGCGAGTTAGACTTATGTATTTTTCACTTTGTAATTGGCTTAGTCTCTTTGATTGTAATGGCTGCAGTGACTAGAAAGTACAAGTATCGTAAGAGAGATGATATTTGCAACGTCTATCAATATGCAGAAGATTACTATTCATATCACAGCTAGCTAATAATAACTCTATTGATTTTAATGTTATTAGACTAGTTATAATTATCGTGTGTGTGTGATTTTTAAATAATATGCACAATTTTACTAGTTATTTTGTAAAAGAATATAAAAATTAAAAACATTTAAACTTTCATTTGTAAATACCAGAATGAAAATAGCAATAATACAAGAGTTAAACTATGTAGCAGTCAAGCAATTATGAGATACAGGTTAGATGGTGACAAGTTATTTTAATGATTACACAGGTAGTAGCCATAACTTAGATAAATGCTATCAGATGAAAACTAGCAGACATATATACACATGTAAAGTAAGTAATTGAGCTTCTGGTTATTATGTATTGAAATTGTAATATTTACTGGAGTAGGTAATTTAATACAATGTTTTTGGTCTATCAGGGA
>WLWD01005178.1_pt1 | contig 26210 bp, 14 predicted proteins | sample 6712731 | NCBI WGS metagenome assembly WLWD01 (sample SAMN12718690, study PRJNA576275) | sponge metagenome | isolation source: marine sponge | host: Mycale hentscheli | place: New Zealand: South Island, Marlborough, Capsize Point | collected 2014-11-01 | reverse complement strand
GAGTATTAATTATTTATTAGCCACCTTGTAGGCTCATGGGGAGCTGTCTGTGAAGTCCCAGACATACAATGGGGTCCTGGCTGAGTGTCTTCAGGTATTGCCCCGTCCACTTCTCCGGCTACTTAATATTGCTTGGAACAACTACTATGAAATAACTGTATATAACACTTGTAGGGAGCACCATCACCTGAACAGATAGCATTTAATTGTTTACATATTTTTCTATGAAAGGTCATCACTTCAACAATCTGTTTATTGTAGATCTCATGCCACTCAAACTTCTAGAACCTTCTATCTAGTTTTAGCCACTCACATTTACTATTTTTATGTATCAGGTGAGCCCTGAAGCTCTAGAGTATTTAAACTCTCACTCAGTGCTCACTCCCTTGTTCTCCTGTTTGCTATCATAACATTCATGTCTCATTGATATTTACATTGTGAGCTAGCTTAAGCAGGGGACCTGGTGGCAGGTTTATAGAGTTGGCTAGGCATGTGTGGTTATCTCTGTATTTAAGCCCTACAAAACTACTATGAAATCAATATCCAATACTAGAAAATCAATATCAGTGTACAAACTAATATGAACTCAATCAGTATATAAAACTACAATGCAATCAATAATAGAATATAAAACTACCATTAACAATATATAAAACTACTATGAAATCAATAATAGAATATAAAACTACTATAAAATCAATAACAGTATATAAAACTACTATGAAATCAATATTCTCTACTAGAAAATAAATATCAGTATATAAAACTAATATGAAGTCAACAACAATAGCAATTAGTTTGCCTGCTCCTGGCCAGAAGGTTCAATACTCTCCTTATCATTTCGTCCATTTGGGTTATTATTTTGACCATAAATTATTTCATACTTATTTATTGTGCTGCTACAGTTATGGCGAGCCTTGCAGCATATTATACAACACACCAAGATGACCAGTGTAACTGTTGAAATAACAGAAATGCCAATAGCTGCCTGATAGCCACGACTCTTTCCAGTATTACTTTTCATTCCTTGTGCACACTGTGTTTCATATTCTATCATTATGTCTCCAGGTTTGCCTTTAGGATCAAATGAACAGGCCGACTTATTTCCAAATGGAACATATGTCTCCACATACGGAATGTACACTGCACATAGAAATAATGAAAAGAACAAGTAATTGAAAAAGTAAATCGCTGCAGATTTTTTTTTACTAGAAAAGTGTCAAGAGTGAGACACTACAGGAGTGCAAATATTGAGCTGTGGTGATATATTTGGCTAGCACACAAAATGAGCAAGACATAAGCATGCTCATTGCCTTCAGGTAAAATAAGCTTAATATATATCAACAAATTGTACTTATTGAGTGGGCATAACTCCGATCACTTTGAATGTCTGTAGATATCAAATTAAGACCGGGGCTAACTGGGTCAAGGGCGAAGGACCAGCCAACTTGACCACAACTAAGCCTAGAAGTACACATAACAAAGCTATGAGGGAGCTACACAATTAACTGTCAGAGTTTCGTGCGGCAACTAATAATAATGTGCGCAGAACTGTAAGTATGAATTACATTGGTCTGCTTATATAGGAACATGATATAACTGTGGTGATTATAAAATTCAAGTTTATTGTAGTTCGTATGATAGATAAATGTAATGGTTGCTATGTAGTTCTAATGGAAGTCAATAAAAGAAAGGCTCATAAATTAAATGAGTGCACAGCATCAATTAACACTTTATTCAGTTCCTACGTAGTACAAAGTCTATTCATCTAATTCCTAATTGTTAGATCACATTCCCAGCAAGCATACTCAATGCCACATATACTTATGTTTCATCCACCTTACCTTCAGTTAGTGTATACTGTCTGATTCTGGTGAATGTACAATAACAACGAGCTACTGGGTTTAACCACTAGCCCAGGTTGGATAAACACAGCTAGCCTATTAGCCTGAAAACTATAGCTAGAAGACAGAACACTGGTGGCAGCCTACTTCAGTCTCTGAGTTGTCACATCACACCTGCTTCTAGCTATAATGTATCATTATGGCAAATGACTATTTCAATGAGTTTCATTTAGAATACTGAAATTCACTATAGGCAAACTAAAGCTAAATCTACAAAAGACCATGTATTTTGTGATCTAAAATATTCATGTGAAAATTCACCTCTATAGATTTTGCCCAAAGTCAAGTTGCGGGGCTACAGCCCCCTGAGTCATCCATTTTTTCATCATAAACTCTCAACGTCTTAAGATCGTCAATGAGGCTCACTCATAAAGCACAATGCAGATTCTGAGTATAAGCTTCAACAACTCCTAATAGGTAAAGAACAAAAGCCATATTTCTCCTTAATGTGAGCTTTTTCTACAATGTACCAGCTAATGTATGCATGGTACTAGCTTCTGTGGAATTTACTACAAAGTGGTGGTTATGGTTGCAGCACTTTTTGATGTAGCCACCATCTCCACTAAGTTGCCCATAACACTACCATTGTCCATACCATGTTTCATCACTGTCTGACTATGTGAGGATGTTGCTCGCTTGACAAGTCATGTGCAATGTATGTCTAACCACCACCCTCCATGTAAATCTCATGGACATTCTTCCAGGCCTGCTGCTCAAATCAACATGAATAATAGTATACTTTGGTATCATCACAATTTTATTACAACCCTGTTTGTAATAGGCATTCTTTAAGGCTGGAAATCAACATCAAGTTCTTCCATCAGGTCGCCATTTTCATTTCACTGATGAACACACAGGTTTTTCATTATTTAATTGACACATGCTCTGTATATCGTGTTCTACTCCCCAGGGCATATTATCATCAACAGCCAACACACAAACACAATATAACAGCTGTTAATTATACTTTCACAGGGTAGGACAAATATTAGGGGGGTGAGGGACAGGGGAAATTGAAACAGCCCCAATTTTAATGTAGCGAGAGCTCTTGAAAAGTCACAATATGAACATAGCCAGAGTTAATTTTGTAACTTAAGCTAACAAATATGGAACTACTACTTACCTCAGCCTCTCCCAAGTATGGTGGCTTCCTTGGTTCTAATATTTAGCCACTCTGGCTACCAGCTGCACTTGGCACCAACGAGCGGCATTTAGCAGCCCCCCAAAAACGACGAAGTTTTTCAAATTACGTTTGGTAAAGGGTTTCAATGCCATAGTAACCGTTCGCAGTAACTTTTTGGGACTTGAAAAACAAGTGTTTCGAAGGAATTATCTCGCAATTTGGAGCCCAAGTTAGAGTTGTTTAAAGCTGTAGTATCAGAAGAAAGTGGAGTCAAGCTTAAAAAGCAGAGTTATTTAAAGCTGTAGTATCAGAAGAAAGTGGAGTCAAGCTTAAAAAGCAGTGTTTTTAGGGAAAAACCGGAACCCGCGCGCGCGTTTAAATGGCATACGTACCATCCATACATACATATATACATATAACATATACCCGATTTTGCATTAACCACACCTAATACTGTCTCACTCGCTCCGCTCATTCGCCAACTACAGTACTGTTACATAATTGATTTTAGCTTAGTTCGTGTAAAACAGTATATCCATTCACAGATTTGATCCTAAAAATATTTGCACTTTCTCTTCATTGTGTCCATGTGTTAAATGTTGTTCTTCCACCTTTAACTTTTCTCCATAATTTTCTTTTTTTATTCTTGGCAGCTCTAGTCTTAGAGCCTGACCCTCAGCCACCTCACTGCATCATTCTTTTCTGTTATCACACCACCTCACTTATCTACTGGCTGTAAGCTTCAAATAAATAAATAAATAAATAGCAGTTGACTACTTATTATAGCAGACAAATACAAAATTACATTCTTACATCAATTTCTCAAGTCCTGAATTAAAGCTATTCAGACTATTGGAATTGATAGCAATTCTTGAAGACTAGAACTCTGACTCAGCTACAAAAAATATGTCGGAGTTTGTTTTTTTAATTTAGGTAACAATTACAGAAAGAGTACTTACCTCAGTTCCCAAGTAATAGTAGCTCCTGGTATTCAACTACCAATGGCTCTTGATGACATGCACTCAGATGCTTAAAGAACGGCCGACCAGTTGACAACAAGCATTTTAATAAAACGGCCAGGTTTTTTTTATTTTTTTAATTTACGTCTGGTAAAGGGTTCCAATGCCATAGTAACCACGCGCAACAACTTGTTGTGACTTGAAAAAGAAAGTTTTGAGCCTAACCCTAAATTAAGGCTTGCTTACCGCTGTAGTACCAGAAGAAACTGGGGATAAGCCTAAAAAGCCGGGTGTTTGGGAGAAAAAAAAAAAAAAAGAGCCCGCACGCATGCATTTACTTATCTACGGTCCATATGCATATATATATATATATAATTTATACCAGATTTTCAATTGTCCACCCCTAATAGTATCTTGCTCACTTCGCTCACTCGATAATAACATATACCCAATTTTGCATTATCCACCCCTATCGCTCTGCTCGCTCGCCAATAATATACATAATATATATGTTATATTATATATACATAAAAAATATACCAGATTTTCAATTGTCCACCCCTAATAGTATCTTGCTCGCTTCGCTCACTCGATAATAACATATAGCTACCCAATTTTGCATTACCCACCCCTCTCGCTCTGCTTGCTCGCCAATAATTAAAAATTAATTAACTTACTGCATTGAATGACAATATAATCACTTCTTGTTGCTACATTTGGTTTGGGATAGTTGTAACAGCAACCCAAACAAGGATCATTGGTAGTAGAAAGACAGCCATCATAAACTCCTGCTTTACAGGTCAAATTATCAGATGTAATCCAAGCATGAGAAATCGTTGGTCCTTTATATCTAACATAATAAATAATGCTTGATTGCAGCGGTCAAAAATAAGAGTCCTAAATTTAATAGAAATTAGAAAGCATTCTTGAGTTGCTAGCTAGCTACCTATATTCAAGCAGGTTATTAAAATGTTAAGAGCATGAAATTATTTTTGGTGCTTAATTAATATGAACAAAATGTTTTTAGGTTACAACAATTTTGCACCAACAAAAATCATTAATTTCAAATTATTTTTTTCTGCGATTACATTGATATTTATGATAAACTTGAAAACTATCAGTAAGTACATTTATCAATTACATATTGATATAAATATTTATATGTAATATGTGACTAATAACCAGAGAAATTGAGGTTTTTGTATTATCCAAGTGAGCAATGCTAGGCACAGGAATAAATTATATTTATTTGTTTCATACAACTAGACGGAGTCACTGTGACTGTTGCATGTTTTGTAATCTGTGCTCTTAGCAACTTGTGTCTGCTGTGTGCTCATTTTTTATGTAGGTTTTGCAAATTGATAGAGAAAATTCTCTTAGTGAGGTTTTCTCAGCAATTGGGAGTACCTGAGCAGAGAGACCCACATCCTATATCAAATAAATAATATATAATATGCTATAGTTAAACTATGGGTTTAAGGAATTATTGCTGATGTCTGTCCAAATTATAAGGGCAAAGCCCGAGAGAGAGGGTGGTTATCATGTGATAATTCTGAAATTTGCGATAGTTTATACTAAGTTACAATTTCAAGCAAGGTAAAAATAAAAGGAGTGGATAATATTGTTGTTTAGAGGATGAAAGTATTCCAACATTAATAGTTATTGCAGTGAGTGTCACTCCAAAATTCCGACTACAACAAGAGTTTTACTTTGTTCTATTTCTGCTGCCTTAAAACAAAAGATGGTGATAGAGCGATAATACTCAATGAGATTCACCAAGTCAAGATGTTATACTCCAATATTCTCTGTGTCAGTCTATTCTATTGTAGATAGGGATGGAGTGATTGTTCGCACAAGCAAACTTCGTACAAGTAACTAAGAAATGGACACATTTGTAGCAAGGAGCATGGCAGGTCATTGTATATCATAATTATTTGATCTCACTCTAGTTTGCAAAAAACAACATTCTGTATTATACAATTTCAATGCTCTTTTGTACAAAATTGCATTTTGTCCACAGGCAATTTTTGTATGGTGTCATTTTTATTGAAGGTGATATCATTTTTATTGAAGGTGATATCATTTTTAGAGGGTGATTTTTATTATGTGGCAGTTATTAAGATAACTATAGGTTAAATAATACTAATTACATGAGTCAGATAGAGACATATTTCATGAGTCAGCTAATGTATTTTCATGAGCCAGAGTGGAGTGAAAATAAAGCCTGAGAATGAAATATCTTGCCTTATCACTGCAGTAGCTTGTACTAGGGTTTGCAACTCATGGCATAAAGTTTGCTGTAAAACACTGAGTATCAGCTCATTGGGGCTCCACACACCCCCAGCTTATATTTTAGTAGTTGCTCTTTCCTGGTGGGGTTGGGTTATCTGTAAATACAGAAAACCGGTAAGCTGGGCGAGTTGTATTCTGGAGGGTATTGTGAGCTTGCATAATATAGCATGTGATAACCCCAGTGTGAGATTTAAGCATAGAACTCTTGTCTAGGCCTAGGAATGCCTGGACTCTCATGCATTCTCATTTGATAGAATATTGTCTAACTTCATCCCTCGAGACTCTCATAGCTAAATCATTGTTTATTTACTATGCACACACTTTTCATTTTGTTTTAGTTACATTCTATTTCATATTATTCTCTGTTTTCACCCATTTAACTGGATACTGATCCAAAAATTTCTTTCCAAGTACAATTACTCCTGGAATCTTACAGTTAATTTTACTGTGCTGGATCTTCACTCCTACTGCTCCCTTTAAAGTCGAACCGATATTTTGGATATCACAATCTTTGGAGTTATGGTTTTTACTGGTTTCTTTTTTTGGACTGCCAATTTTGACAGCTTCACCTTTTCTTACTTCTGAAATTGTTTTGACTTCCGATTGGAATACTGCTAATCTTTCAGCATGTCCATTGACTACAATACTATCTACGCCGATGTCACATATGTCAACGTCATCAAGCAAAACGGGAACGATCGGCAAAGTTATAAGTTTTCAGGAACAATACTTTGCATCTTACTCTTATTATGTCTCAGTTTTGTTCAATAGTTACAACCTAAGAATTCCACTATTATTTGACTAAATGGGTCTCAGTGCCTAACTTCAAAGTATATTGATAATTTCACATTGAGCTCTGCAAGTATAGTTGGAAGTGCAGAGATTGCCATGAATGCAATTAAAGCATTACTTATTCTAGAAGGGAAGCAACATACAGAACCCACAGTTTGATTGAAATGACTTGCTATTGAGCATTTCTGACTCTAATCGATGTACATACAATGAATCAGAGTCTTCATTTTATTCTTTCTTCCACACATTGAATTCTGTGTTGTTGCAGGTCAAATGTTTACTTTTACTTCATCCTCACAGTGCATCAAAATTATGTCAATTGTTACTAGTGCTGATTTAATTCTACACTATTTTGGGAATAAGAAGTGATCCCCAATGATGTACATGAAGTGAACTTGTGAAACTATCATAGTTTTCATGATTATTATCCTTAACCTTTTTCTGTTATCATATCCCTTATCTAATAGCCAGTCAGTCTCGTGCAATATACTTTTATGTGAGCAAAATTAGTTGTTGTTCCTCTAGTTAGCTAGTTAGACATATCTATAGTTACCCTATCAATATTTGGTGACCTCGACACTCGTTACCATGACAGATTCGGGTGACTTTTGCTCTTCGTCAGCCACTGCTCTGACTAGTAGAACTGACATATCAGTGGCCAGCCTCAAGATTCCATCATTTTGGCCATTGGACCTGGAAGTGTAATTCGTTTAGGTGGAAGTGGCCTTTACCACACAGGGAATTACCATGCAGAAAACCAAATTTGACCATGTTACTGTGTCACTCTAGCCTGAAATAACAGTCAACCAACTATGATGTTTCAAACTGAGAATTAATTCAACGAACAGTCAAATCTGGACAACAACGTTTACAGCAGCTTTTCACAGGCGAACAACTGTGGGACAGGAAGCCTATGGCAATTTTAAGACTGATGAGGTGACAGAGGGCATGGAAGAGGGCATGAACACCTCCAGTATCTTATCAGCCTGTTATACTAGCTGAGCTAAGCAGACAGAGGAGTCAGTAGAAGCCAAGACTATTCTAACTTGAGGTTGGAACCTCTGCAAGAACAGTTCCCTCAAGAAGGTACTGTCAGTAGTAGCATGGTCACCCATGAGCTGCTCCAGTAGACACAATCTCCCTCTCCTCCTCCCTTACTTTGGAAATGGAACACCTTAGTGCTCAAATTCTCAGCTTCAAAAGGCCATCCAGACACCATATGTCCAGACGACCTGCTTCTCGCTCAACTTCACCTTGTCCCATCTCTCCTGAGACTCACGTATTCTGCTGGTTACTAAAAGTATCCAGGAAGTGCAAGCCACCTTGTGATTGGGTAAAGGAACAGGCCCCTTTGCTAGTGGCGATGGGTGTTGGTGGCCATTTGTTAAGTTGCCTTTTCTTTGTAACTGACATATCTTTTGAAACTTGCTTTCATGGGTTGATGTCAGAATCATATCTCTTTCATATTTAGATCACCCACACCACCAGGATGTTTGTCTTCAGGCTGTCAACAACACTCCACATATATGGCATCAAGTCACGCACACTGAACCTTGGTCTCAGATGCAAGTTTCACTGGGGTTTATTATTGCAAATGTGAAACACCCAATTCAAGTTATCATATTCTACACCATTTTAGTTTGTTGGTAGATGTTACAGACTAACAACTGCTTGATGGACTCACCAATATAATTTAATGTGCCAATCCCTCTTCAAGTCCAGGACCCCTACGCTCACTACCGGATAACAACTTCACAGCAATTTTACGTAGGTTACATTGGTGAGAATCCTACACAATGCAGTGTGACTCATCGCATACTAACAACTGAACACTTATGTCAGCTTGTGCTCATCGTTTGTCCCCTGAAAAACTGCAATCAGCCCGACATGAGTTTGAGCATATACTCGCACTTTGCATAGTACATTTATCATTCTTTCTATCCATATGCTTGCACTGGGCATCATATGTCCATTGTCCAGTCCATGGTCATCACCTCTTCATATAGTCCCAAAGGAGACTCTAGGAGATTGGTGACCCGGTGGTGATTATAGTGCTCTCAATAATCATACTCTACCCGGTCATTACCCAATTCCTAACATTCAAGACTTCACAGCATATTTATAAGGAGCAACAATCTTTTCTAAGATTAACCTGGTTCGGGCTTATAGTCAGATCCCAATAAAGTCAGAAGATGTTCCCAAGGCAGCAGTTATCACACCTTTTGGCCTTTTTGAATTCCTATGTATGCTATTTAGTTTGTGGAATGCTGCCCAGTCTTTCCAGTGATTCATTGACAACGTCCTTCCTGGATTGACTTTTTGCTTGATATCTTGATCACAAGCACCACTCTTGAAGCACACTCTCAGCACCTATGCACAGTCCTGCAACATCTTGTCGATAATGGCTTGACCATAAATCCAAGCAAGTGTGTTTTTGGTGTTGAGTCACTTGATTTCCTGTGACATTGTGTCACCTATACGGGTATTACTCCTTTAGAAGAAAATGAACAAGTAATTCGATTTTCTCAGAGCAAGCTGCATCTAATTCTCAGGTTAGTTAAACTTCTATCATTGATTCATTCCCGACCATGCAACTATTTTCCAATCTCTTCACCTTCTTTTGGCACATCCCAACCATAAGTCATGTGGACTGAATAATTTACTGCAGCTTTCCGCTCTGTCATATCTGCACTGGCACAGGCCACACTCTTCATGCATCAGGTGCCAGACCTTTCAACATGCATTAGGACATGAAGCTGATTTTCTCCAGCTGATAGGTCAATTCTTACCTATGGCGTTATTAAGTTGAGGAGTAGTACGACAAAACTCTAGTTTTCAATGGTTTGGTGATGTATCAGTGTATAACATAATTATTTTTTGATCTCACTCTAGTTTGTATAAGAATAATCTTCTCTAGCAATTTTTGGAGGGTGATACCACTTTTTTTTTGCTGGTGATATTATTTACTATATGGCAGTTAACAAGACAACTATGATATAAATATAACATATATAATACTTATTGAATGAGTCAGAGTGTGATATATGGAGAAATTTTTCACCAGCAGGCTAATTTATTTTCATGAGCCAGAGGTAAGTGAAAGTAAAGCCTGAGAGTCAAATATCTAGCCACATCACTCTGATGAGTGTAATAAGGGGTTTATTTTATGCTATATAGATATGAAGTTGGTGCTAAGGCTTGTGTGGTGTAAAGTTTGCTATAAGGGCTCCCCACAACCCTGGCTGATATTTTAGCAGCTGCTCTAACCTGGTTGAGTGGGGAACACCATAGGAACATAGCTGTAAAACCCAGGAAAACTGGTAAGCTATAATCTGTCCAAGTTGAATTGGCCAGAAAAAAAAACTTGAATAACCTTTGAAAGGAAGTAGCTACGCATCTGGGGTTTGCACCATTAGAGAGCTCGGCCTAAGCGGTTAAAAATATTTCCTCAGTATACTCCAAAACTGGAGAGAAAGTGCTATTCCAAAACTCGATACAAAAGTCTATGGGAATAGAAAAAAAACACAGGTTTCTGCTCAAAACGTGCCCGCTTTTAGTCACACATACGGTTCAATCGGTCATGTGGACTGTCTTTATAAGAATTTTGTAAACTAGTAGTGTGCTTGAGCACAAATGGCGAGCGAGCCTTAAACTACAAATGATTGATTTTAACAACTAACACTCAAGCTACTAAAATAAAGCCGAGTTTTTAAATTACGTATGCGGTAAAGGGGATTCAATGCCACAGTAACCGCTCCCCGCAACTGTTTGAATTGAAAAAGAAGCAACAAAATCAAGTCATGTTATTTAAAGTTTTCTTTGTGACATTCTTAATAGTAGTTGTAACGCACAATACTTTCACACAACTGAACATACCTACGCAAGACTTACCTTCGTGGTTCGTCTAGTGGACAATGAATTTTCAAGTAAATGCTGTTGAGTAGGGCTTATAACTGTGACAAATAGCGAATAACTCGAATAGAAATGGAGCTCCCATAATATTTTGAGTTTTAACTGTACCCGCAAAAGAATTCAAAGCGGTAAACAATTCAATTTCTAAGGTGATACGGGTAATGGTCGCTAAACTGGAGGATTCTGTTTAGTGAAGTTTGAGACGGGGTCGAACATGGAGCGAACAAAAAAATAAGGAGGGTCAAAGTACAAATGACATACGTACGTCCAAACATATAATATAAACTAGTGGTGTGCTTGAGCACAAATGGCGAGCGAGCCTAAAGACTATACTATCTTTATTGACTTCTAACACTGAAGCTACTGAAAATAAGGTCCAGTTTTTTAATTTAGCATACAGGGTAAAGAGATTTCAGTGCCATAGTAACAACTCTAACTGCTTGGAAGGAAAAACAAAACAAAACAAAACAATACACGTTATTTAAAAGTTTTCTTTGTGGTATTCTTTAGCTAAGTAGTGGTTGTAACACACAATGCTTTGACACAACTGGACATGCACCTACACAGACTTAACTTCGCAGTAGTGTGGACACTGTATTTTCAAGTAAATACTGTTGCGCACGGCTTATAACCATGACAAAGAACGCATTCACTTACCACCGCCACTAACTCGAATAGTCCCTTAAGTTTTCAAGTTTTTAACTGCACCCGCAAAAGAATTCAAAACCGTAAAAACAACTCAATTTCTAGGGTGATACGGGTACTGATCGATAAACCAGAGGATTCTGTTTAGTGCAATTTGGGACGGGGTCGACAACCGAACTAACACAAAAACGCGAGGGTCAAAGTACAAAATGACATACGTACGTCCAAACATATATACAAATAAATAAATAAACTAGTGGTGTGCTTGAGCACAAATGGCGAGCGAGCCTTAAACTACACTATTGTTAAATGATTGATTGTAACAACTAACACTCAAGCTACTAAAATAAAGTCTAGTTATTAAATTATTAAATTACGTATGCGGTAAAGGGGTTTCAGTGTCATAGTAACCGCTCCCGCAACAGTTTAAATTGAAAAAGAAGCAACAAAATCAAATCACGTTATTTAAACTTTTCTTTGTGATATTCTTAATAGTAGTTGTAACGCACAATACTTTCACACAACTGAACATACCTACGCAAGACTTACCTTCGTGGTAAGTCTAGTGGACAATGAATTTTTAAGTAGATACTGTTGAGTAGGGCTTATAACTGTGACAAATAGCGTATTAACTTACCACCGCCACTAACTCGAATAGAAATAGAGCTGCCATAAGTTTTTGAGTTTTAACTGCACCCGCAAAACAATTCAAAGCCGTAAACAATTCAATTTCTAAGGCGATACGGGTAATGGTCGCTAAACTGGAGGATTATGTTTAGTGAAGTTTGGGACGGGGTCGAACGCGGAGCGAACACAGAAATACGGAGGGTCAAAGTACAAAATGACATACGTACGTCCATATATATAAACAAACAAACATCCCCGATTTTCAATTGTGTTACCCCTGTAAGTGTCTCGCTCGCTACGCTCGCTCGCCAACTAGTGGTGTGCTTGAGCACAAATGGCTAGTGAGCCTAAATCTACACTATTGCTAAACAAATGGTTTTAACTTCTAACACTCAAGCCACTTAAAAAAAAGTCGAGTTTTTAAATTACGTATATACAGTAAAGGGGATTAATTGCCATAGTAACCACTCCCCGCAACTATTTTAATTGAAAAAAAAAATAAAGCAACAAAAAAACAAGTCACACTATTTAAACGTTTTCTTTGTGATATTCTTTAGCTAAGTAGTAGTTATAACTCACAATACTTCACACAACACACGCAAATGTTGAGCCAGCCTGCCTAGTTAGGTTACATAAAACTATTTACCACTGGTGTCACCTGGTTCTGCCTCCCTTGTTTTGGAGAATGCTCTGTAAGATTCTGTCAAGATTCCTTGAAAGGTACAATTAGCTAATGGGTATGTTTGTTTAGTATTTATCATGCTTTCATCAATTTTACATCGTGTCAATTTTTTTATTAAGTAATATTTAAACAATTTAAACCCCACTTAATATTGTAGGCATGGCAAACATGACCTCTCGATTGGCCAATTTAAAATTGCTTTCTACACCCATGTATTGTTACATGATTATACTTTAGTTTTGTTCATGCAAAAAAGTAAATAGTATAGTTGACCATTAATATGTACAGAACCACTACTCTCTTACCCAATTTTTCAGGAATAGTGATAACTTCTGTAGTATCCAATTTATACCATTCTGACTACCTCAATTACCAGTAAATGGTAAACCAACTGGCAGCTCTACCAAAAAAAAAAACAACATAGCCAGCAAGCTAACAAAGATGGAACTAAGTACTTACCTCAGCCTCTCCCAAGTAATGGTGGCTTCCTTGGTTCTAATATTTAGCCACTCTGGTTACCAGGGCCGCGGCACTTGACAACCAACGAGCGGCATTTAGCAGCCCCAAAAAACGACGAAGTTTTTCAAATTACGTTTGGTAAAGGGTTTCAATGTCATAGTAACTGTTCGCAGTAACTTTTTGGGACTTGAAAAACAAGTGTTTCAAGGAATTATCACACAATTTGGAGGCTAAGTTTAGAGTTGTTTAATTAAAGCTGTACTATCAGAAGAAAGTGGGGTCAAGCTTAAGGGTGGCCGCACACCGCCCACGCAATTTTTACCCGGTTGGTTGCTAAGCACGATTCTGCTACTTCCTTTATTTGCAGGGCTACTCTACTATACTAGAAGGATAAAGTACCTGCCGAAGATACTGCACACCGACTTTGGAGTGAATCTGAAGGAAATATCATGGCCCCGATGTAAAACTTTGAAACAACTTTTTGGAGCGGTGCAGCAAGTTGGAGCTCCAGAATTTTGTACGCCGCTAGCCAAGACGATACTCTAGGGCAAGACAACGAGTTTTTTTCCATTTCAATATTACTTTATGATTTATTTACATTTTTTTCCTTTTATAAGATTTTGAAAAATTCAAATTGTGGTGCCCTTCTTTTTTTTGTGTTCTACACGTGTGCAAAAAATATAGTCGTTCTCATTATTTGATTCCAAGAAAAACTGATTCAAAATTTGATACTTCTATTCCACTCGCAATTCTTAAGAAATAGCCCCACCCCCATATCTCGTACTGCGAGTACGCGAGCAATTTTTTTTTCAATTAGTTTGTATTGGTTCTAAAAAGAGCCCGCCTATATCAAGAGTAAACAAACATCAATACAACAATAACAATAGAGTCAGAAGAGAGAGCAGTTTATTGGAGATAGCCATAGGTAAAGGTATAGATCTGCGCAGCTTGGGAAGTCTTCGCTCCACAGAAATCGAGCCTGGTATAATATCCATCCGCTTGAGTTCAGGTGCGCAGAGTCCAGAGAATGGCTACAGGAGGAGAGGCAGCGTGGTGCACCTTGCTGCTTGAGCTCCGATGACGTATGGAGAGTTGCTGTAAACAGATATGAGACAACAAGAAGCTAAACTAAAACACTACAACTTCGCAAAGTATACTTCTGCTACTACTGCGCCATAGTTTCTGATCGCGTATTATCAACTGGTGGGGTATTGGCGGGGAATAAATTAATGTCCGGATCTACAGGCGGTGCGCGTTGCTATGTGCGGCCACCCTTAAAAAGCCGTGTTTTTAGGGGGGGGAAACAGCACCCGCGCGCGCGTTTAAAGGGCATATGACCATCCATACATACATATATACACATAACATATACCCTATTTTGCATTATCCACCCCTAATACTGTCTCGCTCGCTACGCTCGCTCACCAATAAACAAACTTCTGATAAACTGGTAATTATAGCAATTTGCCTAGCTTACCAGTTTTCTGGGTTATTACAGCTATATTCCTCTAGTGAAGCCTACCCATCCAGGTTAGAGCAGCTGCTAAAAGTCAGCAGGGAGTGTGAGGAGCTCCCAGAGGGTTGTACAGCCACGTTACACCATGAATTACCAAAAGCATAGAAAAAATAACACTTATTACACTCATCAGAAATATCTTGCCATATCACTCTGATGAGTGTAATAAGTGTTATTTAGTCATAGCTGTAATAACCCAGAAAAATGGCAAGCTAGGCAAATTGCTATAATTACCAGTTTATCAGAAGGTAATGAGCTTGCAGCTATACAGCTCTAGATAACACCATTAGATAATGTGAGTTATCTCATGGGTCATATACCTAAAAATAACGTGAAGATATCTAGTATGGAATAAATGTATTTATTTCATGCTTTAGTGGTGGTGGTAAATTAATAGCTATTTGTCATCATAATTATAAACCCTACATAACAGTATTTACTTGAAAATTCATTGTCCACGACGAAGGTAAGCCTTGTGTAGGTATGTTCAGTTGTGTGAAAGCATTGTGCATTACAACTACTACTTAGAATATCACAAAAAAATGTTTAAATAACGTGACTTTTTTTTGTTGCTTTTTTTTTTAATTCAAACAGTTGCAGGGAGTGGTTACTATGGCATTGAATCCCCTTTAGCGTATATACACAATTTAAAAACTCGATGTTTTTTTAGTAGCTCGAGTGTTAGAAGTTAAAATCAATCATTTAACAATAGTATAGTTTAGGCTCGCTCCCATTTGTGCTTAAGCACATCACTAGTATGTTGTAATATGTTATTTTTTAACTTGGGAAATCACAGTTTATTGCACCACCAGGCTATCTACTTTATTGGCGAGCGAGTGAAGCGAGCAAGACACTGTACAGTGGTGTCAAATTGAGAATCAGGGATATTTGTTTATATACACAAAAATACACGAGGGTCGAAGTATAAATGTCATATGTATGTCCACACATATGTCATTTATACTTCGACCCTCGTGTATTTTTGTGTTAGCTCAGTGTTCGACCCCATCTCAAACGTCACTAAACAGAATCCTCTGGTTTAGCGGTAATTATCCATATCATCATAGAGATTGGATTGCTTACCGTTTTGAATTCTTTTGTTGGTGCAGTTAAATTTTAAAAAAAAATGACCAGAGTTTCATTTCTATTCGAGTTAGTGGTGGTGGTAAGATAATACACTATTTGTCATAGTTATAAGCCTTACGCAACAGTATATACTTGAAAATTCGTTGTCTACTAGACTAATCACAAAGGTAAGTCTTGTGTAGGTGTGGTGGAAGACCCTACTGATTAAACTGTCTCCTCCCCACAGCTATGAACATTTTAAATAATTATTAGTATTATTATTGTATTATAGAGCCTTTTTCTCTGGTATCCATTTCCATAACTTCACACTTGGGATCATTGACATTTACCCGACCCCATCGCACCTGTATAGTTTTGTATCATGATCCTCTCTCGTGGTGGCGGTGCTGCGCTGGTTTGATACATTATGGCTGGACAGGCCGTCACCAGTCAGTCATGCTATGTTAACGTAATGGCAACGTGGTATTAGTTATTCTTATTAAAACCTTAAAGCATTCGTTAACCTTTTGGCGTATAATTAGGAGAGCAAGGGCAGCCCTTAACTACAACACCTCGGAAGTCTTACCCATCTGAAGTCTAGTGGACAATGTATTTTCAGTTAAATACTGTGCGCACGGCTTATAACCATGACAAAGAGCGCATTGACTTACCACCGCCACTAACTATTTTTATATGAATGATTTTGACTTCTAACACTGAAGCTACTGAAAATAAGGTCCAGTTTTTAAATTTCGCATACACGGTAAAGGGATTTCAGTGCCATAGTAACAACTCTCTGCTACTGCTTGAATTGAAGGAAAAAAACATCAACAAAACAATACACGTTAGTTAAAAGTTTTCTTTGTGATATTCTTTAGCTAAGTAGTGGTTGTAACACACAATGCTTTGACACAACTGGACATGCACCTACACAGACTTACCTTCGCAGTAGTCTAGTGGACAATGTATTTTCAAGTAAATACTGTTGAGCACGACTTATAACCATGACTAAGAGCGCATTGACTTACCACCGCCACTAAGGATTCTCAGAGCTCGTTAATTGAAAAATACTGGAACTGTGAACGCTTTACCTAACTTACGTAATTAGAAGCGCGGGCGAAAACAGAGGTCTCACGTACCCCAGAAACAGATAAATAAATAAACTAGTGATGTGCTTGAGCACAAATGGCGAGCGAGCCTAAAGACTATACTAATATGAATGATTTTGACTTCTAACACTGAAGCTACTGAAAATAAGGTCCAGTTTTAAAATTTCGCATACACGGTAAAGGGATTTCAGTGCCATAGTAACAACTCTCTGCAACTGCTTGAATTGAAGGAAAAAAACAACAACAAAACAATACACGTTATTTAAAAGTTTTCTTTGTGATATTCTTTAGCTAAGTAGTGGTTGTAACACACAATGCTTGGACATGCACCTACACAGACTTACCTTCGCAGTAGTCTAGTGGACAATGTATTTTCAAGTAAGTACTGTTGCGCACGGCTTATAACCATGACAAAGAGCGCATTGACTTACCACCACCACTAACTCGAATAGAAATGGAAGTCCCTTAAGTTGTCAAGTTTTAACTGTACCGGCAAAAGAATTCAAAACGGTAAACAATTCAATTTCTAGGGTGATACGGGTACTGATCGATAAACCAGAGGATTCTGTTTAGTGCAATTTAGGACGGGGTCGACAACCGAACTAACACAAAAACGCGAGGGTCAAAGTACAAAAATGCCTTACGTACGTCCATACATATATACAAATAAACTAGTGATGTGCTTGAGCACAAATGGCGAGCGAGCCTAAAGACTATACTATTTTTATATTTGACTTCAAACACTGAAGCTACTGACAATAAGGTCCAGTTTTTAAATTTAGCATACAGGGTAATGGGATTTCAGTGCCATAGTAACAACTCTCTGCAGCTTGGAAGGAAAAAAACAACATCTAACTGTAGTACACAGTGTAACCCTTTCCATTCTCAGTTAGCACCAGAGAATCTAAAGTCTCTGATCCCAGACTAAACTAACAGAATTACCTGAATAAACTTCGAAAGCAGTGGCAAAGAAGCGCAGCTTGACAAAGACTTCACAATTGTTTCAAGAAGAGAGTAGCTGTAAACTTTTTGGTTGAAACAAAGTTGCGTAAGGCAGTGCAGCAGGATGATTCTCCGCGCTCGTTAATTGAAAATACTGGAACTGTGCACGCTTTACCTAACTTACGTAATTAGAGGCGCGGGCGAAAACAGAAGTCTCGCGTACCCCATAAACAGATAAATAAATAAATAAATAAACTAGTGATGTGCTTGAGCACAAATGGCGAGCGAGCCTAAAGACTATACTATTTTTATATTTAACTTCTAACACTGAAGCTACTGAAAATAAGGTCCAGTTTTTAAATTTAGCATACAGGGTAATGGGATTTCAGTGCCATAGTAACAACTCTCTGCAACTGCTTGGAAGGAAAAAAACAACATCTAACTGCACAGTGTAACCCTTTCCATTCCCAGTTAGCATCAGAGAATCTAAAGTCTCTGATCCCAGACTAAACTAACAGAATTACCTGAATAAACTTCGAAAGCAGTGGCAAAGAAGCGTAGCTTGACAAAGACTTTACAATTGTTTCAAGAAGAGAGTAGCTATAAACTTTTTGGTTGAAACAAAGTTGCGTAAGGCAGCAGGATTCTCCGCGCTAGTTAATTGAAAAATACTGGAACTGTGAACGCTTTACCTAACTTACGCAATTAGAGGCGCGGGCGAAAATGGAAGTCTCACGTACCCCATAAACAGATAAATAAATAAACTAGTGGTGTGCTTGAGCACAAATGGGAGCGAGCCTAAAGACTATACTATTTTTATATGAATGATTTTGACTTCTAACACTGAAGCTACTGAAAATAAGGTCCAGTTTTTTTAATTTAGCATACAGGGTAAAGGTATTTCAGTGCCATAGTAACAACTCTCTGCAACTGCTTGGAAAGAAAAAAACAACAACAAAACAATACACGTTATTTAAAAGTTTTCTTTGTGATATTCTTTAGCTAAGTAGTGGTTGTAACACACAATGCTTTGACACAACTGGACATGCACCTACACAGACTTACCTTCGCAGTAGTCGAGTGGACAATGTATTTTCAAGTAAATACTGTTGCGCAAGGCTTATAGCAATGACAAAGAGCGCATTGACTTACCACCGCCACTAAGGATTCTCAGAGCTCGTTAAGTGAAAAATACTGGAACTGTGAACGCTTTACCTAACTTACGTAATTAAAAGCGCGGGCGAAAACAGAGGTCTCACGTACCCCATAAACAGATAAATAAATAAACTAGTGATGTGCTTGAGCACAAATGGCGAGCGAGCCTAAAGACTATACTATTTTTATATGAATGATTTTGACTTCTAACACTGAAGCTACTGAAAATAAGGTCCAGTTTTTTAATTTAGCATACAGGGTAAAGGGGTTTCAGTGCCATAGTAACAACTCTCTGCAACTGCTTGAATTGAAGGAAAAAAACAACAACAAAACAATACACGTTATTTAAACGTTTTCTTTGTGATATTCTTTAGCTAAGTAATGGTTGTAACACACAATGCTTTGACACAACTGGACATGCACCTACACAGACTTACCTTCATTGCAGTCTAGTGGACAATGTATTTTCAAGTAAATACTGTTGCGCACGGCTTTTAACCATGACAAAGAGCGCATTGACTTACCACCGCCACTAACTCGAATAGAAATTGAAGTTCTTTAAGTTTTCAAGTTTTAACTGCACCCGCAAAATAATTCAAAACGGTAAACAATTCAATTTCTAGGGTGATACGGGTACTGATCGATAAACCAGAGGATTCTGTTTAGTGCAATTTGGGACGGGGTCGACCACATAACTAACACAAAAACGCGAGGGTCAAAGTGCAAAATGACATACGTACGTCCAAACATATATACAAACAAACATCCCCGATTTTCAAATTGTGTTACCCCTGTAAGTGTCTCGCTCGCTACGCTCGCTCGCCAATAAATAAATATAGCGAAATCTCGATTGAGTTACCCCTGATAGTGTCTCGCTCGCTTCGCTCGCTCGCCAATAAATAAATAAATATAGCGAAATCTAGATTGCGTTACCCCTGAGAGTGTCTCGCTCGCTTCGCTCGCTCGCCAATAAACTAGAAAATGCTCGTGTAGCATTGGTTGGGCGAGCGAGGTTCTGGGGAAATGTTGACACTTTCAATTGCATTGGGGTCGTTTGATTTGAATTTGCATTGGTTTTCTTCCTGCAGGTTGCCAAATCTGAATTCACATCTCATTATTAGTAGTAGAATATGTAATGACATGTAAAGGGGGAAATGATGATTGGTAAAGGGTAAAGAATGGTACTCCTCATGATAGAGTAACAATTGGTAAAGGGTAAAGAATGGTACGCCTTCTGGAATGCGCGCGCGTTTAAACGACGACGATACGTATTCAGGATTTCCATAGACTACATCTTAGAGTTGCTCGCTCGCTTCGCTCGCTCCCCAATAAATAAATAAATAAATATAGCGAAATCTCGATTGCGTTACCCCTGAGAGTGTCTCGCTCGCTCGCCAACTAGTGATGTGCTTGAGCACAAATAGCTTGCTAGCCTAAAGACTATACTATTTTTATATGAATGATTTTGACTTTTAACACTGAAGCTACTAGTCTAGGCATGGTTATTTGGAGATATATGGTTGGAGTTTCCTATAAAAATGTGTTCTAGTCTTTTAATTTACCCTTTTAAACATCACCCTTAAATCAGTGATGAATACATTTATACATCTATCCATCGATGCTGACATATTAATATATATATAAATATATATATATATACATATAAATACTGACCGACTGACCGACCATGTACTAAAAATAAACTCATTATCTTACCTATATTCAGTGCATCCATTGAAAGTGTAGGATGAGTACTGGCGCACTGAACTTAAAGACTTGATGCTTCCAGGAACCATTTGTTGAAATCCCATTTCTTGACAAATTAAGTTTCCTCGATAGTGGGTGATTTCCTGCAATGGATTGTCAGAGTCATCAACTTCTATTCCACCCCATTCCTCATAAAAAAATATAGCAGCTATTCCAAAGGATGTAGAAATATTTGGATATTCTTGATAGCTGCTATCCATGCTGTCAGGTGGACAGAGCATTAATTGACCTTGATAAATGCTGCTTTTATTGTTAAATATAGGATTGTCTAAACATAAAGCACATAATATTATTGTACAAATATTTTCTTTGAAACCTAAGAATAATGCTACTAATTGACAACTTAGGTAAGTCAGCACAACATATCTGGAGTGTACACTGTAAAAATTATAGCGTGAAGATCCATCAAATTCACACCAAACTGGTGGTGTGAATGCCCACTTGGTGTTCTTCACACTTTCTTCCTAGTGTGAATGCACACTTAGTGTGAAATTTACACTCAATGGAATAGCATGGACCCTTTACCGAGCATTAATTATATTCATGTGCAGGCAAAAACCAATGCTATTATCATTGTAATCTACCTTATAAATGTTTTGTACACTTGTGTTCTAGATAAGTGAGTTGAGTAAGATTTTAGTCGTTTGATTAATGAAATCTGGGATTACACCAATCTCTTTTTGGAAAAAAATGTTGATATGTATTACTAGAATCAATGTAACTTAATATAATTCAGCATTAATGTAAGTATGAGTTCATAGTGATTGTGGTGAGAATTCACGCTAAATTTGGTGTGTACTTCACACCCAAACGATGAGGTGCGCGCATCACACCATATTTTGGTGTGACTATTGTTACAAGTGATTCACGCTTTATTTGGTGTGAACTACACACCTTTTGGTTTACAGTGTAAGCATTTAAGACTTTATAATTGGCAAGCAAGAAGCAAGACTCTTACTGGTGTAACTCTGCAAGGTATATGCAACCTCATGGTGAAACACTATACTTGAGCTCAAGAAAACTAGAAGCATGCATTTCCTATGTGGTAACAAGTATTAGGTATTGTTCAGTACATAATAAATTATAATTATTGTTTATATACAAACCATGAAATTTTGTGGTAAGATATTAAGTACTTTTTTTAGTTATAGTGAAGCAGCTATTTATAAATTATACATTTTGTGAGAAAAGCATGAAATTGTTTGCATGATTAATACATACTTTAGTAAGATTGAAAGGGAAGTGTGATTTCACTATGGTGGGTGGTGTGACAATTTCATGGTGGCTGCCTTTCCATCCCTTGAGTGTCTACTATGCTTTAATTTTGCGATTGGAATTACATTTAATAAGCAATTTTACCCAAGGCATAACTTACTCTGGTAATTTAGAGGGGATTAGAGGACTAAAACATTAAAAAACAATTATACTACCAACTTGCAGTCTCCAGTACAAATGACAAAGTTCAATATGCTTAAGTGCCACTTTGGTTCACCTACATCTTACAATCTACTCTTTCTTGTTGCAACATTAAACCAATTGACATGCTTCATGTAGAATAGTCTAATGTAGCTGCCAGATGGTTTCCGGTTGCAGCAGCTTATGCAGGGGAAAATGGGGTGGAGAGAGGGGGTGGAACTTAGAGGGTTCAGGTGAACACCCCTTAAAAATTAACTAGTGATGTGCTTCAGCACAAATGGTGAACGAGCTGGTCGGACTAAAATTTAAATTTGAATGCTATGAGTATTTTGTTTAGTTTATTGCTATTTTTTATCAACACACAACACTTTTATACATACTTGTTCACCAATATACCAGCAAAAGACCTATGTTGTATTCTCTTCATGACTTGGCTATTGGACAAAGGATTTTCAAGTGGTAAGCAATCAAATTTCCAAGGATTATACGGGTAAGGATCGCTAAACTAATGGTTTCATTTAAGCAAGTTGCCTTTCCAAAGTATACTCCGTTCAACATGTTCTATTGAACAAGAACTCTAGTAGATATAACATTGTTGTATTCTCTTAGTGACTTGACTATTGGACTTTGGATTTTCAAGTAAGAACAAATCTGTTACGTAAGGCGTATAGCTATGACGAACAGTGCATTGACAAAGTTAACTTGCCACCACCGTTAAAAGAATAAATGAACTCGGATAACTTTGGAAGACTAACTGCGAACGTTTCTCCCATTCTATATTTGTGGTTCTTTGTCGTTTTTTTTCTTTTCCTACCATTAATTCAAAGTCTTTTCTCCCGAATTTCTTTAACCCATGCTAATGTTTATGTTTTTAAGTAGTTTCCAGGGGTGGACACGCATTGACCTCTTTGATCTTTGCCATATATATATATATATAGGGCAAAAACTTGAGTTTCCTGTAGTCATGTATTTAGGACATTTCATGCTTTCACCACCTTTCCAGTAGTGGACAGGGCTAAATGTCGTAGTGCAGGGCATTTAGCCTATCCTCTACAGAAAAGGTGGTGAAAGCATGAAATGTCCTAAATATGTGGCTACAGGAAATTTAAGATTTTGCCCATTGATATTATATATATATATTATACCAAAATCTCAACTGAGACTCGTTAGTGAGAGTCTCACTTTGCTCGCCCAACAATATTCATAGATTATCAACATTTCACTTGACCAGAAATAATTTCTATGATTTTGCCAGATAGAGCAAAAATTTCATATATAATTTAACTGCAAAAAAAAAAGCTATAATGTTGGAATAATTTTTTTTATACGAATGAATTGATTTATTTCTTGGTAATTTATCAATACAATGTGATCAAGGTATAGTTAACTGTGGAGAGATTATATGCATTGACTCTCATTCACATTAACATCAATACGGACACCATCTGAAACTTTCCTTACAGTAATAGCTATCGGTCGAAAGACCCCCCCCCCCTCTTTTTAAAAATTCTGCCTATACCCTTGAGTTGGGGAGTTTTTTAGAAGAGTATAGCCATTAGAACAGGTATTGGACTGGGATTCAAGTCGCTACTATAACACAGACCCCATAAAGTATACGTATTGTTGCCACAAAGTTAGCTCTACTGCAGTACACTTGCTGTCTTCCTTTACTGCCAATCAAATACTGAACATGGTAAGTCGATTGACTTTGACTCGTTGACAACATAAGCACTCTCTAGTCCACTGTCTGATATCATGGTTGATATGTGGCCATACAAATCTCACAGTGAGTAGATGCTGGGTTGCTCTAATGCCAGGATGAGAGAACGAGTTCAGCGAACATAGATGATGATGCTAGCGGGAATGAATGATCTATGCTTGTGAGTTGAAGTGTCATAGCATAGTTGCCAACCATCCCGATTCTGGCGGGCAATCCCGACATTCTAGCTCCAGTCCCGCTCCTGTCCCGACATCACCGACCAAGAGGGTCCGAGGCCAGGAAATGAAGGCTAAACTGTAACAGTACAGCTCGAAACTTAGTTTAGCTAGCTATGGCCCGAGTAGGGTCAAAGTACAGTTATTTTTAGTCATAACGCAAGAAAGCAACTCGCCAATCACTTCACAAAGACTAAAAACAAGTTCACATAACAAATCATCAGTTCACAAAACAAATCATCAGTTCACGATCAACTGAATCTTTTCAATGTGCATGTGGACGTGGCAAAAGGGGCGTGGTTTAATTTTAAAAGGGGCGTGGTCGTGGCAAAAATTTTCAGGCGCGCAAGCTCGCCGGTTGTCCCTACATTTTGTATCTAAAAGTTGGCAACTATGCATAGGCTAGAGCAAGGTCATTGGTAGCATCCATCGGAATGTTCTGAAGTTGAGCCAAGGTCAAGGGTGAGTGATTTCCTGCCATGGGTGAACCATTGACAGCTTGAAGTTGAGTTGACAATGCTTCCTGTCGATGGGAATAGAGGAACCACACTATTTGCTGCCCCCGTGTCTATGAGGAATGCGAGATGATTGGTAGGATCATACATGTGCTAAAGATGACATTTGCGAGAGGATTGACCAGGGGGACACACAGTCGCTAGTGCCTGGCTTGCTTCTTTTGGTATTTGCATGGTGTACTGCACTTCCTAGCTTCATTGCCAAACTTGCGATGATACCAACAAAATTGATTTAGTGACGAGGCAGGACTTGGAGATGGCTTCTGTCGACATTGTGATAACACACTGCTAGCACGAGTAAGAGATTTCACTGTAGTGTGGAGTTCAGAATAGCTCTGACAGGATGCGGTTGAACTCTGCCGCAGTAGGTTGACAAGGTAGTTCTGGAGTCATTATGAAAACTTGATCAGGTGGGTTGGGAGGTGTAAGTTGTGCAACAGGCTTGCTGACATTAATGGGTGACCAGCCACTTTGACAACATGATCGGCAAGCCCAGCCAGGTTGCCAAGCTTAGTTTCCCTAGGGGAAGCAGCCAAGACCATCCAAACACTGTTGGGCAGTTATTGTAAAAGCAGTTCTTTGAGAAAAATATCATCCAGATCAGCTCTGTCACCAAGAAGCTGCTACATATAGCGCAAAAGCTGTGTGGGCTTCCTATCTCCCTTTGAAAGAGTTGCTGAAGATGTCGCTGTTCTGATGCTGCGTGTGCTTGATGAAAGTGCCTTTCAAAACCATGTATGGATTGCTCTCCAGGGGGAGGAGCACAAGATCCCATATTTCCGTGGCAACTTCCGGTGAGAGGGATGCCACTACATAGTCGAACCTGGACTTGTGGGCGGTAAGTTGTTTGGTTGGGAAAACGTAGCTTCCACTTGAGCAAACTAGACGATGGGGTCCATGGGCCAAAATGGAGGAAGTTTAATGTTGTTGGTTGAAGCAGCAACCAGTAGTGCAGCAGAAGGATACCAAGAAGTGTCTTCCTCAGTCATGATGCTGCAAAATGGTCGTCCAGCTAACCAATATCGCGTTTTGGAGGGAAAACTACGATAAATACTAGCTACCCCAACTCTGCTACCAAGACTCGCCTGGGACACTCTACTCAATTTTAGCCGACAGTATTCTAATTACACACAGCACATGAGGTGATTACAAAAATTATAAAGTTTGCAAGTGACAATGATAGCAATGACAAATGATGATGTAACGAGTTTGTTCGTGTGGCAGTTCACATAGTATGTCTGGGATTCCATCTCAGACAAAGTAATCAAGCCCAAGCAAGCCCTAGCATCCACGAACATTTGTCACCCAGCTCAACTTACCTACTCATATATCACCTTCCCATTGAACTTACCTTACCTTACCTGATCCATGTACTTAAGGTTATGGTAAAGGGTT
>WLWD01004594.1_pt1 | contig 26227 bp, 11 predicted proteins | sample 6712731 | NCBI WGS metagenome assembly WLWD01 (sample SAMN12718690, study PRJNA576275) | sponge metagenome | isolation source: marine sponge | host: Mycale hentscheli | place: New Zealand: South Island, Marlborough, Capsize Point | collected 2014-11-01 | reverse complement strand
TGGATGGCCGCGACTCGGTTGGCCACAAACCTATTCAGGTCTGATGGAGACTTAGGGAGCCAGTGCAACGTAATCTGGCTGTCAGACCATGCGTGGGCATCGTCGATGCGAAGACCAAGGAGGCAGCTGACGTGTCTTAGAAGACGGGCGAGAAGGTGGGCGGCTGTGAGTTCAGCTTTGGGAATGGTGATCCCTTTGGTGGGCAGCACTCTTGCCTTTGCCAGGACAAGAGCTGTGTGGGTGGTGCCATCGTGGTACTTTGTGTGCAGATAGATGCAGGCACCGTAGGCGACGGACGAGGCGTCACAGAAGCCATGTAGACTTCTAATTGTGGGCGGGCCTTTGTCAGGTAGAGTCAGGCGACGAGGAATGGAGTAGGCGTTGACGGCAGGCAGGTCATTGATCCAGTTGTGCCAGCGTTCTTGAATTTCTTCTGGGAGGGGCTTGTCCCAGGTGACACCCAACTTCCAGGTCTCCTGGAAGAGGATGCGGGCAGTGACGATGACAGGACAAAAGAAGCCCAGCACGTCAAACACTCCGGCTGTTCCAGATGCAATGACGCGTTTCGTGGTCGGCGAAGTAGAGGGCGAGAGTTTGGGCACAGCAACATGGAATGAGTCAACATGTGTGTCCCAGTGAATGCCCAGGGCTTTCTGAGCATCTGGAGAGGGCTCGATTGTTAGGGCAGCTGAGTCCTTCTCTAACAGGTCTGGATGGATGAGGGAGCGAAGCACTGGGGAGTTGGTCCGCCACTTGCGGAGCGTCATCCCTGCTTGCAACAACAAGTCATAAAGTTCGAGGTGTAGTTGATAGGCTGTGACGTCAGAGTATGCGCCGGTGAGGACGTCATCGACGTAGAACTCGGAAAGGATCGCCTGAGAGGCGCGAGGGTGTGACGTGGAGTGAGCTTCTGCCAGAGTGCGCAGGACCTGAGTCGCTAGAAATGGCGAGCTCTTCATGCCAAAGGTCAGGCGCAGCATCCGGCAGTCTTCGATGTGGCCGCTATCATTCCTCACTAGGAAACGATGCCAGTCTCTTTCGTTGGGGTTGAGCAGGATCTCCCTGAACATTTTTGTGATGTCAGCGGAGACCCCGACAGCATGGCACCGGAACTTTGTGAGGATATCGACGAGGGGCGGGTAGAGTGACAGTCCAGGCAACAGGGTGTCGTTGAGGGACGCCCCTGTCGACGATCGCGCCGAAGCATCGAAGACTGCCCTCAGCTTGGTAGAGGTCGATGCCTCCTTGACGACGGCGTGGACCGGAAGGTAGTAGGAGTCTTGTTTGTTGAGTTCATCATAGGGGACAGTCTCGGCGTGTCCCAGGGTCAGGTACTCCCGGAGGACCACCGAGAAGGCCTCAAGTTTATCCTTGGCTTTGAGTGTCTTCTCATTGAGGAGACGAGACAATGCCTGTCTTCTGGTGTCCCCCAGGAGTGGTGGATCCTTGACCCTGGGGAGAGACACCGCAAAACGACCCCCCACCCTATTGACCATATCATCAAATTGCCTCACTGCCTGTTGCTCATCTGTGGAGAGGGGCGACGCGTCTGGGACCTGATCCAGTTCCCAGAGTCTTGAGAGATCATCCTCTAGGTTGGTGGGCGTAGTTGCAGTCATGACTGGGGTGGTCGGAGCACCAGAGAGAGGGCCCGAAAGGCAGAGCCCCAGTTGCGTGGGCAGAGCTCTCAGGTCCCCGATTGGGAAAGGGCGGTCTGTGGTCAAGTCAGAAGTGTTTTCTATGCAGAGGACGAGGTCTACTTTTCCTCCCAGTTCCGGATCAGCCAGGTGGTACTGCCTCAGTTTGGGGTTGGCAAGTAGTTGGGTCCTGTTAGGCGGAATGCGGAGTGGTTGTAGACCTGGAATGACAGTAAATGAAATAGGGTCAGAGACAAATGATTCATCTAGAGAGTATAGCTTTGAGGACACTGTAAATTTGCACTGAGTCGTGCCGGAAATGCCAGTGACTGGAATGGGATCATGAATACGAGGTAGTGCTAGTTCTGTAGCCAAGTGTTCTGAGATGATTGGGATGGAGGCTCCACCGTCCAGCAGCGCTCTGGCCTTGACGATCCTGTCACCATTCTTCAGCAGAACACTTGCCGAATAAAGGAACTTGGCCTGTCTAGTCGGAAAGGTGGGAGTGGCAGTGAAGACGGGAGCAGGCGTGCTGACTGGAGCCTGTTCTCTTTCTCTATGGAGGAGAGAATGATGTCTTCCCCCACAGTGGCGACATGAGTACTTGGACGGGCATGTGCGGCAGCCGTGGCCGTCTGCAAAACAATTGAGACACAGATATTTTTCCCTCACCATTTTGTTTCGTTTGTCTAAGTCATATCCTGCGAAGGTAGGACAGCGGGAGAGGGTGTGTTGTTCTGCACACATTGGGCAACCGGTGGGCGATCTCCGGGGGGAGGACTTGAATGGTTGCTTGGAAGTGGTTGTTGGGTGTGTAGAAGGGCGGGCGGACGAGGGATGGGCGGGGCCCTGTGCAGCTGAAGAGGGCGGGGCTGAGGACGGCAGGTCATCGGACGAGAGCTCCTTCTGCCAATACACTAGGAACTTCTGTAGGTCTTCCATGGTCGGGTGAGTAGAGGCATCACAGTGTCGGAGCCATTCACGACGGCAGTTCTGGTTCATCTTACCTACCAATGATAGGGCGAGGTAGGAGCTCAGCGAGTCACCAACCAGAGATACGAACCTGTGAAACGGAAGTAAACAATTGTCATAAACATCATTAATGTCAGAAATGGTCAGGTGGAACTTGTGGACAGAGTTGATCTTTTGAATGATTAGTGGGCCTAAGACATCAGGAGCACCGAATTTGGCTTTGAGGACTTCCAGCATGGAGTCCAAATCCGTGTCAGGGTTCGGTAGATTGTGAAGTAATTTCAGTCCTACTGGGTGCTGTATGGCCTTGATCAAGTGGCCTCTGACCTCCATGTTGGAATGTCCCTTGGCTCTCGCTTTGATGGTGGCCCGGAACATCGTCTCGAAATTGGCCCACTTGAAGGGGTCTCCATCAAAGCGTGGCACGTCGAGATGGAGGTTGGAGGCGTGTGACGCCGGGGCGGGGGCCGAGGCGACAACAGTGGGCGGGGTTGTTGGAGTGTCTCGGTAGTCGGCTTCAACAAGATGTACCAAAGTGTTCAGGCTGCGCTTCAGGTTATCACAGCGCTCCTTCAATGGGGTGAAGGCCTTCAAGTAACGCTTGGTGGAGACAGAGAGGGTGATGAACCTCGAATGCAGCTTATCGACCAGGGACCGAAACATGGGCGAGTCAGCCATGGGCGAGTCAAGCTTCTGTTCAATTTGCTCCAGCAGGACGGTACTGTCGCACCAGAGGGGTAGTGCCTGCTGGACCGAGAGGAGGGAATTTGTAACAGCTCTGTGGGTGTCTGCTATACGATCCCGTTCCTCCTCCTCATCTGTGGCCAATGTCGGGTGGGCTGCCACAACCTCATCCATCTGGGTCTGTAAGGCCTCGTGGGTAGCCAGCTGAGACTGCAAGTCGACAAGGAGATTATCAACATCTAGGGCGTCAACGTCGTCAGGGTGAAGTTCTTGAAGATGCTGAACCTTAGTCTTCACCTTCGTGACCTGGCCACGGCGATATGCGCGTTTGTGGCGCAGGGAATCAAGTAGGAGGGCGGCACTGTCAGCATCAGACATGGGCGAATTGAAAAAAATGTTTTAGCTAAGTCGTAGAAGTCCAAATAAGGAGATGCGCTGAAAGTGTTAATCGAAGCGTTGAATGGTGTTGGCGAAGAACTCGTAAATTCAACGAAGATCGCTCGAAGAAGTGAGGGGCGGCGTCTTCCGGAGTCTAGGGCAACGTCAGAGCTCGCAGTGTTAGGTTCGGAGTTCAGGGCTCGAAGGACCATAAATGTCTACGCACAGTCTATGCGCAAACACCTGAAGAACCAGCTATCCACTTGTCGCGGCAATAATACATGCACTATCCTGTTAGTTTTAACGTGCTCCCAGGCAGACAGAGGTGGACAACAAGATAATTGAGAAGATGCGCATTCATATACAATACAACAGGGTGAAGGTCATGGTGGGTTGGACATGAGTCATGAATATCATTAGAGAGCTAGTTGACTGTATGAGGAAATGGGTCGAATGGCGGGAACCATTGAGCATGACAAACATTAGAAGTAAATGAGAGGGCGTATACAACAGATAAACAAGTGAAACAAAGTATGAAGTTCATCAGTTCCAGTTTCAAGATTGGATGGGCGGGACAGGCGAAGGCTGGCTGTCTGAGTCGTTCTGCGTCCCAGACAGATGGCACTACTCAAAATGGCTCTTCATTGCTAATTTCATGTGAGTACCTCTCTTCTAGGCGGTGTGCTTCTCCATACTTCTATTAATACTACTACTCCTGCTGAACAGGAATTTTTTACTCCATCAAGAGACATGTTTTGAACTATATCAGAGCAAATAAACTCTAAGAAGCACTAGCCACTCAAAATAACACGTATCTGAGCTATTTTCTTGCATCAAACTGAGCTGATTATTTCAATATGTATGATTATGTACCTAAATACAATAAATAATCTGTAGAATTTCTGATAATAGTACCTAATTCTGCAACTGTAAGTGTCTAATATAGTTACAAAATAGAAGAATTAAGAAATTATGAATGTAAAACAGAGTAACCATTTATTGTTCCATATACACATGATCTTATAGCTCGTCAAAATTAATCAGCAGAACCTCGTTTCCATGGCAACCTGTGGTTTTGTGGTTAGAAAATCTGAAAGCAAAACTAAAGTAGTTTCATATTATATTACATTGCAATTAACAAAATTTTACGGTTTGAGTTATTCAGGATTTAGGTGAACAACTTAAAATGGGTTAAACACAGAGAACAGCTAGCTAATGAGAATATTGATATTTCCTGTTATAAAAATTCCATTTTTAATTCTGTATTGTTAAAAAAAAGCCTGTGAAAGAGAGAAAATACATCTTATTATTCCCTTGTTTGTACCATTTTACAGAGATATATCATTTATGGTAATATTTAAGAAAAATTCAAAATTTAAATGTAATACAATAAATGGGTTTAACGAAGGAGTGGAATTCTCATACCAATTATCTTCTCTACCAAATGAATGGATTCCCATTAAGTTCATATATCGTGACGATCGTAATAGTAGTCTCTCTATTCCTATTGGAGATTTTAATAACTTTAGCATTAGAGGATATATAATGTTTGACGTCATTAGAGGTTCAGTTAATACAGTTAGACTCACTCTATGTGGTTTTAATAACAGTGACTCTATTCGATTTCGTTGGCTTCAAACTAGTCAGATTACTTCTAGTTCAATTTCTACAGATGTGTGGATTTTAGATGATATCATTATTAATATTGTACAGTCTCAAAAAATCGAAGTTAACTTATTGCATGAAAGCTTCAATGAAACTCAATTAAAGTAAGTTTATTAAACTTTTTCTGCACTTTTGTTAACTATTTTCCGTCTCATCAGCTCACAAATATGGCCTGCAAATCATGTCCGCAATGCTGGATTAGGACAATACTGTAATTATATGGAAGGCTTGATTTTTGGGAAGGAATCTATCTTAAATACTAGAAGGATAGAGTCCAGAGGACTAATTACTGAATATTACAATTTTTCTTTATTGGGCAATGTTTCATCAGACATAAGAAACACACCACTCAATAGTGATTCTATCTCAATTAATAGTATACATCCTACATTTTCATCAGGTGATTTCATAAGTATGGCCACTCCCACTGAAGAAATGGTAATCCCCTCACCAACCACAATACAAACTAATTCATTGAAGTCAACAGCTATTCTTACGACAAAAATAGGTGAAATAGACAGCAGCATTACCACTCTAGATAGTGCAGATGATAGAATGGGAAATATTAAGTCTACTTCTTATGACTACGGTCTAGGTGACAACCTACAAACTGAGATCTCTTTACCAACTCCCCATACTGGAAATTATTTGTCTATAATATTAACCCAGTCTACAACAGATTCTGAATCATTTAATGACCTATATAGTCAAATTTCCAATACAATGTTGTGGTCATCAATGAGTCCTACCACTAGAATGGCATCGATAGCATCATCTATTTCACCACATGAGTCAAAAAATAACATAAGTACTAATTCTCCATTAGTAGGAAATAATAATATTTTATCAGACATGGAGTACCTCACTGCTCTAGAGAGTGTTACTAATGATAAGGTAAGGTGTATCCTGTGATCACATTTCAATTCACAACTGTTCATAATGATACTGCAGATATTGGGAAGTCAGAAACTTTCAGAGGCTTTTAATGTCACGGTGGGTAAAATTATTTTTTATATTATTTTCTCATTGGTATAGAGTAATGTATAAATTTTCATCATAATGTTACTTTTATGTTCTATTGAGTAAGCTAGTGAGGATTAGTCGTCACGATTCATATGCTTATATAGTTTACAGACTACGGTGTGCAAGTACTGCGGAACTTGACCACTGGCTCAGCTGAGGTGAACATACTAACATTGACATACATTTATGGGAATAGAATGGCCAGATTAGAAAATATGTCTCTCTCTCAAGCTTTAGCAGAAGTAAGTCATACAATTTATACTGTATTTATCTAATTGCCATATATAACTATTGTTGTGTAGCAAATAGTTTTCCTGGGCATTCAAATACTCTATAGACAAAATACAGTGAGTTAACATGACATGTAATAAGATGTGACACTAATTTCAATTTTTTTTGTGTAAAGGAAACTCCTGCTAGAGCCTTGATGGCAGCTGGTACTACTTTACTTTCCATTCAAGATAACTTTTTAGCTTTCATGTCAATACCACTGGTGTTTCAATCACTTAATTTTGGTAAGTATATTATATTAATAGTGAAATGTTCAATTATTAGCGAACGAGCGAAGCGAGTGAGATAATGTACAATGGTGTCTAATTGAGAGGTAAAATACATCATATGCAACCTAACAGGGCAGGCTCACCTGCCATTTGTGTTCAAACACACCACTAGTTTATATATATGTATGGCGCATATCATTTGTACTCCGACCCTCTTGTATTTTGTGTTAGCTCAGAGTTCAAGCCCACCCTAAACTTCACTAAAGAGAATCCTCTGGTTTATAGATCATTACCCATATGCCAGAGCCTGGCCACTTTTTACTTAATGTGTAGGTGTGGTAATATCAATAATATCAAATTAGTATTTTAGTAGACGTACCACATTGACAAATTGGTGTGTCCGCGTGGTTTGGATGGTTATATTGCTCTACGGATTCTGTATTTGTTAAAATTATTTGCCTGAAACTCCACACCAGCCAAATTTCTTCGGGTAAAGACAGTAGTCAGTATGCAGACGTCAAGAATCTGAGATTGTTAAGATTTGTATTTATTTCACTACCAATCATCGTCACTGAGCTAAATTACTTGCAATAGTAAATATTTCTATTAACATTAAATTCATAAAATATGAACATAATTTTTACAAACATAGTTAGCTAGTTAATACTATATAGACATACATTTTGTAACTAGCACATACTGTATATGCATCCTTTGACTGTATTAATTACTTCCACTCTCTGTCCATGTTGGCCATACCCTTCCTGGCCTGGCCACTTGAAAATTGGTGGAGCCGCCCCTGCTAAAGAATATCACAAAGAAGAAATTTAAATAATGTGACTTTTATTTGGTTGCTATTATTTCAATTCAAACAGTTACGGGGAGTGGTTTCTGTGGCATTGAAACCCCTTTACTGTATATAATTTAAAAACTCGACTTTTTCTTGGTAGCTTGAGTGTTAGAAGGTGAAATCAATCGTTTAACAGACTCGCTCACCATTTGTGCTCAAGCACATCACTAGTACTAATGTTGTCATTGCAGTATATTGTATAGCAAAGTAATAACCTGGAATACTATCATTTCATCAAGTATAATTCTCTTTATCTTTAACATTCTTATATTTTTTGCAGTAATACATAACAAAATAATATACTTGAACAATATTATTTCATCAACAGTTACTGCTATCAATTCTTCAGACTTTCCTCGTCTCACTGGACCGCTAATAACACTGACAATTCCTGTGGAATTGTTGAAAGCATTTGATGATGGTGATGGTATTGTTAAAATAATTTCAGCTATATATAGAAATGTATCTGACATGTTCTCTTATCGGTTAAATAATGAAAGGTATGTGATGAGTTTTATCTAATGGAATAAGTATTACTTTAATCTTTATTATGTATAATTAGTTCATTAGGTCCTGATATAGTATCTTCATCCATACAGTGTGGAACAAGCCTGTGTACTACAAGTAACTATGAATTACAAACATCTTCTGTCACTATTACATTTGAACACTCTGAAAGTATTAAGGTTAGTCAACCTCTTACTGCGTTACCTGTTCAAATTAATTATTGTAGTGTATTTAATAGAATCAATTACTTGTGGATGTTCTGGAGACTACTTGTGTTTTCTTAGAAATTACGAGCACAGTTAGGTATGAAAGTTTGTCGTATTCTATCATGAGTAATAAATGAGCTGTTATTCAATGAGAATCCAATGATTCAGTCATTCTCAGAAGAAATAATTATAACAATAGCAAATCTTTCTTGTTCTAACAGCTGATATTGTTAATTAAAACTTAACCCAACATTTCGACTTCTTGCTAAAGTCCTCTTCAGGGGTAAACTGAGGTCAAACTGTCCGTGATGATGTATAACACACAATGTGAACAGCAAGATTTCTAGAGGGTACGCTTACTGTTTATTATATCCTAGAGGGTGATTTGCATGCAGCACGTACAGCCAGCATCTTGGAAACTCTAAACCTGCAACTCGAGGATATAATAAACAGTAAGCATACCCTCCAGAAATGTTGCTGTTTACATTGTGTTATTATATCACCAAAGACAGTTTGACCTCAGTTGACCACTGAAGAGCACTTTGGCAAGAAGTTGAAACGTCGATTTAGTTTTAATTTACAATGGCTATTAGAACGAGAATTTTTTGCTATTCAAGAATCTATTTTACCCTTTCACCGGTAGATTTAAAAAAAGAAAATAATATGTAAATAGATTAAAAAAATCATAACAAATTAAACATTGAAAAAAGTACCTAGCAACCATATATATTCATGTAGCACACTAGTTAGGGATTTTAAAAAACTGCATGTATGTTGCCTAGCAACAAACCACAAAAATTTAATTAATGTTTCATAATATTTACTGAATTATTTTAATATAAACGTGATAATATGTTGATTATACAGTTAGATTTACATCTAGATGATTGAATTATATATTTATAATGAAAAATCTAAAGTTTTACAAAAATGTTGCTTATATTGAAAAATCGGTAAGAGTATATTAAAAAAAAACAGTTACATTCAGGTGCAACACGTAAATTGACCTTGCAAAAGGAGTATTGAATACGAGATTAACTAAACTAACTAAACCTAGAACTAACTATCCTTGCATTGCTAAGCACAGCTATCTAAGACATGCCCAATATTTATGACTCACCTTCAGCATCTGAAGATTCAGACCCATTGCAAGTGCTATCATCAGAAGAATGCACAGCATCTTCTAAAGCTTCCACTTCCCTAAAAATAACTGTTGGAGTTCCAATGAAAGCAAAAATATCTGTACTGCTCTCTTGCAAGTCCCTTTCATCGCTCTCCGCTTCAGATAATCTAAACTTGTCGTCGAACAACAAACTAACAACACCGTCTGCACTCAGCCACGAAGCCATGCTACCGCTGAGTAGGCTAATAAAACTCGACGGAATAGTACGTCATGGTTTCCTTAGTTACCGTATACCTGCGCGTTAACGCGTTAATAAAAATTATATGCAATAAGGCTAAGCTCTATTTTGGTGTTTATAACAAGTCGATGGCGTGAGCGGTTCATTTCTTATACTTTTTTTTGTGTCGATGGGTACCTAGACTGCCACATGGCGGTTATACCGGTGAAAGGGTTAAACAAAAAGTAATGTTGAATTTCACGTAAAAAATATTCCAGAAATGTCATCCTCTTCGCCTATATTTAATATGTATGTGCAATTAAATGAACCTGCACATTAGAATAATGAACTACTTTGTACATGTTCTTTCAAGTCTGAATAACGAAATACTCAGGATCTCTAAACTTATGTGCTATCATAATATACACTCTAGCACATTACCAAATACTTATATTCATCTACTGTAATTACATATAGCTCTATTTTCAAGACGGGCAAATGGTCCAGTAGAGGATGTGCAAAGAATTGTATGCTATCCACAGACTCCCTGACTGTGTGTGAGTGCAGTCACTTGACTCACTTCGCTATCTTACTCAGTCCTAAACCACCTCAACTTAAACCTTCAGTGAAATTGAGCTTGTCCATCATCAGCTATGTGGGTGTGGCAGTGTCACTTGTTGCCATGGCAATTACAGTAATCACATTTGTGGCTCTGAGGTAAATATCTATAACTTATATTATCATTAAGTAAATAATGTTACTTAATTAAAGAGTAGTTTGTTCAGTAATGTTGACAATGTTCATTATTATAATATTGACAATTCAAGAGCTCACACAAACTGTGATTGTTGGAAGAATGTTGGGAGAAGTATTTTCAGCATTGTTAAGTACTTGTTCAGTGGTCTAAGAGAATTTTTTTGTATGGAGGAGTGTCCATTTTTAATGGTGCATGTAAAATATCACCTCTTTAGATTGTATTAGAACATTATGGGAATGTGGTTGGGATTCAGCTGCCTTATAGCTCCTTTTCTTATATCACTGTCATGCGAATACTTTTACTTCAAATTGATCCCAATACTAGTTTAGAATAACATTTTTGTGATTAAGTAATAATTTATACCATTTGTATTTTGTTGCATTACACACCACAGGTCCCTCCACAGTATGAGGAACTACATTCACATACATGTTTGCCTCAATCTCTCCCTGGGACAAATTCTATTTGTAGCTGGAGTGGATCGAACTGGAGATCCTGTCCCTGTTCACTGTCAAACAATTGCAGTAATACTCCATTATTTCTTTCTAGTTTCTTTCATGTGGATGTTAATGGAGGGTGTGATACTTTACCTAGCTCTCGTGCGAGTGTTTATCAAAAATAAAAAGAATTACATCATTACATTTACTGCTGTGAGTTATGGTCTTCCTCTATTATATATGGGGCTTCTTACTCTTCCTCTTGGATTTGGACTCAGCAAGGAAAACTATGGATATAAAGTGGCGTGAGTTATTGTACGAATAAACTTCCTGTAACATTATTAACCCTCAGCGCGCAGGGAGAGAGGTTATAGCTTTGTCCGTGTGTCTGTCTGTCAGTCTCTGATTTTGGAGACAACTGACAATGAGACATTTGTCGAAAGAATGGGTTGGATGAAGTTTTTCATAGAATTGAACAGGCAAATATATTCATTGAGAGCTACAGAATAGCGTTTGGGTAATATATACTATGAATGCAATTAAAATATATAATACACTTGATCTGAAAAAGTAGTATTATTCAGACTTCAGTAGAATGTTGATTATTGTCTTCCTCAGTAGAATAGACAGATTTGGGTGTTTTTTTCGTTCATTTTTTTAATTTATCACTCCACTAGCTTATTTACAACTCACTTAATTCAGCATAATTAAACTTTGTGTTGTTTTTTTAAATCAGTATAATCTTTATTGATTGGCATTTAATGTGTAATACATCAGACAATCTCAATTGAGAAAATATTATGATTGAATTTTTTTAAATTATAATTATTTTGTATAATTATTTTTTTAATGTTGTACTTTCTAGATGTTTTTTGAATGCAGACAATAATTTCATATGGGCAATTATAGCTCCATTTATTGTGATATTATTGGCCAATATTACATTCTTCATAATAACTGTCAGAATAATGTGGCACCATCAGCTCAAACAAACCCAAAAGACAAAAGTTCAGATGGTGAAAGGTTGGCTACGATCTGCAGTTTCATTGGTTGTGATAATGAGCCTCACTTGGATTATCGGAATCATGGTTCTGAATGTTGAGGCGTTACTTCCTTTAGTCTATATTTATACCATCATGGTGGCTTTGCAAGGATTTTTTATCTTTCTTATGTTTGTGGTATTTTCAAAATCTGTGAGAAATGCTTACAAAAAATGGTGGAATCTCAAGTTTAGTCAATTAGATTGGTATCAGAATTATTTTAAATGGAAAAATCAACCTGCTAAAAAATTTAAGCTTGCACAAAGGATGGTAAGTTTTGATTATATTTTCTCTTTAAGTTTAGCACAATTATGGTAGCACAGAAACGTGTCCTCAGATTAGCACTAGTATTAGTCTTCCTCCCATACGGATTCTCCCTTACCTTAATTATTATTATTCTCAGCGTGTATGTGCAAGTGGGTTATAGTAGTCATCCTGTCTGTTTGTCTGTCAGTCTGTCTGTCAGTCTGTCTGTCGGTCACATTCTGATTTTGGAGATATTCATAATTAACCGTTAATTTAAGTATTTTTTTTAATTTCTGGCTCATTATTGATAAAACGTGTAGCTTACAGCTCTGCACAGGTATCAATTTGTGTCGGTAACACCCCCTAGTGAGATCATAATCACTTGAGCAAATAATTTATTGCTTTATGCTCTGGGAAATTATGGAATTGAAAGAAGTGAAGTTTTACGTTGGTGAGTGTTTCTGGGCAAGTTAGCTTCTTCTCTTATGAACACAGCATTTCCATGTACATTTTTGTTGCTTGAGCTATATTGATGGCTGATTAAAATTGCCAATAGAGTACTTGTTCTTATTGTCTAAGATTATATTGTAGTAATATGTAATGTTTAGTAGCACTCAGGGTACACACCTTCGGTGATTCACTATTATTATTTATTATTGTTGTTGTTGTTGATATTATTATTATTACTGTTATTATTATTATTATTATTATTATTATTATTATTGTTAGTATTATTGCTTGTGAGCACAAATAGTGAGCGAGAGCCTGCCTTGTAATGTTGCTTAAAACTACAATAATTATTGTTATAATATACAGCAGTTGACCATTAAATACAGCTAATAACTACTTTCTTACCTTAATTTCCTGAGTAGTGATAAGTTTTTTGTATCAATTCTGACTGCTTCTATCAGTAACTCTTGAACAAGCTCTCAGCTACAAAAAACAGAAAAAAGGCCAAAGTTATTCTTGTAATTTTAGCTAATAAATATAGAATTATGTACTTATCTCAGCTTCCCCCGAGTACTGACAGTTTCGGTAGAAACTATTCTGACTATCAATGGCTCTTGAGTAAAGTGGCACTTAGCAGCATCAAAAAACGGCGAGTTTCTTAATATGTCTGGTAAAGTGTCTTCAATGTCATTGTACCCGGTTGCAAAAAAATTTTGTGACTAGAAAAACAAGCGTGTTCGGAGGAATTCTCTCACAATTTTGAGCCTAAGTTTTAAGTAAAACTAGCTTATTGCTGTAGTATCAGAAGAAACTGGGGTCAAGCCTATAAAGCCGTGTTTTTAGGAGAAAAAGGGAACCCTGCGGCGTATTTAAAGAAGATACTATCATCCATACCCACATATAAATGACATATACTTGACTTTGCATTATCCACCCCTAATACTGTGTCGCTCGCCAATTGTTACTATTATTGTTAAAAAGAGAAAAATTTCCTATTATTATCATCATTTTAGCCGAGAATGACTGAATCAATAATAATAATAATTATTATTATTATTATTTGTTATTATTATTAATTTAATTATTGTCATTATTATTAATTTATATTATTGTCATTATTATTATAATTATAACATTTAATAAATGTTATTATTATTGCTGCTATTATTACGCCAAAATGATTGAATCTGTGCATTAATACTATACATTTAGAATTTGGAGTCAAGAAACCAAGCTAGTTCTTCATATAGTCCATCTCCATTGAAAGTCAGAGTGGAGAAGGATAAGGAAATTCCTAAGGACAAAAGCAATGATGAAGTTAACTCCATATACTCCCTTAGCATTCCACAGACCAATTCACTGACAACCAACATGTCTCTCAGCACTTCTTTTAACACTTGTGACAAGCAGTCAATTGTAACCAACTAAACGAATGTACTGACAGTAGGATATCATAGCAACTATATGAACAAATTGTAGTTAAATAAAACTCACTTCATAGTGATAATTTAAATGAATATGTTTAAAATGAATATGTCTTATTTTTTTTAATTTTACTAACCTTGGTGGGGGCTAAGGGGGCAGAAACCTCTCAAATGTACAGTTCTCAAAGGGGTGTAGGGGGGGCTATTCCCAAATGTTACTTTACATGGTTTAATAGGTTGCAAGTGAAAAATGCAGCAAAATATGACTACCAATGTGATGCTTCACAAACATCACTTATTTAGGAGCTCTACAAAGCTATTGGTGGCTAATTTCCCACTGTATGTGGGCATGGGTGGGGGTGGGATAGAGAGGGGGGGAGGAAAGTGTCTGGTGAGAGCTCCACATTGGATTTGTTCTCACTTACGTACATGATGTCAACATGATAGCAATTCGTAGACATGCTAATGGAATTATGGGGAGATTTGTAGCAATCAATCTGAATATTGCCTAGCCTGTGTATAAATCTCACATGCAATCAATCCTGCTGTGAAATTCAGGACTTCATTGTACACACATGCATTGATTCTCATAATGCATTACTATAAATCTCACATGCAATCAATCCTGCTGTGAAATTCAGGACTTCATTGCACACACATGCATTTGATTCTCATAATGCATTACTATCGCAAAATGTTTTCTCAGAAAATCAATCAATACTGCTATGCATGTAATTATTACTCTAATTGACAATTATTGTAGAATTGAAGAGAGGGAGAATAGGCCCCCCCCCCCCCCCCCACACTATTGCTAACTATCTCACACTCTCCAATCAAATTATAAATTCCACAGTAATTGTCGATTAGCGAATCAATTACTACACAGACTAGCAAGTATCCACCATACAAACGAAGTTGCTGGATGCACCAACTGACAGTTGCATTGGGGAACCTAGAGTGTTACACATTTATGCAATATGCTCTAATATCTCCTCTGCTGCTGTCTCTTACTGTTCTATGCTTCCTCTGAGCTTCATGATAATGGTGACTGGGAAGCCCTCAGTTTATTCTGCCGCCGTACATAAGTCCTCACTCTCCATCCATTTGTCAGGGCTTTCCGTAACCTCCTCATCTGCCAGTACTCTCCTGCAGCATTTCTTCTTCAGACATATTAGCCCTTCTTTTTCTTCTCTGCTCTCTTTCTTCCTAAACTATTTCAATTATTCTTATCCTCCACCTCTTTACCATCTCGCTAACTTTTCTTCTTGAGTTTGTCTAGCTATGTCTCTTCCCTTTCTCTGGATCTCTTCTGCTCCAATGGGCAGCATATACTGCCTCTCTGTCTCTCTCTTTTATATCCATGTTGGATTTCCACTTGCTAGGTGAGTAGGAAGCCAGATAGAAATTGGTGCGACTATGATAACCACACCCATTTAACCACACCCAGTCAATTATTCAAGTAATGAGTTGATTAATAGAAAACACAATATAGTAGTTTCTTTTTATCAATGAAACAACATTTTCAGTTTATGCTCTGTATATTCTATGTCATTGTCATCACAACAAACATAGACGGTCACATATAATTGTTCATCAAGCAACATACAATTTTGGCACTCTCATAGTTAAAACAACTATTGACTTGGCGTACAGTGTGAGTAGACTAGATACTGTTGTTGCACAAGACAGTGACCCGCTATGAGAAAACCGACCACTTGTTTAATTAATTCAAAATTGCGTGCGGGTCCTGAAAGTCAAAAAGTCCGATTTTTTCATTTTTTTTTCTTTCATTTTTTTAAACAAATGTCTTGGATCTATCTATCTACCAAATTTTAGTTCAATTGGACGGACTTTTAAGGCACAAAACTTAAATGCAAAAACTGACTCTATTTACCGCGAGTCCGCGTACGAAGTCCTGTGGAATAATTCCCGCTGGTTACTATAGATACTAGGAAGTAAGGTAGAGCTTATAGCCATACAGGACAAACTTTTACTCCCTTACATTTACTCTTATTCTAGACACTTCTGCTTACCTAGAACACCGCTGTGTACTCGTTAGCTAGCTATGCAAACAAACTCGGCTTTATCCACGTGTCAATAATTTACCGGCAAAAATGCTGAGCTGTAGTAACACGGACCGTATGCGGAAGGCTTCAATTTTCAATTGCGGCATATCGTTGGACGGTATGTATATCAAAACACCTCGAAGTTTTAGGCCGTATCTTCTCCCGTGAGCAACGGAATGTTCAAAATGAGGTATCACCCACTCAGCATAAAATTCTCTCTTGTTTAAGACTAAAATATCAATTTTCAATTATTTTCACAAGTGGTTGGTTTTCTCATAGCTGGTCACTGCTCTGTCATCATCCACTGAACAATATTTGCTTTTGAAAACTGACATCTCTGATAAATATATGATTTACTATTTTATGGCTGGCCTGGACATGACACTGCTTCATGCATGTGTGAGCACACAGAATGTAGTGAGAATTTGCTGCCAGTAGGGGAAGTGGGAAGTAATTATTCATTTAAGGATACCAGTGCACACAGCAGCTGCTATTTGGGATGCAGGAAACTTACACTTCCAATGATTCTATGAAATGAAATAATAGTGTTCATAATGAATAGCATCAACAAAATCTGAAATTCAATTTGATGAATTTTTTTTTTTTCAAATTAAGTATAGTCATTAGGCTCTTGAAAAAAATTGCTTTCTCAAGTTCCAGAGTCAAGCAAGTAAAGTAGACAGAATAATAATGTAATCTTAGTTCCATTTTAGAGCATCACAATTGTGTTGACTTTTATCATTTCCTTTCAATCAACTTCGGTACCATATGATACGTTCTTTAAGCTTTCAATTTGACACTAATAATAAATATTATATATAAATGCACATGAAAATGCAAAACCTTTATTATCCAGATTTTATTTAATGACCTTTGACCCACAATAAATGAATTCCCCAGTTCCATTCTCTCCTTAATTTTTTTTGTTATAAATCTTGGTATCTAAAGTACATAATTTCAGGTTATCTAAAATAATTTCCCAGATAAAATCTAAGTTTGACATACTAGCAATGTGATGAAAAGCTAATATCTTTTTTATTAATCTGATTGTCTTTCAATTTTAATTGAAAAGCTGTACAGCTAGTATAATAATATATTTGCTCCATGAAGCCACAAGTATACTTAATTTCATGTACACTGTGAGTGCAGCATTAGCTCATATTTCAAGATGTGCTAATGGTTCAGAAGAAAGTGTGCAAAGAACATTCTGTCCACAAACTGAAGTTTCAAGTAGTTGAGGTGCCTTAGGACTTGTTGGATAACTGTAATAGTCATTCTATTTATCAGTTTATTTAGCCATCTCAATTAGAGAGTTACTTAATTCATTGATAACCACTAATGCTTTCCAGTTTCTTTCTTTTTTATAGGATGGCCTTCCACTTTAAACCAAAGGGCTGACCTATTGATCCTATCCTACATTGCGATAAGCCCCATCCAAGTGGACTCTATCCATTCATTGTAGGCTGCCCTACTACCAGTTTATCACATGACTATAAATAAGAAAGTGAAACTCAAGAGACTGTATACTCACATAGCCAGTGTCTTTAAGTTTGTGTCCAGGAAAGCGATAATTGTTACCTTTGCATTGTAATAGTTCTAGTATTTATCACAAATGTAAACGAGGTCATAATTCTGCGTACAAAATGTGTGAAGTATTGTTTTACCATCGAATGTGCCTCACATTCTTAGCCACGCCCATTCCATTCGGCAGCGGAAACGACATCAAGCTCTCCATGGGGTGGTAATAATAGAAGGGGGACGAGGTGGACCAGTATTAGTCTGGTTTCTGTTGCGCAGAGGCTTCAGTTTCTGTTAAATTCTAGTTGTAAGATTTTGGTCTTACAGAGTCAATATGGCGAGATTCGACCTCGTTCTGGTCGTCTTTGTTATCATCCTAAATAATGTTTTAATGGAGACCCATAATAGATCGCATATTTGCGTCGAGTGGAGGTCAGATGGAATATGTGTTGGTGGAGACGATGCCCTCAGTAGCACGGACGTTGAACTTACTTATGGGGTATCAGGAAACGAGAGCCGAATGCTATTTAAAAAGACAAGTGGAACTAGACCTTATGAGCTAGATAATTGCAACTATAACTGTAGCTACCTATTTGAGCAAAAGGAGCATGGAGGAGGAGACTGCAACTGCGTAGATATTTTCTTCAGTTCAAATTGTTCTCTGAAAAGAGCTAGGTAAGTGGATCAGATCCTAGTCTAAGAGAAGCAAGTGTACATATATAGTTTTAAAGTGATATGATATGTAACATTGCTGGAAAGTGGAAGATTATGGATTGATATGCTAGAATATGTGCATGAGATAGCCTTGTTTATTCTACAGTGTGACACTGTGTGGAGGTAGTGCAAGTATTCCTAGGAGAGAGCTGGCCTCAGTAAATGATGACTTTGTAGCGGAAACAGAAGACGTCTCACACAAAAATTTGCCATTTCATTTATCATGTCAGAATTCATCTATTTGCATGTAAGTAACCATATTTTAGTTTGTGTAGCCCCAATAAAGATTACAGCTGCACTTGTATTAAATAATAAATCTATTATATTTCAGAGAAATTTCTTTTGATATTGCATTTAACAAAGGTGGAGAAGAGGATTGTAATACTGTGAATGCTTTTGATGAAGGTGTAGAATTTTCTATTGGAGTGTCTTCAGAACCTGGTGAATGGATTCCCCTCAAATTCATACGCATAAAAAAGGGTCGCAATGTTTCAGAAATTTATATCGGAGATAAAGACAACTTCAGGCTTCGTGGATATCCTGTAGATAATCAAGTCATTATCAGTGATGTTAAATCAATAAGAGCAAATATATGTTGTTTCAATTCTACTGATTCTATACAATTTCGCTGGCTTCAAACAAGTCAATTTAGAAAAGATCATGTAACTGACTCAGCAAGGGATTCTTGGTCTATTGACAACATTACAATAGATCTAGTATCAGATAAATTTCGATTATCCCTATATTAAATGAACCATTTGACAGCGATTCACCCTCAAAGTAAGTTGGTTAATAGTTATTTTAATTACTTTTATATATTTTATTAATAGCTGGTGGCGAGGTCGTTTGAGAAATGGCAATGTCTCTGATTACTGCAACTCTCCAAATCAGACTCGACTTGTATTTGGTTTGACTGACCAAGATTATATCAAAGAGACAATAATTTCAAGTCGCTCTTTGCTCACTGAAACTTTTAATCTATCAGCTTTTAACCAGTGTATGATAGCATATGCACCAGAAGAACTTTGTTTGCTAAACTTTCTTTCTGCAACAACAATAAACCCAGAAAGACCCTCATCTCCTATTGCTCCAACAACGAGTTTCTCCTCAGATATTTCTCCCTATTTAATGCCATCAATTATTGAAACAAGCATGGAACCCACAACATCATTTCATAAAATATCTCCACAGTTAACAACTAGTCACACATTGACTCTAAGTATTATTAATGTACTTGATGAACCTTCAAGTACAGCGAATTTGGCTTTAAGTATGACTTCAGACTGTGTCATCAGTGAATCAGAACCTGATTTGGAGCCAACTTTCAGCAACATACAGCCTTCCCCACCATCACATATATATACTACTCTTGTAAACCAAAACACCCAAACCTTACAAAACAATATGCCTAATTCGTATTTAAGTAAACATCATCCACTGACTGTATATCCGTCTCCTTCAGCAATACTAGAGCATTCTGTTAGTACTTCAGTAATGCCAATAAATTCACTCCCCACATCTAAGGAAGTTAGAGGAGATAATATAGAGAGTTTACCAGATATAGAATACCTTATTGCTTTAGAGGAAATTACTAGAAATAAGGTAAGAATATATTGCACAATTTACTTTTAAAGTTACTTGATTAATAAATTATTTGCACTATATGCAGATATTATCCACTGAGCAATTATCCAAAACATTATCCAGTGCCAATGTGAGTAAATCTGTGAGTTGAGAAAACCTTCTCTTTACATTGTCATCTCTTGTACCATAGTGGTTTAATTAGTAGTATTTATTTCAGCTATTTGGATATGGGTTGTTATGTTTCATACAGTTTACTTACTATGGAGTGCAAGTGCTGCAGAACATAACCGCTGGCTCAATAGACGTGGATATTTTAACTTTAACATTCCTTTATGGGAATGTTGTCGCTTGGCTAGAAAATATGTCCCTCACACAAACATTAGCTAAGGTAAATCATGACATTGTTCATGTAAAAAATACTTGATACAACTTTTAATATCTAGGAAATAGTCTCCCTGGGAGTTCAAATAGTCTCTGAATCAAGTATTGTAAGTAAAATTATATTGATATATTTTTCTAATGTAATGATAATTTCAGCAGCAGGTAACATCTAGTAGAGCATCACTTGTGGCTGGCACTACATTGATATCAATTCAAGAACATTTTCTAGCTCACATGCGTGATTCATTAGTGTTCCAATCAGTTAATTTCAGTAAGTAGGCGAAGGTTATTATTAAATCTTTATTTTGAATAAATTAAATAGTACTAATTATCTTCAAATACTACTTATTATTTTGTTGCAGTTATAATTATTAAAAATTTAACCCAGCGGAGTTGTGTGGAATATGTCCCAGCAACCTTAATCAAAATATCTAGCATGGAATAAACCACTTATTACACTCATGAGAGTGATATTGCTAGATATTACACTCTCAAGCTTTATTTTCACTTGCCTCTTGCTCTTGAAAATATATTAGCCTGCTCATGAAATATTTCGCCATATCACACTCTGACTCATGTAATGATGATATGTATATATAATATATATATATGTATATTTTTTACAGTCTTACAAAACAGTATTATAAACTTGAACAGTGTTAATTCATCAACAGTTACTGCTATCAATTCTTCAGACTTCCCTAGTCTCACTGGACCACTAATAACATTAGCAATTCCAGTCGAATTGCTGAATGCATTTGATGATGATGACAGTGTAGTTAGAATTAGTTCAGCGATATACAGAAATGTATCTATTGTGTTCTCTTATCCATTACAGAAAAGGTAAGTTGAGTGTCCAATATAATAGAATTTATTTTTCATTTTTTATGTGTTGATAGTTCCATTTTGGGTCCTGACATTGTAGCAGTATCTATACAATGTGGGACTAGTATTTGTGATACTCGCAACTTCAAATTACAATCTTCATTTGTTACTATTGCATTTGAGCATTCACAAAGTTTAATGGTAAGGAAAAAAATATCTGGCCATAGCTTGAAAAACTAAAATGAAACATTGTTTACAGGACAATCTTGTGTTAAATAATCTGGAGACCCACTGTGTGTTCTTGGAAGTCATAGGAAGTAACAGGTAGAGTATATATTTTTTTCTTATTATATTCCTGCTAATAATAATTACTATTCTTGACAATACAACACTTCCTAACAATATTTCCAAATATGGCTAGACTAATTACTTAAACCAATAGTTCCAACATTTTGTAAGTAAAGTAAGCCATACAAGATTAATTGTATTAAGTGTACGTGTTCAATTGAAGCTTGGTATAATATATTATATCAGTGTATTTATAAATAGTAGATAGTTATAAATTTACAACCCTGTTTTACAAATATTTATTTGTAAACAACTATAAAACTTCTTTAGAGTATTGATAGGAAATAACCATCAATGAGAACGTTTCCATTACAGTATGCTCGGAATCCAAACATGTTCAGGGGTATTTTCTTGGGCCATCAGAAATATGACATAATGCTTCAAAGAGGAATTTGTCCATATTAGCCATATTAATTGACTAAAGCACATGCCAGGAAGGATCAAGTAAATTCAAAAATACTTTTATTCCTTTTTTCAATTGAGTCTGACAGCTAAGAGTTCGATGTGGCATATAAAGCAATACAGAATAGCTGCTATAAATTGTTAATTGTGTTTCTAACTAATTAATTCCTTATGCAATAAAGTATTGCTCCTCAGGATTACTATTAAAGATATTAAAAATGTCTGCTATTCTAACTTATAGCTATAGCTTTGCAAGAGACACCTAGTACTAGGCCATCAAAATAAAAGAGGTTAAACTGTAGTTAAATAAGCTCACATCTGACACTTTCATTTAGTTTTAATACAATGTAATCTATTATTATAGCTCCTATTTTGTCATTATTATTTACTCAGAATAACTTTTATGCTCCTTATAATTTCATTTTGGTACTTAGTAGCTTGGGTAGGTGTGCCACCAGAGTGTGGTGTGACTAAAACGTTTGGGTAAGCTGCCACCAGAGATAGGTTAATTACAACTTTCACAGTAAGTTTACTCTCTTACACGCTCGCGCCGGCTGCACTCTCTGGCTCATCCAGGGCAAATCCAGACGTCAGCGAATCCTGCAGACACGGAAACACAAGCATAAAAAAAAACAATGACCAAGCACAAACAATAAAAAACAATTAACACGCAAAAGTGTGAAAAATGACAACAGGTCCGAAGACAGCTCCACGTGCGGTGAGCACTAAATGGAGATTAACAACAGTTTGTAGCCTTGGAAGTACGTAGACAAACGCAAACGAGTCCAACCGAGTTCTAATTCAGTGTAGACGATTGTAGACACGAAGTCAGCAACAAATCCAATCGATGACGCAAGCAGGCGAAGTAGGAGAGGGTCTTAATCCAGTCCAGGCACCACCGCTGCCGCCAGTTGTAGGTACGGAAACCGCTTGGTAGTCGCCGGAGGTTGTATGCACACGAGAAGTTACTCATACGCGCCAGTAAAACCCCAGGCGCCGCCGCCACCAGAGCCCTCCACCTTTAGTTCAGAGTTTTAATTCTGTTGATGAGAACTGATGATGCGCATGCGTGGCCGGGCTTTTATATGTCCGTTTTGGCCACGCACGCGTGTAGACAATGAAAGCATGATCCACCGGACATCCGGGACACAACCAAAATAAATACACACACAAACTGACACAACAAGCTGCTAATAATAAAATAATAATTTACATGACTAATGACACACACATATATATAGGTTCCTCTTGCTCTTCTCTTTCTTTTCACTTCTTCTCTTTCTTTCTTCTTGTGGCCACCCCCACAGGTGCTTGCACATAGCAACGGGCGTGCACTTTTTTTCCGTGAATGTAACCACAGAAATGTGGCATCCTGTTTCGTGGAATAGTACTTCGCAAATTGATAACGCATGGGGAGAGTTCCCGCGGTCAGGATATTCTCTAACTATTCCCGCGGCTTGGAAACCATGCTACTCCACATGTGGTTTGCTGTATTAACTCTGCTGGTTTACTGTTACTCACTGTGTGGTTGCTGTCTCTGGACTGTGTGTGGTTGCTGTTGCTCAACCATGCCCAAGAGAATATCTACCAAAAAGAAGCTGCAACTGGCTGAAGCCACCAAAAGGAGGAAACTGCTTTATACTTCAAGCACAGGTATAATCAACAACTGTTGTTCTGTTTTATCTCAACAAAACATATAACAAAATATAGGGAAAAATTTTATTTTATGCTTGCACAACAAAATATACTTTGTTATAATACACCAAATAATATAATTGCAGTAGCGGAATCTCCAGAGCTTGACCTTGTAGCACCAGGGGCGAACGCTGAAGGTGATGCTATGAACACCACTATGTCAGTGAGCACACTCACAGCTACAGATTTACCCCAGCTTGCTGGAAGTGATGGTGGAAGTGAACTACTAATAGAGGAAAATGATGAAACATGAAATATATAATAGAAATTTGTGCAAGTGATCAAGTTACAAAATGAAAAGTGATGAATACTTTTGCTAATTAAGTGTTGGATATGCTTTGTGTGTTCCATTCTCTGGAATCTTTAAATAAGTAATTGGTGATGACAAGTGGTGATGTTATACCACAATAACTAAAAAAATAGGAATAATAATTATGAAAAAAAAATACAATTGATAATGTTTTGATGACAGAATTTCACAGAAGTGATAGTTAATGACTGTGCCACAAATATTATGGTCAGCAATAGTCAATTTGGTAAGGGCACAGCCAGAGGACAAGTAGCATTGTGTTCATTATAATATCCAAAGTGAACTAAAGTTTCTACTGTCACTCAAGGATAGAATGAATAACTATAGCTGTAAGATATTTGTTTAACTTAAATATTCTTACAGATCTGCTCTTAAGACTGGTACATGGTCGACTGAAGGCTGTTACAAAAACTCAAGTCTTTCCTCAACTTCAGTAACAGTTTGTGAATGCAACCATCTTACAACATTTGCCATACTACTTAGTCCAAAACCTCCAAAGTTCAACAAAGTAATAGTCTTGAGTCTTCAAGGATTAGGCTATGTAGGTGTAACAGTATCTCTTCTAGCAATGGCTGCCACAGTATTGACATTTACTCTATTCAAGTAAGTTCAATTATACATTGTAGTAATAACTTCAGAAGCACTATTGTACAGATCGCTCTTCAGCTTGAGAAGTTTTATCCATGTCAACTTATGCATAAGCCTTGGAATAGCTCAATTAGTATTTACTGCTGGAGTAGATAAGACAGGACACATTGATGGCGACACTGTACCCATCCACTGTCAGATCATAGCAGTTCTCCTCCATTACTTCTTCCTGGTCTCTTTCATGTGGATGCTAATGGAGGGAGTGTTTCTATATTTGGCTCTCGTTAAAGTCTTCATAACCAATACTAAACCATACGCCATTGTATTCACTTCTGTGAGTTATGGGCTACCTCTGCTGTACATAGGATTTCTTACAGTACCTCTGGGATTTGGATCTTCTCAGAAGCACTACGGCCATCACACAGCGTGAGTCATTCATATTTAACAGACACTCAATAATATTATAGCCGTTTTTATGTGAGAGAAATCATAGTGAAAAAGTTGTATTTCCTGATACTATAACAAGTAAAAATGTTTTCAAATTTCCCCTAATGTAAACTATAAGGAAAGAGTATAAAATTTGAAAAATACTTCGAAATAGGTTTTAATATTATTATTTTCTGCAGATGCTTCTTAAACACAGACACCTACTTCATATGGGCATTTATAGCTCCTGTATTAATCATATTTGTGTGCAACATTATTCTTTTTGTAATGGCTTCCATAATAATGTGGAAGCAACAAAGAAAGAAAGTCAATAAAAGCAAGTTCAAGAAAGATTTGCAATGGCTCAAGGCAGTGATATCTCTGATGATTGTCATGGGATTGACTTGGATATTTGGAGTTTTGGTAGTGGAAAGAGAAGAGCTTCTACCTTTAGCTTATCTTTATACGTTTATGACAGCTTTTCAAGGAGTGCTTATATTTCTCGTACTTGTTGTTTTTACAAAAGCTGTTCGTGATCAAGTGAGAACATCGACACTATCGAAATTGCAGAAATTTGCACAGCGGAAACATCAGGTAAGCACTGTGATCTGTTGCAGTTTTTTACTGTGTAAAGAAAATGAATTCAATTGTGATTTCAATTACAGACCACTACCACTATGACTACTCTCTCCAATCCATGTGCAAATAGTGTGCCAGACAAGTTTATTGCAAGCGAAAAGTTTGAAGATTAATAATTAACAATAATAATAATAATAGATCTAGATAAATCACCTTCTCTATAACATTTTAAGACATTTTCTGGTTCATTTTTAATTACCATTGTATAATTGTACTAGAATCATTTATACTTTACATTTAATCTTGATGTAGGGCTCTGCAAAAATTGAAATTGGTTTAGTTTGATACTATTATTGAATAATTATATTATTATGTACACAGTCATGAGAATAATATAATAATTTGGGCCTTCATTTTTACCAGCTATTCTCTAACATTGGGTTTCTTGGATGGCTGCATTTTTTATTTAAAGTCATCAGATAACATAAAGAGACAAAATGTTATTTAATAATACATAATTCGGTTCAAAGGACTTGTGACTCCAGCATTATGTGCCTGACTGATAGTTGTTTATTGATATCCTAAACTTATTAAAGAGGAATGTGCAATTTCTTTTTTTTTTTTGGCCTTACAGGTGGCTTTTGACTTCCTTATTTTACAGCCTCGTCTTTTATA
>WLWD01004630.1_pt1 | contig 26240 bp, 12 predicted proteins | sample 6712731 | NCBI WGS metagenome assembly WLWD01 (sample SAMN12718690, study PRJNA576275) | sponge metagenome | isolation source: marine sponge | host: Mycale hentscheli | place: New Zealand: South Island, Marlborough, Capsize Point | collected 2014-11-01 | reverse complement strand
CCAGTCTGATCGCCATATTGTTGCTCTAGCATTGATTCTCCCCATTCGTAGAAAGCACATCCTCGGTTGTGATGGGCTGTGCTGAGAGTAGAACGATCTTTTGAGAGTGACAAGACTTCTCCGTACTGAGAAACCGCTTCTTCGTAACTTTTACGAAGCATAAGCACATTCCCCATGTTGCCACAAACTCGAGCTTGACCAGCTTTGTCATTGCCGTATATAGCTTGGTCTTGAGCACATTCATACATCTCCTTGGCTTTTTCCAAATCTCCCAGTGACTGATATGCTGTTCCTAAGTTATTGTACGCTCTACCTATTGCCTGAGGGGTAGGCTCGTGTTTGAGAGTAATTTCAAGAGACTTTTGCAAGTGAGAAAGAGCCTTATCTTTTTGGAATAGACCGAGGTAAGCATTGCCCATGTTCCCGTGAGCCCAACCCTGAGAGACGTAGTCATGAAGTCTTTCAGAGATTTGAACAGACAGTTTATAATGGTCCAGTGCACTATTGTTTTCCCCTAGTGACTGGTACAAGTTACCAAGACTGGTATTGGCAGCCAGCTTATCTTTCTCAGTTTTGGCCTCTTTTATGGCCACCTTGTACTCTTGGATGGCATCCACCATTTTAGAAGCATTTCTAAGAGCTGAGCCATGTTTTGCATGGATAGCAGAAAGTGAAGGAGGAACCATGCGGAACAGAGAAGCCACAGTGTCGCTGGAGTACCTGGCAGAAGCATCCTGGTAGTAAGCAGAAGCTTCCTGGTAGTGACGAGATGAAAATTTGATGTCTCCCAAATACAAATTACAAAGTGCACTGTCTGCAAATTTTCCAATGGAATGGCAAATCTTGTCACATATCAAAAATTTTGTTTGGGCTTCACTGTAATTAGTGAGCTTGTAATGGGAAAGGCCTGATATAAAATACAATGGAACATATTCTTTGTCTTGTGACCGTTCAGCAAGGTAAGGGTTCACCATTTGGACTATTTTGAGGAAGGCTTGGGCATGCAGCAAAGGTGTCACAGAAGCAACAAGAGTTGAAAATTTTGTATAGTATTGCTTTGTATCACGAAACGCAGATGTTCCTCTGGTTGAAGATACAGGCTCAGGTTCAGATCTTTTTTGAACATTAATGACTTCATTAGTCTGTGAGCTTCGGAAAGGGGTTTTGGTGGCAACTGGAACCCTGTGATTTTCGTGCATTCCAGATTCAAACTTCGAAGGGTGAATTCTTCTTTCTACTTCTTCTCTTTCAACTATCAATGCCGAGCATTTATTTGCAGTGAATTTCAGAGACCTCGATAATCCAGGAATGTCTGCATGTCGCATGCATGGTACACCATGTATACATTTAGAAGTAAATGCATCTCTGTAAGTGTCCACTACAGAAGATCTTAAACCAACAAGAACAGAACGATTATTTTGTTCCTTAAAATCAGACTTTTCCACAGCAGCTTCATCTCTATCAACTGATATCAATGGCTCGTCATCAACAACATAATTTCTTTGTGTACTATGACATTCATAAAATGCTGAAGGATTAAAACGAGTTGTTGCAATTTCAGAAATTCGAACATTAGAATCAACTTTTTGAGCATGATGGAATGGAGTAAATACAGACTCATTGAAAGCGATTTCAGAAATGCAAACTTCAGAATGAATTTTTTGAGTACAATGTGGTGTGAATCCAGAATCACCCAAAATGATGGGGAAATCATAATACCATTCTGTAGCCATGTCTTCTCTTTAAAATGATCTAAACACAAGTAAACACCCAATAAAACAACCTCCAATCAAAATTGTCCACCCTCTCCTAAAATGTACAGATTGAAATACACACATGTTTAAGTTTGTTATGTATTGTTAACTTAACATTATTTCATAGGTTGAAAGTGATCTTTATAGCACTATTTAGTGTTAAATCCATGGCTAAGCTAGCTAAGTTGAACACATGCAATAAGAACCTGATGTGATGTCCACAATTATGTAAAAATAAATAGCCACTGGAGGTCTACATAGGGATGCATTGTTAGTAAGAATAATTGATGACTGAGGTAGGTTGGGCCTGCATCATCACACAGGATAATTCCAACAAATATGCTAAGAATGAAACAATTGTTTTCATCAATTTGTTCTCACAAGAGTCATGAAGACTATAATCATAATAGAAAGTGACTGTCATTGACTTAAGTAAAGCTTGCATAACTCCCTCCCCCCCCAACTATTCTCTCGTATAGAAAGTTTTTCTTTTGTGCAGGTTGCTTGTAAGTTAAGCACAAAAATATAATTGATTGAAAGGAAATCATTCTCTAATGCACTTGAGTGGTGTATGGTAACAGTGAACACGAGTTTAGAGCATTCTCTAATGCACTTGAGTGGCGTATGGTAACAGTGAACATGAGTTTAGAGCATTCTCTAATGCACTTGAGTGGCGTATGGTAACAGTGAACACGAGTTTAGAGCATTGGGATTAGTATTCAGTGCGCCACTAAAAGATAAGAATATGACTAGTAATATAACAGCTTGGTACAAGCAGTAGGTATGAACAAGGAGTATTTGATAACTATGCCTAGTTAGTGGTACATTGTATGATGGTCCTAAAGGGCCCAGACATTCTGGGGATGGGGGAGTACAGTATGGGTTGGCGAATTATGCTGGCTGAGATAGACTGAAAGTAACATAGCTTGAGAGTAGATTCTGTACAGAGGTGTGATAGCTTTTTGTAATACTTCGTTGAGAATTGCTGGATTTTATCAACTTCATTCTTGGCTCCAAAATTTGTTTCCTATTGTCTGATGTGAATACAATTGTTTATGAGTTCCATGTCAAGCACAGAACTGGTACAATGCAGCCATGAACTCATCAGTTTTGAGATCTGCTCAGAGCTCAAGATGAATAGCTTTAGTAGCAAAAATAAAGTAACCTGCATAAGATTTGACGAACACTGGCTTACGAGTGCACCTCTGGCGGATCTAGAACAGCGCAGTAAAATCCATCCCACCGGAGTAGTTGTTTCAGCTGGTAGCAGCCCCACCCTCTGAGTTTGTAGCCTTACATCCACCGAGATGTGGCCGAGGGAGTAGCAGACCCCTTACCACAAGGATAGTGACAGTGAACTTTTAGACTTTCGATGCTAATGTTCCGATATACAGTTGTGTCCACTCGTAGTAAATATTATTTAATGAAATGTAGTGGTTTTGAACTACCCTTGTAACGTGGTGCTAATTACTGTGGCTCATACAATCATTAAGATGAAGTGATGTGAGGAAGTGATTGCTATTGTAAGATAGTAGAATGTTGTTTATCCTATACATCCTTTATTAAAGGACCAGCAAGTTCAATAGAGAGTACTATAAAAACGTTAGGCAAATGCTTGTTCCACTGCACACATTTACTTGAACATGTAATATCTCTTTCCGATTTACCACATTCAGAATAGTATTCTTGCTGTATCATATTGCTGTCACATCTTTTTCCTCTCTTTATAAACAAAGTGATAAATTGCATGCTTCTGATAGTCGTATTCCATTTGCCATGTGGATTTAAAAAAAAAATTAAACAACCAAAGTTGGTAGCTAACAAATTATTTTTTCTTCAATGTAGTTCATCTATGCCATCTCTTCCACTAAAAATGCCATACCATGGTGACTACTCCTTCATGGTAAGTGTGATGCACTCCATTCCTTCCTTTCCTAAAGATCACTTTCTGCTCAATCTTGATTTGCTTCCTCAATAATTTTTGCTTCTTGCCTACCTATGCTTTGAAAGAAATTTCTTTCATTTTCTTACAACCATTTCTCTATGTATTTAATGTGATAAGATGAATGGCATTGCCTAGCATAATTGACTAGTTCATCAAGGTTGCTGTAGCTGATTTATTGTCTAGTTCCGTTGATGCTTTATTGCTATTGATAGAAATTCTTACTCCCCCTAACTTATTGCTATTGATAGAAATTCTTACTCCCCCTAACTTTCTCTTTCTTCATACCTGCAGTGCTTGTTGTAGCACTTCTGCTTTTCTCCTTATTCCCACACTAGAATCTAAAGTTCCATTCCTTCTAGTCAGTACCTTACCAACATACCTTAGGCTTTCTGTCAAAGGTGTTGCAATTGGTATGAATTCATGCAGTCTAATTAGAAGATAAAATTGTCAATGGTAATCCATCATGTACACGGCTATTAGGTACATGCACATTTGTAATATAAAAAATGCACAGGCATTCAATGACTTTGACTGTCCAAGAGTATGTATCTACTACTATATATCAACACTTATCTGTCTCAATGGCCATTTTACTCTGCATCTAAGCCTTGCAGTACTGACGGTTTAAACCTGTGGTGCTTTATTACCAAAAAGATCAACGGATTTGACATAGAGAAGAACCTAAAAAATCTGTTCTACCACTTGTGTTTAAAAAAATACATAGCAGTACCTGATTCTCAACTCTGGGGCGAAAAATTGGCGGTCAGTTTCCCACAAAGAACAAAGACAGCCCTCCCCGGCCCTCGCCAAGTCTTCCCTCAACCAAGAAGAAGGTCGCAATCCTAGAGAGAGTGTTCCCTCCGCGCGATCATCAACAAAACATCCTGTGTGTATACTTCCGATCACGTGATGTGGTACTACCCCCCCCCCCCCCCCCCGCCGCCTTTTTGGAATTACGTACTACACACACAAAACCACCTAAACACCACCACACCACACACAGCATAGGAAAATTGCTGACCTTGCTCGGTTAAATTGCTCTGTGGTGTGTGGTGTGTGGTGTGTGGTGTGTGGCGGTATTCTGGCGACAAGATGTGGCGGTATTCTGGCGACAAGAAGATGTGGCGGTATTCTGGCATGGCGTGGTATTCTGGCATGTGTCCTTGCTCCAGATGTCACAGTCACTTTATTAATGTAGCACTCCCCTCTCACACTTAGCTGTTTTATATCCCTGAAATATTCTGTCATTGAAATATTTTAGACATTCTAACTAAGTGATGTTGTGCTCTAGCTACAGCTGAGAGAGATTTAAAAAAAAAAAAAAGGTTAGCTAACGGAACAATTGGCAGTTCTTTGGAGGGAGGCGGAGCTTTTGCTTGGGGTGGAAAAATCCCAGATTCCTCCCCCTTCTCTCTAAGTGTTTCAAGTGCATACTTTTAATTTGCATTACCATTAGCTTAAAGTGTTATAATGATTTGTTTTACATATGAAACTTAGAGCCTCCATTGAAAATGAACTTCTTTCATACTGTGTTATAGACTATCATTCTATTAGTAAGTTAGTTTCTGTTACATATGCTCAGTTGAAGTTTTTCAGAAATGTCCCATATGTCATGAGAGACAGACTTATACAGCACTTACCGAATGTCACCCTTATACGGTTTTCAGAGTGGGCAGCCACTATCACCCCTGTGGTCAAACTAAATGGAAACATTACCTCGAATAGAGGATGTGTTTGTTGCTCTATCAGGGGGTAAAGAGTTCTCAACTTTAGATCTCTCACACACTCACTTGCAAATGCTGAGGAAAGACAACTGTAAAACTTCTTACAATTAATACCTACAAGGACTTGTTTGAAATCAATCAGTTTACCTTTCCACCCCCGCCATGTTTCAGAGAATTATGGATAGTTTACTGCAACTTCCAGGCGTGGCGTCTTACATAGATGATGTTATAGTGACAGGTTGGACAGATGAGGAACATTTGGCAAATCTGGGAAGAGCACTCGCATGACTTGAGGAGGTGGGCCTGAGGCTGATAAAGGCCACGTGTGTGTTCATAGCACCAAATGTGGAGTTCCTGATATAAGAATGATTAACCACAACCCAGGAAAAGGTGCCGGCCATCAGAAAAGCTTGCACTCCCACTTGTGTCACGGAACCTTGAGCATTTTTTACTTTTCCAAGTTTATACTGAGCCTGTCTAGCCAACTTTCACCTTTGTACTCATTATTGGGACAGACCACAGCAACATGCTGCTAAAGAGATGCTCCCGAGCTATTCTCATTTCGACCCTGGGAAGAAAATTACGTTAGCTTGGGACATGTCACACTATGGCATGACGAAGTCCTATCACATGTCATGGATAACCAATCAGAACATCCTATTTGTTATGCATCTAGAACTCTGTCAGTTCCTGAGAAAGGATACTTACAGTTGGACAAACAAGGTCTTTCAATTCTCTTTGCAGTCAAGAAATTTCATTTCTACTTATGGGGTTGACCATTCACCATTTGTTTAGATCATCAGCCACTGTAACCTTTTCAATGAAAAGAAAGCAATTCCTCTAATGGCTTCTGCCAGACTACCGAGATGGGCTCTTAGAAAATGAAAGCCTATCATGTTTAAGTTGTGGTACCAAAGTGTCTATTTTTCATAAACACATGTATGCATTTTATATGTATATAAATATGTTGTACATATTATAATGCATATGTACACTCTCACAGGCCCCATCTGGCCAGCAGTGTAATGCTTAGTCCTTACCAGTACAGCATTGAATACCATCCTGGAAGACTACTTGCAAATGCTGACGCATTTGAGCTGTCTCCAAAACTCTATCACACTACATCAGACTGTCTCCCAGGTGAGCAAGTTGAGCTCGTCCATTACTTTAAACACTACTCACATTTCTGCCAGGGACGTGAAGAATTGGACAGAAAAAAATCAGTTCATCTTAGCTAGAGTCACGAATTAATCATGAAGGGATGGCTGGATGTTACGTTGGATACAGAGTTTCAACCGTAGACAGCAGGAACTCAGTGTTCTGGAAGGAATGGGGTGGGGATGATAACTTCATCAATAGAGCTGCAACTACGGCTTTCTGTCAGTTGAGTGATGGTTACATGAACAACTGTGTAGCATAAGCTGATGCATGATGCAGCACTTGATGACGGCCTAGAACTGCTACTTGAATATCGGTGACGACACAGACATATTATACATAGCTACACGTTGTTTTAGCTAACACTCACAGAATCACAGGAGTCACACAAATAAGGACTACAGCTACATTGACATAAAACATACAAGATCAGAAACATACAAGATCAGAACAATATGGATGCATATTGTATAGTTAGTGACACCTGTGCATAACTAAATTTTGTGGTTACTGAACAAGTTGATACATAATGTAGGGGAACCTGAACACTGAGTCACAAGGTTGTATGTTCTCTTAATAGCTGTAAACATACCTCAGCTTGTAATATAACCCAAGGATGTCTAAAAATTAGTGTTACATGTATAGGAGTCAATACTTCAGTAACTTATAGTATTCATTATAATTTAACCTCTAATTTAAAAGTTAATGCCAGAAGGTGATTCTACACCCAAGAAAACCATATGCTAGAGTTATTGCACATTATGTCTAGAATATGTTGGTCCAACTTTAATATATCGCAGGTATGAAATGCAATATTTGCAATTTTGCAGAGTTACCCAGATGTCCAACAAGTGATTACATAACTAGTTACGTATGCACAATAGCTACAAACTGTAAAAATACTGTGTAGCTACCTGGCTTACATTCTGCCAGACCATATTATCATTATAATAGGTTCTTCATGTTAATGTAAATCTAAGGTTGTAATTCTCATATTCATTCAATTAACCAATTAAATCTTTTACATGAAGGTTAATGAATAATAATTAAACAGACAGGCTGATTGCCGCCAAGCTGGAGGCCACTGGAGTCACCCACAGGGAGCCCTCCCAAGCTGGCCCTCCTGCAGAGGGGCCAACCACTCTGACAGCTCCTCCCACTGACTCACCGGGGACTTCATCTGCAGTCCCGTTGGGACTGCCTGTAGGTCCTGCTGGGACCACACCGGGACATTCTGGAGCCAGCATAATGCCCGGAAATACCACTGGTGAGCAAATTCAACAGGGAGTAGTAGTCAAGGGTTTAAAAAAAAAAAAAAAAATTATCACAAAGCGAGAAGCCAGGGCATAAGTTGTTATTAACATTGATTGATAGGTGAAGGATTGGGGGAGTGGTAGGCACAACAATAGGGGGGCAGCTGTTGGGAGTAAGATCCCTGGCTCCTCATTGAATAACACTCTGGGGTGCATGGCCCCTCAGTGGCCCCTTCAGTTGATAGCATGCGGGTGCGGGAGGCCCCCTCAGCGTTGTGTGACCCCTCAGCGTTGTGTGACCCCTCAGTGGATAGCACTCGGGGTGCGTGGCCCCTTCAGTTGATAGCACTCGGGGTGCGTTGCCCCTCAGTTGATAGCACTCGGGGTGCGTGGCCCCTCAGTGGATAGCACTCGGGGTGCGTGGCCCCTCAGTTGATAGCACTCGGGGTGTGTGGCCCCTCAGTTGATAGCATGCGGGGTGCGTTGCCCCTCAGTTGATAGCACTCGGGGTGTGTGGCCCCTCAGTTGATAGCACTCGGGGTGCGTTGCCCCTCAGTTGATAGCACTCGGGGTGCGTGGCCCCTCAGTGGATAGTACTCGGGGTGCGTGAACTACCTAAGTAACCCCCAGTCCAATCCCATATCGTTTACATAATTATTGGTATATATATATATATATTTAATATATTATTATACGTATATACATGCACAAGTTAACCACTATGGTTTGCTGTTCATATCAACCTCATCCAGTTTTTTTTTTTTTAAGGTCTGCACCTAGGGGACCTTGACCTTGGCCTTGATGATGGAGGTTGCCTACGTTTTCCGCAGTTGCACGCTGGGTGAGTCCCCTGGCATTCCCTGCACACATGTCGGAACTTGCATGGTGAGAAGTGACACCTGTCCCCATGTTTGCCATTGTATAGCTGGCAGATCGGCATTGGCGACCTCGCTGGCCGTGAACGTGAAGGAGCTTGTTGCGACTCTGTTGCCTGATCCGGCGCGTAGCTGCATGCGTGCGACGGATGGTGTTCGCTTGAGCAGTGACGGCAGCGGGGGAGTACTTTGGCCCGACCTGTAAATGTCTCGTTATATAGGGTGAAGTCCACCACCCCCCAGTCCAGCGACTTCATAAGTGCAGCTTTCCTCCTATAGCATGTATCATAGGTCACCCAGCCTTCCCCTGTGAAGGCTCTGTGGGCTTTTAGGATGGTCCTTTGGTAGGCCATCAGTTGAGGCGTTTTCTGCGGGTACTTGGTCGCCAAGACCGATACCATGGTGGCATAACACTCAGCCCACAGCAGGATATCCGATACTGGCCCCTTCCTCGAGCTTCTCCTCTGATGGCAGCACTTCTGCTCCTCCACTTGTGTGCTCCATGAGTCTGGCAGCAGTTCACCCATGTCAACATACTCCAGGTCCAGAATCTTCTTCATCAGCTTGGGTGGGACCGACGATGCCTGGGAAGTGGTCCACGTCAGCTGAGGCAATGACTGGGGGATGGCCATCACGGAGGTTGCCGTTGACGGTCCTGCACCTGCTTCCTTGGCGAATGTCGGTATTCCCCGGATAGCCGATGGAGGGGGAAGGGCTCCCAGTGCTACAATAGAATTGGTATGATAACAACACTATTGGCACCACCATTCTGCACAACTCCAATGCAATCCTAGGATGAGGGGCCACGCACCCCGCATGCTATCAACTGAGGGGCCACACACCCCGAGTGCTATCAACTGAGGGGCCACACCCCCCCGAGTTCTATCAACTGAGGGGCCACACCCCCCCGAGTGCTATCAATTGAGGGGTCACACTGGATGACTTTGAAGTTGTTGGCCCCCCCGAACTCCAAAGCCTGCCAGCGGTACCTGGATATCCTGACAAGAACATGCAGGGAACTTGGCGTTCCCCTCGCGCCAGAAAAGCAGGAAGGCCCCAGTACTACCCTTATCTTCCTGGGGATAGAAATTGATACAGTACGTCAGGAGCTGAGATTACTACGGGCAAAATTGGAGCGGCTGGTCGAGCTTATCCGGGACTGGGCAGGTAAAAGGTCATGTACTCGTCACGAATTGGAGTCCCTAGTTGGTACTCTACAGCATGCGTGCACTGTAATACCCCCAGGGAGGGCATTCATGAGATGCATCATCTCTTTGCTAAGCATAGCGAAGCAGAAACATCACCATATTCGACTGAACAAGGAGTTCAAGTCTGATATCAGGTGGTGGCAGTTGTTTGCCTCACACTGGAATGGGTCAGCACTTATAGTGGATGATAGCAGTGGATGGCTGGAACTGACATCGGACGCCTCAGGTAACTGGGGGTGTGGTGCATGGCATCAGTCAAGGTGGTTCCAACTTGCCTGGGACGACAAGTCTCGATTACTGCAGATAGCGGTAAAAGAACTAATCCCCATTGTTATCGCAACAGTGGTATGGGGCAATGAACAATGGAAAGGCAAACACATCAGGGCACGGTGTGACAATCAAGCTGTGGTAGCAGTCATCAACAGCCGCTATAGCAAGGAACCTGCCATCATGCAGATGCTGAGATGCCTCTTCTTCATCGAGGCACACGGTCAATTCTCGCTGTCGGCAGTCCACCTCCCAGGTGCATGCAACACCCTGGCTGATTATTTATCGAGGGATAGGCTATCATCCTTTAGGCAAAAAATGGGGAATGTTCCACTAGTTGAGACGGTAATTCCTCATTCTCTCTTACAGTGGCTCCTGGACCCAGACATGGATTGGACCTCACAGACTTGGACCCAACAGTTCATTTCTTCTGTCGTCAGGGTATCGCAGGCTCCACACGCAAGACATATGAGTCATTCCTGAAGAAATTTTAAAATTTTTGTGAACTGTATGCCATTTTCACCCCTTTCCCTGTATCTGAAGCCATTTTGTGTTACTATTCATCATACCTTGCATCACAGCACCTGTCACCAAGCACAATTAAAACATATCTGGCAGGAATTCGGCATACCCAAATCACGCTGGGGCTACCCGAACCTAAAGAATATTCTTCACTGCCACGCCTCTGGCTTGTCCAGGCAGGAATTAAAAGAGTGTACTCCCAAAAGACCCCCCTAATCAAGCGGATTAGGCTACCAATTACCCCAGCGATCTTGAGAAGAATGCATTCTCTGTGGTCAGTTAAAGCTGGGGACGCAGATGTGACGATGCTCTGGGCAGCCTCCACACTTTGCTTCTTTGGTTTCTTTAGAGCAGGGGAAATAACAATACCCTCCATGAAAGCCTTCAATGCACAGTCGCATCTCAGCTGGGGTGACATTACTGTAGACGATGTGACAACTCCGACAATAATACGGGTTCACCTGAAACGGTCAAAGACCGACCAGTTTGGCAGAGGAGCCGACATACAGCTGGGACGAACTGGGTGTGTACTGTGTCCAGTGGCAGCTGTGTTAGGCTACACTGCAGTGAGAGGCAGAGATCACGGCCCTTTCTTCAGATTCAAGAATGGCGATCCTCTGACTAAGCCAGCATTCTCTAAGCATGTCCGATCAGCTCTCCAAGAACTTAGTCTTCCATACCAGGAGTTTGCTGGCCACAGCTTCCGGATCGGGGCAGCCACGACAGCAGCGAAGGCAGGAATAGAAGACTCCACTATTCAGATGCTAGGTAGATGGAGCAGCTCCGCATTCCTGGTGTATATCAGGTCGCCCCCTGAACAACTCGCTCAAACTACGACCACCCTAGCTAAATCATAATTATCACACAATTGGAGTTCATGTCATGGTATAGTTAATTATTGTTACATGAGGAGTTTACTTTTTGGGGGTAGGGGTCTGAGTAGCCCCCTACTGGACATGTATACTCCCCTCGAGTATAAAACCCCCAAAAGAATGAGTGGGGGCTGGCAAAAAAGCAACAGTAATCAAGCAATTGACAGTAATTAATAACAGTTAACAACAATTAACACCTGGCACATGACTAGATGGGCAGGGCCAGGACATAGTAGGTAAGGTGTAGCCGGCTTAGTGGACCTCCCTCCAAACCTACACAGACAACCGACATTAAACGAAACTATTCACTTTATTATTTAAGTTTATTATTATTGATTACAAAAACAAATTAAACTAAAAAAATTAGGCAGTCTTTTTTTTCTGCAGATGACAATATTGCAACACAAAATGAAATCACAGGAAGAAATTTGGTACAAAAATAACGAAATAAGCTTAATTAGATGTGTTTAAAACATGAATACAAAAATTGTTACACAACAAAAATAATGGTAGTTACAAGCGAGTATGTGAGACAAAATATGTAAATTGATATACAAATAGTTAATGTTATGCTTTGTTAATGATCTGAAAATAGTGACAGAAATAGTCTATAAACTTCTTGATAGCATATTTCGCCAACTAGATCAATATTTAGTTCATATTCAGAAATCAACGAGCTTACTAAGCCTTTCAAAAATGGGCATTGCTTAGGCATTTCTTTCAGCACTTGATAGGTAGTAGTAAGAGCAAATAGTTTATCAGAAAGATCAAGCTGGTTTAAAAAGCAGTTACTCAAAAATCTTGGGACGCACACAAATTTTATGTCTTCTTGTTGGAGTTTCTTTTGTGAACAAAAAATTATAGGAGAAGGATACTTTTTTATAAATCCTTTATCTTTGAGTTGGTCTCCAAGTGAACTAGCCAAATGAATTCTACCAGATGTCTTTGTAATAAAAGTAGACAAGGAGATAACTACACTCTGTGGTATTGGACTTCTTCCAAAAAGAGAAAGACAGTATAAAAGAAATTCTGCTTCATAATCTATTTGACTAACACTCAAAAGACTTAAAACAGAGTTCCAGGAATCATAATTGCTTGAAGTATTGGTTGCATCTGAGCCATTGTTTTCTTCGTTCAATAGAACTGAATCATGAAATTCTTCAATACTATTCTGTGGTGATTGTTGAGTTGACGCAAGAGCTGAACAAAGAATCCGAGATGCAGCATTTAACAAAATTGGAGAACCACAAGTAAAATCAGATATCTTCCCAATGATTTTCTGATCACCACATTTTGGAGCTAAATGTGTTTTTGTCTGAATGGAGTAAACCATGCGCTGTGTAGTAAGGATTGTAGATAGAGGCCCAACATGATGAGTTTTGCCTCCACGAAGAAGTGAGCGATCAATGTTGCGAATCAGAGTATCTGGAGGTTGATATAAGTCATACAGAATTATGCAGTGGGTGTATCTATTCCGCAAAATTTGCAAGATACATTCAGATTTAGGAAGTTCAGAAAGTCCTTCCAAAATAAACAGACTTTGTTGCAATTCTGATATCGGGAGCTTTTCTATTGGTCCTCCTAAACTCTAAAAAAAAAACAAAAATTTTTTTTTAATTATCAACAGCAAAAATCTGTAGTCAACAAGATGCATTATAATTCAATCAGACAGATTACTTTGAAAAATGAAGCCCCAACGGTCTAATCATCTGTAATATTCTAAATCATGGCATACAGACAGACAAACAGAGAGGATGGCTACTATAACCCTCTTGTGCATACACACTGAGGGTAAATGAATGATTTCACTAACCCTCAATACTTGCATTCTGATATGCAATATATTTAATTTGAAGAACTGCAAGTGGCTTGTCAAAATAGCAGTAAGAAGTGACAAAAGTCAGTGAACACACTGATAGTGTGAAATATAGAGAGTAATAATATACCAAAAGTGCTAATAAACGATTGAGCATAATTTAAAGCTTGTCATAAGGTTCTTAACATTGCCACACTTAACATTTAAAAAATTTAATTGCTCGGTCTATTTTAAATTGAGAATTTTTTTTATCATTTAATTACATTTAATAAAAAACTTACTTTTTCAATGAAGGATATGCTTTCAGTAATAAATTCTGGTTGTTCACAGTTGATCCAAAATATGCCACAACTAAACTGGCTGTGGGCACTATGAATAAAATCAATCACTATTTCACTGGAATCAAGACCATGATCAGCTACCAAGATCTATATTATGAATAAAGTAAAGAAATAAAAATAAAAAAAGCACAGTATACTGTATAACCAGATTTACTCAAACATTTTTTCTAAAACTTGGTTAGATTATTATTATTATTTTTTTTTTTTTAATCATAACTATTATTATTATAAGAATTCTTTTTTGGCCACACAATATTTATATTATTCCAAGCTAGATATCTTCACAACCTTGTTTTTAGGTATGTGACCTCACAAGCTAATTACCCCCTGCAGTTATAGCAACCAGCCTAGCATAACAGTTTTCTGTGTTTTTACAGCTACCTCCCTCAAGTGAAGCCTATAGGTATAGACCAGGTTAGAGCAGCTGCTAAAATATCAGCTGGGGGTGGGGAAGTCACTAGAGGGTTTTACAGCCAACTCTTTACACCAAGAGTTAACAGTGAAGATATCTAGCATGGAATAAGCCACTTATTATACTTATCAGGTGAAATGGCTAGATTTTTCACTCTCAGGCTTTATTTTCACTTGCCTCTGGCTCACGGAAAATACATTAGAATCCAATTTGTTTTATTATTATGGAATAAAAAATTTCAAACTTGTGGAGCCTTATAATATAATATCTAAATCATGTATCAAGTTGGACCCACATGTTTATAATCTCACAGGTTTTGTGCTCACACTCACAATTAGAGTACAATCTAGGAATTATGATTCTTATGTAGTCTATTTTGGAGTAGTCCATTATAAAACATAAATACAGTTGATATTCCTATCCTTTAACATCAACAAATGAAAATCCATATCATAGTTAACTTACTTGAACATCTGTGGGATAGCAAGAAACATTTACCAAACCATCCTTCAGCAACTTAATGTCTTCCAAACGAGGAAAAGTGCTAGAGTTTCCAAGATGCTGCTTTAAAGCATGTATCACAGGTGGACTGGTATATTTGAGATAAATATCTCTGCCAGTCAGCTGGTAGCCACTCCAATGGATGTATTGAGAATATTTAGAGAAGCAGCGAATACTGAGAATAGCTTTCTGTAGAGCTTTAGTGCTCTCAAGGCCATCCATCATGTACTGGTAGAAGAACTGCATAAAGATGGCAGCACTCTCATCTGGTACCCTCCATAGTGTTGTGAGAACAGCCTGAGCTCCAGCCAGAATAAAAGCACGTGCCATTCCTTGAATTCCATCTGCCTTCACAGCACCACGACCTGAGTCACAGCTAGATAATACGACTAAAGCAGGATTGATGTTTAGCTTCTCCACTTCCTCAGGATATAATAGAACTCCTTGAGGGTGTACTGCTTTATCTGAGGTCAAAGGAACCAACATACCAAAAGCTAAGAACCCAGCAGATGCACTACCATGTGTAGCCAAGTGTATGATTTTGGAATTTAGAATTCTCATTAAAATGGCACTTTTTGTGGCCTGAGCTTCAAGAATAGGAACTGTGTGTAATATATGAGCTACTGACTCTGCTTCTCGTTTGGCATGTGGTAACTTTCCAAGATTCCATATTTCACCATTATACGAAAACTGAGGAATGTTGGGATTTCCAACTATGCACATGCATTGATCATCTTCAGGTAAGTTCACTACATTGGTATCTCCTAGTTGATTCAATATGCCCATGGTTAGAAATGAGGGCATTAATTGGATGCATAAGTGGTCACCTAAAAAGCTGTCAGTTTCAGTATCATGAAGAGAAGTGAATGGTACTAGTGCTGTATAGCTGTCACAAATAATAACTATTTTGGCAATACTCTCTATTCCATAACTTTGAAGAATTGTAATAAGTGGGTAGCCAATTAGCTTATAAAGAGCTTGTACTGGAGCACTGATACCTTCACTATAATCTCCAACTTCACGATACATTTCAAAACTTCGTTCTACAAGAGACTCTGTCAAGCTACAGCGAACATGGTAGTCAAAAGACTTGCCATCAAATAGATCATCCTCTAGTGGAACTTCAAACATGCTGAAATAACTTTTGTCACCTTTGGAAGCAAAGACCCATCCTAGAAGGCGAGCTCCAGTGTATGACAAATACAATATAGGATGATTTGTGGTTCCTACAACAGACTCAATGTGATCATATGATAGAGGAGAAGAGAGGGGACTGGAAAGCTGCCATCCTTTTCTTTTTAACATCATTTCACCCAGTGTCCTAGCCCGACTCTGTTCAGCCACAAGGAGTGCTTGTAAATACTCACCCAGACAAACAAGGCAATCTTGGAGACGATGAAAAGTACGAGAGTTGGTTTCAAATAATGAAACAGAAAGTGTCAGTCCTTTTGGGGATCCTCTAATATTCTCAAAATGATCTTCATGATATTTTATCACTTCTTTCAAATCATCACAACCCTTTCTGTACAATGTAGCTATGGTGTCATCATTATCTAGTGGTTTCAAAATCTCTGGGACATTTCTTTGGCTACTATGTATGAATACAGTATAGCTATTCTGTTTATTGACTCCTTGCTGCATCTTACGTGACTCACTCTTCTTAGCTTCACCCCATTCATAATAAGCACATCCTCTGTTATGACGAGCAGTGCTAAGAGTGGAACGATCTTTGGATAGAGAGAGAACTTCAGAGTATTTTTCAACAGCTTCTTCAGGCTTTTTTCTCAACATCAGTATGTTACCCATATTGCCACACACTCGTGCTTGACCTGCTTCATCATTACCATAAACTGCTTGACTAAATGCATCCTCATAATGGATTTCAGCCTGATCCAGATTATTAAGAGACTGATAGGCTGTGCCCAGATTATTGTAAGCTCGACCAATTGCTTGGGGAGTGGGTTCAAATTGTAAAGTTATATCTAAAGACTTCCGCAGGTGATATATGGCCTTCTCCTTTTGAAACAACCCAAGAAAAGCATTTCCAATATTTCCATGAGCCCAACCCAATGAGACCTTATCCCCCAGTTCTTGAGCTATTGTAATTGAGTGTTCATAGTAAGTTAAGGCACTGGTGTTTTCTCCAACAGACTGATAGAGATTCCCTAGGCTGGTATTAGCAGCTAGCCTATCCTTCAATGTCTTTGCTTCTGCTATGGCCAGTTTGTATTCTTGAATGGCATCAACTATTTTTGAAGCATTTTTGAGAGCTGAACCATATTTTGAATGAATGGTAGATAAAGATGGAGGCACCATACGAAACAAAGCAGCCACCGTGTCAGTGGAATAATTAGAAATTGCCTTTTTATAATATGAAGAAGCCTGAAGGAAGTTACGGAATAAGAAATGAATGTCCCCAAGATATAATTCACACAATGCACTATCTCCAAGTTTACCAAATTTCAAGCACAAATCAGTACCTTTTTCAAAAAAAGATGCAGCTTCACTTCTATCTCCAAGTTTGAAATGAGATAAAGCAGCCATGAAAACCATAGGTATTAATGAGATACTGTTGGGAGGCTTCAAGTATGGCTGAATTACTATTAATATTTCCTTAAACTCTCCACTATGTAACAAATCAGTTATTCTACTGATAACTAATTGATCTGAGTTATAAATGTAGGTCTTGCTCTTTGCAGCAAGCTGCACTTCATTTGACAATTTTCTAATGTGGCCTTCATCATTAGGCTTCATGTTCATTTTTAAATTCCCACGAAATTCACTTGTCTTCTTTTTGCTGTGTAACGTAATGTCTTCAGGATGTTTAGTAGTAGTAGCTTTAGTTTTTAAGACAAGTTTGCTTAAAGATGAACATTCAGTATTAACCATATTCCTTGATTTAGATTTATGTAATCCAGGAATATCTGCATGCCTAAGGCAAATTACACCAGATTTGTGGTTGCATTGTGAAGGAAATATTGATTTCAACATATCAAGTGAAGAAGATGGTAAAATGGCAATCTCTGATGAAAGAATTATCACATCTCCTTGTAGTGACTCTAATGTTGCTCGCTGTGTTTTACAATGTAAAGGCTCTTTCAATTTATGTTCACAGTCACCAGTATCTTCAGTATCAGCATCATCATCATTATCACGATTTTCACTCTTCTCTGATGGATCTGTCTCTGATTGCTCTGTCTCTGATGGCTTTTGCTGTGAAGGCTTCTGGGCTGCATGTGTAGCATAGAACTTTTCTCTTTCATCTCCTTTACTAGTAGTATATTTTTTTGTCCCTTGTTTTCCTTGTTCAGGTATACTATATACTAATTCCGAATTGGTGTGGTAGTTTTCTGAACCATCATCAAAATTGAAGTTTATTGAATTGGTAGAGGCTGGTTGAAGCATAATGATAACGCTAACCATAGAGAGCTTCATATCACTGAATGTATATTGGGCATGAATTGGTAATACATTTAAAGTATTTTGAGGGTGATTACAGTTTCCCAAATGATCGTTAATTCCTCGTGTGGGATCGTTGTCATTGTGACAAGCTTCATTGAGACAGCAACTGGGCTGAGTGGCTGCATTATTCACATCATTCATTGCATATTTAATACTTAATTCACAAAACCAATGGAAGGCCAGCTGGTTATTTCTTGTATCCACCAAAGCAGGATACTTACCACTGAAAAAAATGATGCCACGAACCAAAGCATGATCAACATCTGTACTACTATCCGAAAAGTATTTCATGCTTTTTATGCTTTTTTTAATCTCAATTAAATCCTTGTGTACTCTGTAGATCTGTCTGTGTTTTGTCTCCACCCAAGGCTTTGTTCTAGTAACTTTTTCAGAACTTACTTCTGGTCTTGCAATACTGTCTGTTGCTTCTGTTACCTCCTGAATAATGTTATCGATTGTTATGTCTTCATCTGACATAGTTCCATGGTTAGTTTTCATTTCTAGTAAAGCAATCATGCCATTCACAGCTTTCCACTTGTAACCAAGTTTCTAAAACAAATAAACAAACAAAAAAGGCCAAATATAAATAAATTCTGATATACAGGTTAAATGCATCTGATACAACTTTCTAGAATTTATTTCACAATGTTTCACGCCCATTCCCTTCCCATTTCCTTATTGTAGTGTTTTTTAATTGGTCTCATGAGCCAGATATATTTATTAAACAGGCTAGCTAGCCAAGCCCTCTATTGTTTACAATGCTTTTGATAGTCAAACTGAACATTGGGAATCCCACATGCTGAGCAAGAGCCTGAATACTAGGCTTGATTATTGTATCAGACACAATTTGTTAGTTGTCCTTTCTAATCATGTTTTTTTTTGTGAGTCTAGTTGACAAGTAGAAGCTAAAATTGTGAAATCAACTTAAGTGCAAGATAAGCCTGAGAGAAAATTACAACACTTTCTTAACCCTTTCCCTGTCATTTTCATGATGACCAATTGGGTAACATGAAAAATGTATGAATATTTTATTTTTCTTCTGTAAAAACATTCCAGCAAGAAAGGAATTTTTAAAGCATGTTAAGACTAATTCAGCGAGCGAGCGAAGCGAGCAAAGCTGACTATCAGTCGTGTTCAATTGAGATTTCAGATATATATATATATATATATATGTAGGTATGTATGCGTACGTCAAAAAATTTCGCCCGCGCTTCTAATTACGTAAGTTAGGTAAAGCGTTCACAATTCCAGTATTTTTCAATTAACGAGCATGGAGAATCCTGCTGCACTGCCTTACGCAACTTTGTTTTAACCAAAAAGTTTATAGCTACTCTCTTCTTGGCGAAAGACTGAATGGCAAATTGTCAAGCTGCGCTTCTTTGCCACTGCTTTCGAAGTTTATTCAGGTAATTCTGTTGTTGTTAACTCTTCATGCCTAATCATTGCTATTATTTAGCGATTTCCTTCACAAATCATCTTTACCTATACTCATATATTTACTCGCTCGCCATGCATTTGCGCTATTCGAGCGCACCACTAGTCTATTCACTATCATGCAAAAAAAGTTGATCCCGCTCGCACTGACTACAGCAGTTCGGAAGGGCAGCCTGAGTTGTAAGTTCGGGCCTAGCTGTGTAGCCAGTGAGGGGATCGAAAATGGAGGACTTTGCTGCCCTTGTCGTCTGCCCAGTACAAGGCTCGCTGTCGGGATGGCGACCTTGTGGCAGTAACTTTCGTGGACGTTGGAGTAGTACCGAGTGGAGGACTCGGTCTTAGCTTAGGTCCAAATAATCAGATAGCTAGGGTGGGTGGGTAACTACAACTTCACTGGTTTGATAACTTCAAAACTATAGGAACTATAACTGAGAACTAAAATGAAAGAATACAATACTTATAACAACTGTAGTCATGGGCATAAACCGCGACTGGCCGCGAGCGGTCAGCGAGGCTTTACAGAAATAAAGTGCATGCGTAGTATAGTTTCTTCGGAATGTTCGTTGAGGGTGCGTTAGGCCCGCACATCCTCCGGGGCAAGGAAGCCAGAGCCACTGGTGGCAATGTTTTGTGAGTCAGTATTGGAATCTGAATTTTTCAACAGCAGAGTTAATCTTTGTACGGCTCGTCGTAGTGTACTGTTGCCATAAAAAACATCAACAACTTGAACTAATCCATCTGATCCAGGGTAAGTTTGTGCCACTACAGCAATAGGTATACGGCGATGACTTAGAGTCGATTCCAGAACTCCAACTATGTCTCCTACTTGGAGATTAGGTACACGTCTCTTCCATTTGCTCCTTACGTGGTGGAGTTTCAAATATTCATCCTTCCACTTTGACCAAATGCCTGCAGTGAGTCTCTTAATTAGGTTCCATCGACGTAATCCAGTAATATTACCATCAAGGTCTTGCACTGGAGTTGGGGCAGCTAGTAGTGGACGCCCAATAAGAAAATGTCCAGGAGTTAATGCTGATGAGCCATCCTCTTGGTGTGCTTCAACCTGAGCCATTGGTCTGGAATTTAGAGTAGCTTCAATGTCAGTTAGAATGGTGGCAAGGTCTTCAAAATATAATTTTTGATCACCAATTATTCTGATAAGAATTCTTTTCATCTCTCTCACTCCAGCTTCCCATAGTCCACCTTGATGAGGAGATTGAACGGGTATGAAATGCCATTTAATATGCCTTGGTTGAGAGTATTTTTTAATCATCTGTTGGGTTTTCCTGGAAGCGACAATTGTTTGCAGTTCACGTTGTGCTCCGACAAAATTCCATCCATTGTCACTATAAACATTGTGTGGTAGTCCTCGACGATTAACAAATCTTCTGAACGCAGCTAAAAAAGCCTCAGTCGATAAATCACAGACAAGTTCCAGGTGAATGGCCTTGGTAACGGTGCAAACAAACACTGCTACATAAGCTTTGTGGTTGGTGGGTTTTCTAGGATTACCTCTCTTTAAAATCAGCGGACCAGCATAGTCTAGTCCAACATTCTGGAATGGTGGGGCAGGGCAGACTCTGTCGGCAGGTAATTGTCCCATTTGCTGAATACACGGAGTAGCATTCGTTCTACGGCAGGGAACACATTCGTGCACAGTCTTCCGTGCGAGTGATCTGAGTCCAGAAATATAAAAATCTTCAGCTGTCAGTGCCATCAAAACTCTTGCACTGGCATGGTGGTGTAGATTATGAAGATCTTTCAACAATATGTTGACAAAATGTGAGTGTTTACAGAGAATTATTGGATGCTTGCTTTCTTCTTTGATTTTTGCATTGCACAATCTTCCACCAACTCTAATGATTCTCTCTTTATCCAGGTAAGGAGCAAGTCTGCTAATAGGTGACTTTAGTAATACCTGCTGGTTGTGAATAAGTTGTTGCAATTCTGATCCAAAATGAATCTGCTGATGCTGAATAATTAGCTGGACTTTGGCTAAATGAAGTTCTTGATCTGTTAGTGTGGGAGGTAATTTGGACTTGTGCTGGACCTTTAGCTTCCATCGTATTGCATAGGCTCTGAATTTGGTCAGGCGAAAGAGGGAAGAAAAGTATTTGATTTCATCTGGTTCCTCCATGACTTGTACAGTAAGTACTGGAGCTGGTTTTGGTGTGTCTTCATCAATTGGTGGATCACCTATGTCAGTCCTTATAGGCCAAGAAACTGATGATTCAGATAACCATGGTGGACCTTTCCACCACAATTCCTTTTCAGTCAATTCTTGAGGAAACACTCCTCTTGAAGCTAAATCTGCTGTAGTCCAGTCATGAGGGGAGACAATATGCCACACACCAATTGTTCAGCAGTGAAGCCTTTAGTGACCAGCAAACCTTCTATATGGCCCTCAATAGTCCTCAAGAATTCACTTAAAGACTTGTTGTTGTCTTTTACGGACTTCATAGCTAACATTTTTGTCAAGTGGTGGTTAAAGATAAGGCGAGGCTGATCAAATTCACGTTTAAGAGCTTCTACTACCTTGGCATAGTTTCTGGATTGAGAAGCTTGCCTAACTATGTCTTTGGCTTCATCTGATTGCATAGCTTCCTCTAAACAGCCAATTTTCTCAAGGTCAGACAGAGCAGTTTCTCGTTCTAACCTTCCTTCATAAATTCCCCAAAATTTGTGCCAATCAATAATCTGTCCAGAAAACTTAGGAAGAGCTAACTTAAGGTGTGTAGTGCGCCTTGGAGGCGAAATAGAAGAAGTAGAAGTAGTAGTAGTTGGTGGCGAAGATATTGAAGAGCCGTCGTCGACACATTCTTCGTCGATTCGGATGCTTATTCGTTCGAGTACTTCGTCGAATTTATAGTCTAATGATTTTAGTTCTTCTATGGATGGCATATATACCATGTCTTCTCTGAGAGCTTCAATTTTGGTTTCTTGTTCACTGAGGTCGGCTTTGGTTTTGGCACCGCTAATTTTGGATCTTGCTAGAATTTGTTCGAGTTTGCTGATGATATATTTTCCCTTGCCAAGAATTTTGTAGGTGGACAATTTATCTAAATACAACTTTTGTATGTGACGGTTTTCTGCTAGTTGCGAATAAGTCTCATCTTCCACATAAAAATCTCTACCTTCTAGTTCAGCAATTCTCTTTGCGACAGTTTCGTATTGGTAAACAGCTGTTAGTAAATTGTCATAACGTCTCTGAAGTTCGGATATATCAAGATCATCTAGGGATGTGGTGATACTTTGTATGTATGTATTTGCTCGGGTAACACAAGACTTCTTCGTTCCTCAAAGTTTTCGTAAATCGGATAAGTCATCATTTTCTTGAATAGATTCTTCGAAGGTTGCCATAGCAATAAATTCAAATATGAAATGGATAAATGCCTGAAAGACTACATGGAAAGGTCAAAGTAGTAAGTTGTTCTGTTGATTCTGGACTTTGACCACTAGTTTGAAGCATCCGGCACGAAGGACCAAAAATGATCTCGCTCCCACTGACTACAGCAGTTCGGAAGGGCAGCCCGAGTTGTAAGTTCGGGCCTAGCTGTGTAGCCAGTGAGGGGATCGAAAATGGAGGACTTTGCTGCCCTTGTCGTCTGCCCGGTACAAGGCTCGCTGTCGGGATGGCGACCTTGTGGCAGTAACTTTCGTGGACGTTGGAGTAGTACCGAGTGGAGGACTCGGTCTTAGCTTAGGTCCAAATAATCAGATAGCTAGGGTGGGTGGGTAACTACAACTTCACTGGTTTGATAACTTCAAAACTATAGGAACTATAACTGAGAACTAAAATGAAAGAATACAATACTTATAACAACTGTAGTCATGGGCATAAACCGCGACTGGCCGCGAGCGGTCAGCGAGGCTTTACAGAAATAAAGTGCATGCGTAGTATAGTTTCTTCGGAATGTTCGTTGAGGTTGCGTTAGGCCCGCACAAAAGTATATAGTTCACAAAGAGAAGAGCTAAAAATTCAGACTTACAGTTTCTAATGCTATTAGCTGAAGCTGAATTTTCGATGATCTCAGAGTTTCTACAGGGTTCAGACAAAGTGCATGGCTTGTTCACCTTCTAGTTGCTGAATTCTGAGCTTCAGAGCCCATACTTTAAAATTTTTCGGGCACAGATGCTTAACAGTAAGTGTTCCAGTAGCCATAATTTTAATAAAATACCAGTGCACACGTTCCCTTTTTTATATCAGGAAATACTACATCAGAGCAAAGTGTACAGTACATAAAAAATAAGAACAATATAATTAGATAATCGATTTTTATAAATCGGAGAATTGAGAGCAGTGCAACGCCAAGAATTCTTGGCTCCAACTGTCAAAGGGTTAAGAAGTGCTGTCCTCTTCCAGAAACCAAACTTTTAGGCATGGTTTACTATTAAAAAGCATTCATATATAAATTTCTTGTATACTGCAAGTACCATGTGGGAAAATGTGGGGGGGGGGGGGGGGGGGGGGGGAATGTTTTAACCCTTTTGATGCCAACTTTCTTCAACACTTCGGGCGTCTTTTAGAATTTGAATTTGAGTTTTGATTTTCTACCGCAAAGCAACTGCAAAAATCCCCGAACAAACAGCAGGCATACAAAGTAGGTAGCTATAGCCTTATAACAAGCAAAATAAACTTTTTAAAAGACTGAAAATGAACCGGAACCAGTCCATCTTACGAAAGGTTTCAGGGAGACTTCAAGGAACTAGCCTAATCGATTGCTCTCGATGTCCAGTAGGAAAACCTTATCCATATTCTTCCAAAATGCTGAGGGACTCTCTACAGGTTTCACACTTTCTATTCTAAGTGTTTGAAGTCTGTAGGCAACAAAAATTTGATCAAATTTCTTGATCTCCATTTTCAGACAATTAAAAAATACATAACCTGCCTGTACAGGTTCAATATTTGTTTAAAAGGATTACAACGCCTTACGTATAATATAGAAATGACAGTTTAATCTAAAATAGATTTTTTTTAATTCGGCGAACGTGGACCTGTTCTCACTCACATATATGCGATTATGGCTTCAAATGGATTAAAGCACCATTGTCAGATAAAGCTACCAGCTTTAATGAGTATAATAGGCCATAAATTAATGTCTAGTAAAGAAAATTTTAAAATAGCTAGTAAATATAAAATTCCGCTTTAGTAATTTAGACCCCCTCGGCTATTATTGTCATGAAAATGAGCTATCTATTTGAACAAACTCTTGATTTTATTTCATTACACTTCATTGATTAGGTAAATCAGATTATTGCTTAATTTATTTATCATCCTTTTATATTCATTAGATGTATTTTATTTTTTCAGGCTTTTTTTAAAACAATGAATCAACTGTCACTGAATCCATAGCCACTCTAACGCATAATCGCTTTAACCACTGAGCTATGACAACCTATGGGTAACCAACAGACTAACGAAAGTTAATTTTTTTTGGAAGATTTTTGAATACTTTCTCTTCGAATTTATCACTTCAAAAATCCATATAATTAGCGTAAAAAATCCACGAAAAAAAAAACATTTGAAACAAGAAAGAATTTATTGGACCATTGAGAGTGAGTCTGTAGAATTGACTGTTAACAGTATAATTATGATTAGAAAACTTGGCTGCCTACTGGTTATAGAAGCTGAGTGGTTAGAGCGTTCGTGCTTAAACAAGGAGGTCGTGTATAAAGGGCGCAGCTGGGGAGTTTTTTTACGACAAGTGGAAAATGGAAACTGCCAATTTTGTCACTAACTTCCCAGGGACCATTTTAAATGCATTATAGCAACTTAACACACAAAATATTGGGAGATAATGTCACGTAAGTAAGAAATAAGTCAAGAGAAACCTTAACAGTAGAGAAAACGTAAACAAAATTGAAAAAAAAAAAGGCAGGCTATAAAACGAGAAAGAAGAAGAGTGCTTTTTGCCATTGATGTGCAGCTAAATTCAATTGCACAGGATGTACAACGTACATTACTGCTAGATACTATCATGAGGGGTAATCTTCAATCAAGAAAGCACTTTGGCACACATACACGGCATTGATAGGAGCTAGACTTGATATTTTATTATATCACTCACAAAAATGATTATATATAGCTGTTTGTAAGTTGGGGCTCTCGTTTTACACATGGTGTGGATCGAATTGAAGAATAGTAAGCTATTCTGGAGGGTTCTCTTGTTTAAAAAAACTCTAAAAGACAAATAATTTTAAGCAAAATTTGAAGTCTTTTTAATTCTAACTGCTATAGCTATCAAGTGGGATGCAGGGGCGTTGGTACGGGTGCGTCCACGTGGCCAATATTTTGATCAAAGGGGTGGCTCGTAGCATCTCTGTTGTGGTCATTGTGGCAATGTCTTCTGTGGGGAGTAAATGGCCAATAACCATTTGGAAGATATTCCCAAAACTACGCAACAGCCTGGTCCTTCCTTTAGTTTTCCAGAGCGATCTATAGGAAAACAACTGTATTTGGAGATCCTTCCAGTATTGTTGGTTTGAAGTGGCCTTTTTGCACTATAAGGAGTCAACTGATGTAGTTTTATGCCACACATGTTTGAAATTGTTTAAAGAAATAATAGCAAGGACCAGGCATATGCAAGTTCTAATTTTTTTAGGCTTTGTTTTTGTCATTGCATTCTTTGTTTTATGTCAAATTAGCTATGTCAGCTATACAATGTAGACACTCTACATTGTGACCGGTTTTGTGAA
>WLWD01002691.1_pt1 | contig 26247 bp, 12 predicted proteins | sample 6712731 | NCBI WGS metagenome assembly WLWD01 (sample SAMN12718690, study PRJNA576275) | sponge metagenome | isolation source: marine sponge | host: Mycale hentscheli | place: New Zealand: South Island, Marlborough, Capsize Point | collected 2014-11-01 | reverse complement strand
TATACTGGGTCTCATGTAATTTATAATTAGTCTCTGGTTAAATAAAGAGTCTAGTTAGGTGAGGTCAAAATATTTGTATCAAAATTATGTAGAATAAAAAAAAAGAATTCAAGTAATGCTTTCTTTTTTTTCACTATAATACATCAAACTGTGTTTGTAATTGTAGTTGATTCAATCTCTATAACACCTACCAACCCACAAGTAGTAGCCGGTCAATCACTGAATTTAACATGTACTGCTAGTATAACTGGTCGAGGAACTCTAAATTTTTATTGGACTGGTCAAGCGTCTCATGGTTCACATTTGGGTTTGCTCGTTGAAAGAAGAGCAAATAAATTTTATGACACAGTACACATACAGAGAGTTCGCCAAGCTAATCCAGTCATATATTGTAAAGCGTCTATAAGCAATTCAAATATGACCTCTTCTGTCATAATTACAGTAACAGGTATTGTCTAATATTATGTCAAAAAGAAGTTTATATATCATCACATTATCTTAATGCAGTTCCTAACATACTAATCAGCATTACTGAGAGTAGAAGTCCAAGAGTTGGAACCAACTATACTCTCACTTGTAATGTGGACATACCATCAACATTAATGGCAACAATCCGTTATTCATGGAGTGAAGGAAATGATTCTATTATAGAAAACAAATCTTTTAACCAGTTAGACTTAAGTCCTCTTGACCTATCCCACAATAGGACAAACTATATTTGTCATATTGAAGGCTTCTCAGAGTACCTAAATAATTCAATTATAAGACAAAGTGAAGAATATCCTGTAATAATATATGGTATGTGTTAGTTACATTGAATATAATGCAACATTTCAAAGACTTCTAGTGTAATTACATTGTATTTGCATTTAATCTTGAAGATCATTTTTATAAATAGAGTATATTATATTGTCATTGCAGGATTAATGTTACGGATAGGTTCCAAGACATTGAAGGATGGAGATACTATAAATATTACAGATATAGGGATGCAAAATCCGAGAGATCTACAATATCCTGGAAATACTCTTGTGTGTGACACTACTTACGTAAATCTTGATTGTTGTAGAAATTCTGAATCTGTTACCGGAACTATTGGAAATTGGTATGCACCGAATGGACAACCTGTAGCTACTCTCAATAGCAGCATAATGGACTCATTAGAAAATAGAGCAACATTATACAGAGTAGTGCATATACGGCAAGTTCGTTTAGGAAGCATAGGGTTTCCAATTGAACCATTAGGAGTATACACATGCAATGTGCCAGCTGAAAATGGAATGAATGTTACTGCTACTATCAATGTTATAAACACAGTTACTGGTAAGTCACTATCTATCAGTATAAAGTTTCAGATCTAAGAACTAACAGTCATTTTTGTATTATTCTTGAAGTCTGATAAGATTTAATGACACTTTGTGCAAGGGGATAATGAACTGACTCTGTGGGTCTGACTAGTGAAATTCGAGTGCCTCACTTCCCCACATGGATGATATTATAACTTTAGACAACACATTATTTGACAATTATTTTAATACTTTGATTTTGCAACATTTTTAAAATTTATTCAGATAATAGTAATAGCATAATTATATGACCTGCATCAAAATTAATACAACTCTGGTTTTATCTGACTTATTATGTTACAAGCTATAACCAGCCAGGATTATTATTGTTATTCTGTTGCTAGTACATAATATTGTTGTTATAAAGTTGTCACTGTAAACATTATTTTAAAAAGTGACCAAAAGTCCACTTGTTATTATTGTTGATCAATAGTACTTCACAAACATCTAAAGCAAAACGAAATACATTACTTTGCTATAGAGTACACTGTTGTTATAAGTTCTAATAAGTAAACAATATCTAAAAGACTCTAAGAAAACTCATTATTGCCTTTCCATTACTGCCCAGTAGAAACAAAAATATTGTTGTAAGTTGTGTACCATATGGTTAGACAATTGTAGCTACATCACATGATTTAAATAATGCTGAATATGCAAAAACTGGTAAGTTTTATCAAGCTATTAAAATTTGTGCTTGCTTTCAAATTATTTAGGAAATTTAAGCAAACATCAGCAAGAAACCACAATAATATAGTTGTCCCTAGAGTATAATGGTTATGCTACCCAATTAGCTATGTCTTGACCAATCAAATGGATCCTGAAATATTAACATACACAATTATTGCTAATAGTTGATAGCAAAGCAAACAAATTATACAAATACTTTTCTGAAGTAAATTGTACAATACAAATACATTCTAAAGAGCACTATGTTATATTAGTTATTACTTTTGTGCTGTGTGCATTACAAATATTGCTCTCTAGTAACTATGGAGGTAATTTATAGCATAATAGTTTCAGTTGACTAAGTAGAAGATTTTTTGTCTGCCTTTTCAATACATTTACATCAAATGGCAATGAGAAAAAATGTTGTGCTTGAGCACAAATGGCGAGCGAGCCTAAAGACTAGACTATTTTTATTGACATCTAACACTGAAGCTACTGAAAATAAGGTCCAGTTTTTAAATTTAGCATACAGGGTAAAGGGATATCAGTGCCTTAGTAACAACTCTCTGCAACTGCTTGAATTGAAGGAAAAAACAACAACAACAAAACAATACACGTTATTTAAAAGTTTTCTTTGTGATATTCTTTAGCTAATTAGTGGTTGTAACACACAATGCTTTGACACAGCTGGACATGCACCTACACAGACTTACCTTCGCAGTAGTCTAGTGGACAATGTATTTTCAGGTAAATACTGTGCGCACGGCTTATAACCATGACAAAGAGCGCATTGACTTACCACCGCCACTAACTCGAATAGAAATGGAAGTCCCTTAAGTTGTCAAGTTTGAACTGCACCGGCAAAAGAATTCAAAACGGTAAACAATTCAATTTCTAGGGTGATACGGGTACTGATCGCTAAACCAGAGGATTCTGTTTAGTGCAATTTGGGGACGGGGTGACACAAACCGAAAAATAACACAAAACGACCGAGGGTAAAGTACAAAAATGCCTACGTACGTCCATACATATATACTAGTGGTGTGCTTGAGCACAAATGGCGAGCGAGCCTGATAGTTAGGGGGTAACATAAATGTTACTATGTTTTAGCGTAACTTCATGCAAACACTATAATAGCAGTTATGACATTTGATTTCAGCAAACAAATACAAAATCACTCTCTTATTAATGGTAACTTTTGTAGTATCAAACATCAACCATTCTGATAATCTCAATCACCAACTCTTGAACAAGCTCTCAGCTACGATAAAAAAAACCAGGTTATATTGTAATTAACAAATATGGAATTACTACTTACATCAAAGCTCTCACCTACAAAAAAACAAAAGACAATCAATTTTAGCACACAAATACAGAATTACTTTCTTACCTCATTTTCTTGTCTCTGATCCCAGACTAAACTAACAAAATTACCTGAATAAACTTCGAAAGCAGTGGCAAAGAAGTGCAGCTTGACAAAGACTTCACAATTGTTTCAAGAAGAGAGTAGCTGTAAACTTTTTGGTTTGAAACAAAGTTGCCTAAGGCAGCGCAGCAGGATGATTCTCCAAGCTTGTTATTGAAAATACTGGAACTGTGAACGCTTACCTAACTTACGTAATTAGAGGCGCGTGCGAAAACAGAAGTCTCACGTACCCATAAACAGATAAATAAACTAGTGGTGTGCTTGAGCACAAATGGCGAGCGAGCCTTAAACTACACTATTGTTTTTAAAATAAAGTCGAGTTGTTAAATTACGCATATACGGTAAAGGAAATTCAATGCCATAGTAACCGCTCCCCTCAACTGTTTGAATTGAAAAAGAAGCAACAAAATCAAGTCACGTTATTTAAAATTTTCTTTGTGATATTCTTAATAGTAGTTGTAACGCACAATACTTTCACACAACTGAACATACTTATGCAAGACTTACCTTCGTGGTAAGTCTAGTGGACAATGAATTGTCAAGTAAATGCTGTTGAGTAGTGCTTATAACTGTGACAAAATGTATTAACTTACCACCGCCACTAACTCGAATAGAAATGGAGCTCCCATAAGTTTTGAGTTTTAACTGCACCCGCAAAACAATTCAAAGCGGTAAACAATTCAATTTCTAAGGTGACACGGGTAATGGTCGCAAAACCAGAGGATTCTGTTTAGTGAAGTTTGGGACGGGGTCGAACGCCGAGCGAACACAAAAATACGGAGGGTCAAAGTACAAAATGACATACATACGTCCAAACATATATATAAACTAGTGGTGTGCTTGAGCACAAATGGCGAGCGAGCCTGATAGTTAGGTAACATAAAATGTTACTATTTTTAGCTTACTTCATGCAAACACTATAATAGCAGTTATGACATTTGATTTCAGCAAACAAATACAAAATCACTCTCTTACCTTATTAATGGTAACTTTTGTAGTATCAAACATCAACCATTCTGATAATCTCAATCACCAGTAACTCTTGAACAAGCTCTCAGCTACGATAAAAAAATAAACCAGTGTTATTATTTGTAATTTTAGCCAACAAATATGGAATTACTACTTACATCATTCTTGAGTATTGATAACTTCTGTAGTATCAAATTGAAGTTACTTTGACTATCTGAATTACCTTGAATTCTTGACAACAAGCTCTCACTTACAAAAACAAAAGACAATCAATTTTAGCACACAAATACAAATTACTTTCTTACCTCATTTTCTTGAGCAGTGGTAACTTTTGTAGTACCAAATTTGAGCCAATCTGACTATTTGAATTTACCAGTCACTGTTGACTAGCTCTTAGCTACAAAAAAGAAAGGCAAGAGTTAATTTTGCATATTTAGCTAACAAATATGGAATTGCGTACTTATCTCAGCTTCCCTCTAGAAGTAGTAGCTTCCATAGCATTAATACTACGGCATTCTGACTACCAACGGCTCTTGACAACCAACAAGCTGCACTCCGTATCCCCCCATAAAACGGCGAAGTTTTGAAATTAAGTCTGGAAAAGGGTCTTCAATGCCATAGTAACCTGTCGAATCAACTTTTTGTGTCTTGAAAACAAGCGTTTTAGCAGGAATTTTCTCATACATTGGAGCTTAAGTATAAAGTAAGGTTTGCTTAATGCTGTAGTTTCAGAATAAACTGGAGTCAAACCTAAATAGCCGTGTTTTTAAGAGAAAAAAGTTCCCCGCGCGCGTTTAAAGAGCATACGTACCATTCATACATACATACATATATATAACATATACCCGATTTTGCATTATCCACCCCTAATACAGTCTCGCTCGCTTCGCTCGCTCGCCAATAAATAAATAAATAAACAAACATCCCCGATTTTCAATTGTGTTACCCCTGTAAGTGTCTCGCTGGCTACGCTCGCTCGCGGATAAATAAACTAGTGGTGTGCTTGAGCACAAATGGCGAGCGAGCCTAAAGACTATACTATTTTTATTGACTTCTAACACTGAAGCTACTGAAAATAAGGTCAAGTTTTTAAATTTAGCATACAGGGTAAAGGGATTTCAGTGCCATAGTAACAACTCTCTGCAACTGCTTGAATTGAAGGAAAAAACAACAACAACAAAACAATACACGTTATTTAAAAGTTTTCTTTGTGATATTCTTTAGCTAAGTAGTGGTTGTAACACACAATGCTTTGACACAGCTGGACATGCACCTACACAGACTTACCTTCGCAGTAGTCTAGTGGACAATGTATTTTCAGGTAAATACTGTGCGCACGGCTTATAACCATGACAAAGAGCGCATTGACTTACCACCGCCACTAACTCGAATAGAAATGGAAGTCCCTTAAGTGTTAATTTTTAACTGTACCGGCAAAAGAATTCAAAACGGTAAACAATTCAATTTCTAGGGTGATACGGGTACTGATCGATAAACCAGAGGATTCTGTTTAGTGCAATTTGGGACGGGGTCGACAACCAAACTAACACAAAAACGCGAGGGTCAAAGTACAAAAATGCCTTACGTACGTCCATACATATATACAAATAAATAAACTGACATCCCCGATTTTCGATTGTGTTACCCCTGTAAGAGTTTCGCTCGCTACGCTCGCTTGCTTACCCCTGATAGTGTGTCGCTAGCTTCGCTCGCTCGCCAATAAATAAATAAATAAATAAACTGACATCCCCGATTTTCGATTGAGTTACCCCTGATAGTGTGTCGCTCGCTTCGCTCGCTCACCAATAAATAAATAAATAAATAAACTGACATCCCCGATTTTCGATTGTGTTACCCCTGTAAGTGTCTCGCTCGCTACGCTCGCTCGCCAATTTAATAAATAAATAAATAAATATAACTGAAATCTCGATTGCGTTACCCCTGAGAGTGTCTCGCTCACTAGCTCGCTCGCCAATAATAGCAAATTTTTCTCTTTTTAACAGCCAATATTGTTAATTATAAGTAAGTGGAAAAAATGATTCAGTCATTTATAATTAAGTGGGAAAAAAATGATTCAGTCATTCTCAGCTGAAATAACTTTAATAACATCAAATTTTCTCATTCTATCAGCCAATATTATTGTTAATTAAAACTAAACCCAATGTAAGTTGACCCCTGCAGAGGATTTTGGCAAGAATAAAATCCTCTGCAGGGGTCAACTTACATTGGGTAGAAAAACTTGAACAACTTTATAACGGAAGCAGCTACGCATCCATGGTTTCCCTATTAGAAAGCTCGCACCGAAGTGGTTAAAAATTACCTCAGTAAACTCCAAAATTTGAGGGAAAGTGCTATTCCAAAACTCAATACAAAAGTCTATGGGAATAGAAAAAAACACAACTTTCCCGTTCCACGCGTGCCGAATTTTGTCACGCTGTTCTGGGCAATCGATCACGTGTCAAGTTTTCAATGAGCTTATAGCTAAATAATTTGTATTCTGCAGCCAAGATAATACATTTGTAGATTTTGCAGTCAATGAAATACTTGCATATACTTGTTCCACATACGTTGTGATATAGGTCAACCTTCACATGGATTATTTTTTTATTTAAGGGGTGTCATTATGCTTCCTGGTGAATCAATTGATATAGTAATGATACTGGTCCCCGTAACAGTAGACTAACAAACCTTGTGTGTGATACTACAAATATCAATATTCATTGCTGCAGAAGAAGGGATAATTACTATGAGCAGCGTTAGTACTAAAAATATAAATGAAACTGATGAAATATTCTTCATATCAACTACAGGTGCCAGTAACATAAGTGGAGAAAATGTGTCTTTTGTGATATCTACTACAAAATACTCAATTTCAGGTTAATGACGAATTCTTAAATAAAAAATGCTTGGAGCTTTATAATTGTTATGATTCAATATTATTATATTTATATTATATTTCTGCTTCTTGCTATGTGTGTCATAGATATAAAAATGTATTTTATGTCACTGTGAGTAAGTATACTAATTATTGAATAGATTGGCTTTGTACTAAAAATTGTTTAAATCCTCCTTATTTCAGCTAAAATGCATAACACAATCTATCTGAGCCACTATTTTTTTAATGACAATAATTGATACACATGACTGAGGGATTAAAATTATTGGCTATAACACTACATTTTATACTCTGAAGGATCTAAGTAATATAATTGTAATTCTTTCTTGTGCATTGATGTACATTTTTGTCAAATGATCATAAAATTCAATAGCTAAAATTGGTTACAAATATCTGTTTAAAGCAGAAAACTATCAGATATTCTGATGACTTTTAACAATTATAAGTTTATAATCTTTATTCATTGGTTAGAGCGTACACATATTGACTATTGCTGAATGCTAATTTGACTGACATCAAAAATCAGCCTTTCAGCCTCAAGTTGCTCAATTGTTGAATTGATTTCAATGCTTCTTATTGTTTTTTTAAGTGCTTGAAGTTGAAACCTAAAATTATTTTAAAAAAAGCTGCATAAACAAAGATTCTTTTGTAATGATAATATAATCATGAGTTAGATTGTAATATGGTGAGATTTTTGTTCATTTACCTTTCGCTCATGAGAAGTAAGCCTCCTTAGAGTCAAGTAGTTTGCCATATCACTCCTATGAGTGTAAGAAGTCGTTTATTCTATACTTCTTCACTGCAGTAGTTTGTACAAGGGTTGTTAATACAACTTGTAAAGTGGGCTGTGTTAGTAAGGGCTGTCCCACACACCCAAGCTGACATTTTAGCAGCTGCTTTGACCAGGTTAGACAGTTCTGTAGGGAAGTGTAGCTGGGGAACCTGTAATGCTGGGGTTGCTATTGACTCCACTGTATTTGAGGGTAAGGAACTTTCAATACTGCTTGAGAACACCCTTAATTAATAAGTTCTCTCATAATAGCACTGAAAAGATATCTAGCATAAAATGAAATACTCAACACTATGAATTTTTTTTGATAATTCTGTGTTTACTTTGGACCTACAGCTATAGCTATTTGTATTGAAATCTCATTAATGTATTGTATCACCATATACTGTATTTTTGTGGTTAGGCTCTGAAGAAAATACAGGTGGGATTATCAGTGGAATAGTAATACTAATCATCTTGATTGCAGTTCTTATTTCGATTATTTTTTCGATACTAATTTACAAAAAGTATGTTTATTTCTTATTAATATATATAATTATATACATATGTAAGAATGTCAACTGTATAAAAGTTCTGAGTTGTATGCAGTGTATTGCAGCAAATATTTTCTTAATGTTTCGTAGTATTAATATTAGGACTAGAACTGATTAAAGTTACATGTGTAATTTAACATAATATTGCACGTATTCTTATGTTAGAAAGTATTCCAATAGTGCAATTTCAGTTAGTAGACAAAGCATGGATAAAAACAATTCTTTGGAGGAAATTGAATGCAACGAAAGAAGATATACCAAATCTGAGGAGATGATTGTGACCAACAACGTAGCTTATGGAGAGATTTCAACAAGAAATCAACAATTGAATAATGACACGTTTACAGCTTATGAAAGTATAACCAATTAGTAAATTTTCAAATAGTGACATACTTTTTATCGCATGTTTATTATTTATCAAAAGTTTAATGCATTTTTTACTTTCAGATTTGCATTGTTTATAAATATAAAAGAATACATATTATTGTTAGTACAATTTGTGTTGAATCTGAGTACAGACAGATATTATTTTTCGGTTTTTCTAGTTTTGAATTGATGATTAAACATGTTACTATTATGAATAAATCTATATTATTTACTGGATGAAAGTAGCATTTTTTAATAGTATTGCTGAAAATAATAAAAAACAAGGGGTTCAATAGAATTTCTATTGAAGCAGCGCATTTTGTGTTTATATAAGATATTATGCAATTATTTTTGGATTTATGGTTGAATAAGCTGTGCAAGTGGGCATTAATCTGCACAGAACACCTAATGTTTAACCACATGAATCATAGTACAATAGAACCTGTCTTATCTGGGTGCCTTGGTTTTAGGGGTGTCCATAACTTAGATTTGCACTTAGATTTGCCAACATCTCAGAACAATAGATGAAAACTTAAATTAAAGAATTAAAAAAATATATTATAATAACTACATGCAGTATAGAATCACAAGATTAGTTTTTACTAAGATTATAATAAATAAATAATTAGGCGGTAAAGTTCCTGCAATTTTTTATCAAGCAGCTGTTCAGTGGTTACGTATTTAATGGCTGCCAGGTTAAGAGAGGTGCCAGTATCTTAGAGGTTAGATAAGAGAGGTTCTACTATTAGATCAGGCGGCTAATAAGCTATGTGATTGGTTTCTTGCAAAAAAAATATTCAGCATTGTCCTCACAAGCACATGTACCCTTTATAAGGAGATTTAAAGTAGTGGTAAAGCTTAATAATGTTAGCAAAATTATATAAAAATAAAGAAAGTAGCCGTTATGAGATGTTCATATTTATTAGTAATACAATTGATATTGGTTCAATTCTTTTGTAGTTATTTCCAAAATGCTAGAGATGCTGTAAAAATATAAAGATTGAAACTACAATGAAATGTTTGGTAAATTTCCCGTTGGTTGTTGTAGCTCAGTGGTTAGACCATCTGTACATTAAGCATGCAGAGGCTACAACCATCCTTATATCCTAAGTGCAATCCTCCATTTTTGGGGTGTATTATTTTTTTCGAATGGTCCATTGTTTTGCCTAGAAATTTCTCGCCATACATATTACATGTATATTTCTTTTGAATTAAATGTCTATGAAGTTAGTAAATAAATTATGCAGAATGATGTCACAACATAGTTTTCCTTGAATACGTGCTCAAGATCATAAAAAATAAAGTCTAATGATATTGGTATTGTCTGAGGTGACTCTGCTGATTAGGAAAATGAAGTTTAGTGGCAGTTAACAGAATACCTAGACCGCAGACGGTAAAGGGTCGCCCGTTAGCGCACGCTCAGAAGGCGCGGATCCGCATGTCAATCGTCAGTCAGCGATTGGTATTAGCAACAGCCATTTGTGAGCCAAACTGAAGGCAAGTATCTGTAACGATTTCCCACCAAACCCAGCCCCATAGTGCTAGTAAAGTTAAAAAAAAAAAAAAAAAAATAATAATAATAACAATGATAATAAAAATAATAAAAATAAGGGGAACAACAACAACAAGAGTAGCGGAGATGATAGGAGTGGGATAACGAGAGCCTACGGCTATCTAGGACTACAGATCTCCACCGATAATTCGGTGTGAAGAGAGCGGGGTTACGGGTGTAAACCGCACTACACAGGTGCTAAGTAGTGCGAACTACCACCAAACCCCAATCAAAACAGCAAGTGCCCCAGCCCTCACCGGCAAACTGTAAATACTACACTCTTTGTATGATGTTAAGTAGTGATTAATGGGTAAGGCTGTTGTCCCTGAGACTATTTTTGAAAAGTGGATTCAATTTCCCCTGCTCAAAAGCAATTGTTCTAAAATTGTTTACTGAATTTGTAAATTATTTCTTATTCGATCATCTATGGCATACTACTATTTGTCCATGACCTTTAATCTTCCCTCTAAGCAATCAGACAGAGATCCATCAAATGCAACAGTTGCCATCCCATGTAAAACAATTGTCTGATTCTTTCAGAAGAATTCTACCACATTGAACATAAAACATGCTTGAAACCCCACATCATCTTGAGGCAAATCCTAGTACCCCATAAATAAAATCACCTGAACATCAGAAGAATGAAGTGGTTTATGGGATACCATGTGGAACATGTGACAAAGTTTATGTATATAGGACATCCTGGGAGGACACTGAAACATAGGGTGAAAGAACATCAAAGAGCCCTATCTCCTCTGATGGCACATTCTACACCTCAGCAGTTGTGGAGCATGCTGTTGTAACAACCACATGATAAACTGAAATAAGGCTACAGTAGTTTATTAGTCTTGGAAGCAGGGATGCCTGATGGAGGCATGTATGCAACAAATCAAGACCAAAATGTATGAATAGGGACTTCCTTGGGAGTAAAACGCATCATAGCAGCTTGAGGTGTTCATAACTGCAAACATGATTATAGCATCACCTTAGTGACTGCATCATACTATATTTATTTGTTTCACTGACAGTGGCTAGCTGAATAGCTGGAGAAACGTAAATTCATAACAAATTTATGACTATTCATTAAATAAATGTCCAAAAAAAAGTCAGGATTTCTCAATTTGATATCCCTGGCTTCTATAGTGTCCTTCTAGCTTTGCTGTATAACCCAGCATCCTAGTGAAAACTTGCCAGAAATCGCTTCAATCTCCCAGCAAGTACTAGCTTCAATATCCCCAAGAATTGCCCATGTGTGTAGCAGTTGATGCGCACCTCGAAGTTGTGATGTCACGTATAATTGGGAGAAGGGCTTCCGCAACATCATCTAAACAAACACAGCTAGAGTACTCAGCTCCCACACACATCCGAGTCTCAGTCCCTTACCACTTAAATGATGCGAGGATCATTTTTTTCCTTACTTTGCCGTTTCATGTATAGTGAAACTGAAAGTTAACTGTCTTAAGCTACCAAATTAGGTACGAGAAGCTTTACGTAGTATACTTAATAGTATAGCTAAGGACTCGTCTGTAAATCGTGACGAATAGATCTATAGGATACGCGAGTATAAAATGAGTTACTTTTCCGCTCCCTTTTAATTGGTAGTGGAAAAAAAAAAGCGGGATGGCTGTATTCACCGTAAAAATTGTGAGGTGGTGTTATCTTCTAGTGATTCTTGGACTGCTTCAGGCATCATACATCAATTCTGAAGATGGTAAGATTGTGGTGTACATTCAATGTAGTATACTGACTATTAAATACAGCATGCATGCAGCAAAACATTACTTTATCTAACTAGAAATCTTTAAGGAAATTTTTTTGTGTATTATAGCTATACTATGTATGAGCTATATTGACAGGATCTGCAAAAACAGCCCATTTTGTGCACCATCTCTTCATTTTGAGATAAAATAAAACATAACAGTAGGAATATTTTGACCAAAAACAATTTTTTTTCACTTCTCAGTATCTACATACTTTCTTCTAGCTATTCCCAAAGTTTTTAGTCCTTAAAAACGTTCCTATAATATACAACACACTCAGGATTACATTTGAGTTCCAGATATGGATTAAAAAAGCATCATAGTTGGATATGGCAACGAAATAAAAAATATGATCGGATGAACAAAGAGGTAGATATAACTGACCATGACATTAAATTTGTTTTAATATTAAAAGAAAACAAGAGGTGAAGCAACTACTACTATATACACCTCATTTTCGTTATTTACGAGTGTGTATTTTTTTGCATTTCTGCTATTATCATACTTGGGAAACTAAGTGAACAAACTTATGATTGATAATTAAACAGTTTTTTATTTCTACAATTTTATATACGTTTATGGTTATTGCTGTACTATTACTTACAGGTCTATTACTTAGAATGGGAACAGCAACGCTAAATGATGGAGAATCTGTTCCTATCATAAATATAGGAAATGACACTGGAAACTCTATAGTGTGTAATACTAGTAATATTAATCAGAGATGTTGTACAAATAATCAGAGTACAATGGGGGCCATTGGAAACTGGTATTTACCAAATGGGTCAGCTGTTATTACGCGTACTAACTTAAAAAAACACACTGATACATTATACAGAGTAGTTGCTGCTCAACAAGTTCGTCTTGAAAGTAGAGGATCTCCTGTAGGACCACTGGGGATATATACATGTTCAGTACCTAATATGAGTGGTATGTTAGTTAATGCAACTATCAATATCACTAACGAAGTTTCTGGTAAGTTATATTTTAATTTTTTTTGATATTATCAACCACTCATGCTAACAATTCTTATTATGTAATCAATTTATTTATTGTTAATTAAATTAAAATAAATTTTATATTGGCTTTGCCAAAATATTGTTGAGTAGCTTCTTTTCATGTAGTTAGTAAAAAAAAATATTAAGACATTATAATTTTTTAAAGTTGGGTTTGCACAGGTGGGAATAAAAATATTCATTTGAGTCTGAAGGTATTAGTTATCCTAATTATACACAATTTATTGGAGGTATACTGGCTCTCATGTAATTTATAATTAGTCACTGGTAAAATAAAGTCTAGTTAGGTGAAGTCAAAATATTGTATCAAAATTATGTAGAAAAAAAAAAGAAAAGAATTCAGGTAGCTAATGCTTTCTTTATTTTTTCACTATAATACATCAAACTGTGTTTGTAATTGTAGTTGATTCAATCTCTATAACACCTACCAACCCAGAAGTAGTAGCTGGTCAATCACTGAATTTAACATGTACTGCTAGTATAACTGGTCGAGGAACTCTAAATTTTTATTGGACTGGTCAAGCGTCTCATGGTTCACATTTGGGTGTGTTCGTTGAAGGAAGAGCTAATACATTTTCAAACACAGTACACATACAGAGAGTTCGTCAAGCTAATCCAGTCATTTATTGTACTGTGTCTATAATCAGTTCAAATATAACCTCTTCTGTCATAATTACAGTAACAGGTATTGTCTAATATAATGTCAAAAAGAAGTTTATTTCATTACGTTATCTTAATGCAGTTCCTAACATACTAATCAGCATTACTGAGAGTAGAAGTCCAAGAGTTGGAACCAACTATACTCTCACTTGTAATGTGGACATACCATCAACATTAATGGCAACAATTCATTACTCATGGAGGGAAGGAAATGATTCTATTGTAGAAAACACAACTTTTAACCAGTTAGACTTAAGTCCTCTTGACCTATCTCACAATAAGACAAAGTATATTTGTCATATTGAAGCCTTCTCAGAGGACCTAAATAATTCAATTAAAGTACAAAGTGAGGAACATCCTGTAATAATATATGGTATGTGTTAGTTAAATTGAATATAATACAAAATTTCTAAAACTTCTAGTGTAATTACATTGTATTTGCATCTAATCTTGAAGAGCATTTTATAAATAGAGTATATATTGCCATTGCAGGATTAATGTTACGGATAGGTTCCAAGACATTGAAGAATGGAGATACTATAAATATTACAGATATAGGGATGCAAAATCTGAGCGCTTCAGATAATCCTGGAAATACTCTTGTGTGTGACACTACTTACGTAAATTATAATTGTTGCAGACATTTTGAATCTGGTATGGGAGCTATTGGAAATTGGTATACACCAATGGGACTACCTGTAGTTACACTCAATAGCATAATAGACTCATTAGAAAATAGTACAACATTATACAGAGTAGTGCATACACGGCAAGTTCGTTTAGGAAGCATAGGGTCTCCAATTGAACCATTAGGAGTATATACATGCAATGTACCAGCTGAAAATGGAATGAATGTCACTGCTACAGTCAATATTATAAACACTGTCACTGGTAAGTCACTATCTATCAGTATAAAGTTTCAGAACTAAGAACTAACAGTCATTTTTGTATTATTCTTGAAGTCTGCATATGATTTAATAACACTTTGTGCAAGGGGATAATAAACTGACTCTTTGGGTCTGACTAGTGAAATTCGAGTGCCTCACTTCCCCACACGGATGATATTATAACTTAGACAACACATTATTTGACAATTATTTTAATACTTTGATTTTGCAACATTTTTTTAAATTTATTCAGATAATAGTGATAGCATAATTATATGACCTGCATCAAATAAAACTCTGGTTTTATCTGACTTATTATGTTACAAGCTATAACCAGCCAGGATTATTATTGTTATTCTTTTGCTAGTACATATTAATATTGTCGTTATAAAGTTGTCACTGTAAACATTATTTTGTTAAAGTAACCAAAAGTACACATGTTATTATTGTTGATCAATGGTACTTCACAAACATCTAAAGCAAAACGAAATACATTACTTTGCTATAGAGTACACTGTAGTTATAAGTTCTAATAAGTAAACAGTATCTTAAAGACTCTAAGAAAACTCATTATTGCCTTTCCATTACTGCCCAGTTAGAAACAAAAATATTGTTGTAAGTTGTGTACCATTATGGTTAGACAATTGTAGCTATATCACATGATTTAAATAATGCTGAATATGCTAAAACTGGTAAGTTATATCAAGCTATGGTAATACTTTAAAATTTGTGCTTGCTTTCATTTTGAGAAGCCGAAGACTCTTCTGTTCAGCGAAAGTGAGGAATTTCGGTTTTCCTCGTCCGCCTCCGCCTGCTCCTTCATAAAACCTCGAACCATTTGCGTAGGAACGCTCTCTATACTAGAGAGCTGGTGGTGCAGAACGGTTGAATCAGCCACTCAGTGCTTGTGCATAGTGCTGAGCGTCCCCGTGTGTGAGTGCTTGGCCTGGCTGGGTTTTTACAGTCAGCTCACGTCAAGGCAACCCAAAGAGCCCCCACATACTTTATGGTCAAATTATTTTAGGAAATTTAAACAAACAACAGCAAGAAACCACAATAATATAGTAGTCCCTAGAGTCTAATGGTTAGGCTACCCAATTAGCTATGTCTTGACAAATCAAATGATAGATCCTGAAAAATTAACATACACAATTATTGCTAATAGTTGATAGCAAAGCAATCAAATTATACAAATAATTTTCTGAAGTAAATTGTACAATACAAATACATTCTAAAGAGCACTATGTTATATTAGTTATTACTTTTGTGCTGTGTGCATGACATTACAAATATTGCTCTCTAGTAATTATAGTGGTAATTTATAGCATAAAAGTTTCAGTTGGCTGGGTAGAAGATTTTTTGTGTCTTCACTGTTAAAAATGGGGTGTATGGGAATCCCATTTTGGGGTGTCCAGGTAACACTGGCTGTACTACTCCGCATAGGGTGTTTCCATTTCACCTAGAGGAAGTGTTCAGTTACACCCCTGTACACCCTTCATTATACCAAATGGGGTGTTGTGATACGCCCATGTCCAAGTTCTATTACACCCCTATTAGGGCTCATAATGCACCAAATATGGTGTTATTGATACTCTACCAATGGGGTGTTGTGATACTCCCTTAAACTAGCTACTACAACACTCCAAAATGGTGTTCTACAATCCTCACTTTATAGCCATATATATTCCAGTAATCAGCAAATGCAATAAATATTAGTCCGTGATGTGACATTGTATCTGTGTGATAGGTGAAGAATTAACTGTTCATGAATGAATGAAGATGCTCACGACTTCTTCATACAGCCAGGATGATTAGAACTGTTCATCACTCATGTCAGCTGTGATCTACAAACAGCAACAATAAACAAAAACAACAAAACATAATGGTAATTGACTTCGGATATTCCATACCCTTGCCCAAATCTCAGCATGTCATACTTTTTTCAAAAGTAAATTTAAATAAAACATATATTGTACTTGTTTAAAAATGACGACAACAACAATAGTAATGTTTAGAAGACAATAAGGACCCAACTTCGTTTATTATTCCATGGACATAATTTGACACTCAAGTCATGTCCCACACTTTCTCTTGAAGTCTTTATGAAGTTCATCCACACTTTCATTTAACCTATTAGTATCATATCAACACTATATGATTGGAAACATTCTACTAAGTGTCTTTTGTATTGATACCCACTTGTGTACAAACTGACTGTTCAGTTCCCTACCAGTCTTACTGCACACTTCATGTAATAGTTAAGAACAAACTAAAATATTTCTCTCTCCTCCCCACCATACACTCACACTATGACGATCAAATAATTTTCAAATATAGCTTAAGCAAGGATCCTTTACCAATAAGAAGTGCCCATGATACAGACCTTTATGAAGTGCCTGTGACCCTTTACCAACATGAAGTGTCTATAACACAGACCTTTATAAAGTGCCTGTGACCCTTTACCAATACAAACATGATACAGACCTTTATGAAGTGCCTGTGACCCTTTACCAACATGAAGTATCTATAATACAGACCTTTATGAAGTGCCTGTGACCCTTTACCAACATGAAGTGTCTATAACACAGACCTTTATAAAGTGCCTGTGACTCTATACCAACATGGTATCTATAATACAGACTTTATAAAGTGCCTGTCGCCCTTTACCAATACAAAGTGCCCATGCTACAGACCTTAAAGATGGCCCTTTACCTACATGAAATGTCTATGATACAGATCTTTCCAAGGTCCTACAGGATCAGAAATTGTTTACCTAAGTGCCTATAATACAAACCTTTTTTAAAATAGTCCAAGTCTATAAAGTGTATATAACACAGACTTTACCAAGTGGAATCAGAAAACTTTATTAAGTAAAGGTTCACTGAAGTCATTTTATAGGGACCTTCAGTGGGATCAGAAACAGAACTGTATACAAGTGCTATATGATTGTAGGGCTGCCTGTGACCCTTTACCAACATGAAGTGTCTATAATACAGACCTTTATGAAGTGCCTGTGACCCTTTACCAACATGAAGTGTCTATAATACAGACCTTTATAGAGTGCTTGTGACCCTTTACCAATACAAAGTGCCCATGCTACAGACCTTTTAAAGATGTCCCTGTGACCCTTTACCTACATGAAATGTCTACGATGCAGATCTTTCCAAGGTCCCACAGGATCAGAAATTGTTTACCTAAGTGCCTATAATACAAACCTTTAGTCTATAAAGTGTATATAACACAGACTTCACCAAGTGGAATCAGAAAACTTTATTAAGTAAAGGTTCACTGAAGTCATTTTATAAGGATCTTTAGTGGGATCAGAAACAGAACTGTATACAAGTGCTATATGATAGTATAGGCTGCCAATTGTTGCCTATACGGTCTATCAAGCCGCTTATTTCATTCAATCAATCAAACTATAGCTTACAACAAATTACTAATCTAGCTCCACAATTATAGAATTTACGCTAAATTGGATAGCCGTAAGTTACTAGAAATTTGCCCCTACCCCACTGTGGGCCTGCCCACATGAGATCTTTATCAATGTTAAGTTTTGTAGTCAGAAGTATTTTTGTTGAGTTTTATGGTCATGTGCAGTAGGTAGCGGTAGCGTGTGTATGTGTGTTAGCAAGGATTGTACGATCACAAGACCAGAACATTGCAGCATTTTGTGTGAACAGTAGGCGGGAGTTTGTGTTAGTATTTAAGTTGTGTGTCTCGTGGTTCGAGTTAGTTCTATGTCATCTCAATTCGCTGTGTCGTTATCCTGTGTTTAAAGTAATTTAATCCTACCTAAAACCTATTCCTTCGGGCGGGTATGGTTCGCCGGGTAGTCAGCAGGAGGCATACACTCTGGTGGCAGCAACTACTTTGCTGTCTCCAGGTGCGAGCGAGAGAAGGGAGCGAGTAATCCAGACCTAATCGAGCCCACACCCACATCATTCTAATTTAATACAGATAATAACGTTATCAATAATATATGGCAATTTAAAAATAGTAATGTTTAGGTAAGCACTCCCTATGAATATTCTAGAACACATCTGCTCGGTAAGGAATGTCTTGTCACAACAACGTAAATCAGATATATGGTAAAGGGTTCCTCATCTAAACAGGTACTTGAACCTGGTCAACCAAATAAATGGTAAAGGGTTCCTCATCTAAACAGGTACTTGAACCTGGTCAACCAAATAAATGGTAAAGGGTGTGTTGTCACAATAAGGTAACACAAGTACTTGGTAAAGGGTTCCCGATCCTACATCAACCAATTTCATGGTAAAGGGTGCTTTGAATATTTAGTAAAGAATTCCTAAAACCTTGGAAAATATTGAGGTTGTGTCACAGGCATTTGGTCAACCGTAAAGTATGTCAAATACAGTAACCCACAGTCTAGAACTTGGTAAAGGGTCCCTAATTCCAATTAACAGGCCAATTCACCAGGACTCACATTTAGTCAGCAATCACACGATAGGTATCTGACAAGCATAAAGTATTTAAACAGTTATTGTTGGAGTGAGAGAGTTGACATTCCTGTGATAGGCACTATTAAAGGTGTATCTTAGTTACTAGGCTAATCCTACATATATCACAAGGAGTCTAGCCATCATGGTATTTGGTAAAGGTCACCAATCCTAAAAGAGGTGACATTTCAATATATTGGTATAGGGTGTCTTGTCAATAGACATGTTATACTAACGAACTCTGGATCATGAATATGATTAGATATGGGTAAGGGACATACATACAATAAACCTAATGTGTAAGTAAGGTAAACATGATGTTAGTTTATTGTTAATTTTTTGTGCCACATGATGCACAGTTTTCCAACCAATGGTCACTAATGAATATTAGCCTCTCCACTCTAACATTATAAGTGATCATCATGCAACCTTTGTGCATTCTCTTATAATTCAAATATCAGCTACAAAATCCAAGCACAAAGTGTGTGGAGGTACTCTGCTAACTAGAAAAACGGAATCTCACCGTTAATATAGAAGTGCAGCATGTATCTGCCGTTACTAGAATCATTTGGGGACTATTCCACAGTGTCAGCTGTCCAGTGGAGGTGCACTGTAGAGGAGTAAAGTCAGACCTATTCAGACTTCTATATTCATAAGCTCCAGTGTCCTCTTAGCTCCATCAATGCTGCAGATAGCATGGTGGAACTCCCAACAGCCTGAAAATAGAGATGGGAAAAAAAGTTAATGAAAGTAACCTCAAGATGTGTTAGACTCCTGATTCTAAATATAGCCCAAACATGTGCCTGCATGCATAAAAGGTCATCAAACACTCCTGACTTGAGTAAATATGAATGTGTGCTAAAATAACTTCCAGATAAAATATGCATTCACAATTTAGAAGTAGCTAGCTACTGTCTACTACTACATAATGACTGCCAAATTTTTTAACCAATATCCCAGCAGATTTATTCAGCATATATTCTGGGGGCTGCATCTATGATGTTGAGGCTTCTCTTTACTGCTGTAAGATACTAATACAATTTTCAATCAATACTTTCTTTCACTGGTCATTAAAAAGTTGCAGCTATCCGAAGTCAAACTCAAACATTATACAAATAGCGCACACCGTCACCACAAATTATGATAGTTCACCCACACTAAATCACTACCACTAAAAAATTACTTCATCTCAATCACATCTCTCTTCTGGGGGGCTCCGTCGAACCTGACCTTCACCATTATCTGCCTCGTACAACTCACGTCCTGGAGAATTTATATTTTTTTTTTTTTTTTTTTTCTGATTTTTTTTTGTTTGTTTTTTTTATTTTTTTATCACGCATGCGTGCAAATATCGCAAAATGAAATATGAAAAGAAAAAGGAAAAAGACAATAAATATACAAAAAGTTCAGGCTACACCGTCCAGGGAGGGGGGTATGGTGGGGAGACGGTGGAGCCACAGCGATGCATTGCCCCGCCATAAAGCACCATACACGCATCACGGACAATTATTGGTAAAGGGTCTTTGCTGGGGAGAAAAGGGCGTGGCTGCACTACGAGAGCAATAAAAGAAACGTTGCAAACTTACATGAGACATCGGAGGAAAACCGCTCACCTGGAAGCATCATTTACAATTTTTAGGTAGGTTTTGTCTCAGGTGATTTATACAGGTGTGGGTAGGGGGGGATTTTTGTAGAGTTAATTTAGCCAAATGATAATATTGAAGTCAGACATAAAAACAGGACAAACTATTATGAATTATGCACCTCAACTTTATAAAAGAAGTATTTTACATTTTAAACGAACTAACAGTACAGTAAAACTGTGGTTTTTCATATATCTTTTTAATTTTTTTCTTAAAATGTTTTGTCAGGGAAAAAGTGTGGAGGGTGAACGAAATGGGATGGGGGTGGGGGGAGGGAATCCCAACATTGCCATAGTCTCTATGAAACCCTGCCTTTACCTACCCCTATGCTGGGAAATATGTGATATAATTAGAACATAGTTCTGATTCAAATCTCCTCCTCTCTCTTCCTCCCAATAACGTCCACTGCTTACTTGCAGTCTTGTAGAACTTGGCAGTAACCACTGAGGAGTGGCTGTGAACTTAAGCAGAGAAAGTGGCTATAGATTAAGATAGTGGGAAGGGTTGAAAGAATTGCATCTATAACTAATTTTTGGGCTTGTAAGTGGTAGAGATAATACTACCAGCAGGATAAGGAAAAGGTTTTGAATGCTTACACTGAGTCTCCATAGATAATTGGCGTTTTCCTGAATTCTAAAAGTCATATCTAAATACGGCAGTAATGTGCTTTTAGCCAAAAACCCAAGTGTGATACTTTTATGTTCATATTTTATGTTGATATTTTTTTAGTTCTGTCACTTTTGGTTAAGGAGAAGGCTGGGTCGGTGGCTTGGAAAATATGAATGGGAAACTAGTGCTAGTTATATCCTGCATTGAACCCACTTACTTGTGTGTGTGTGTGTGTGTGTGTGTGTGTGTGTGTGTGTGTGTGTGTGTGTGTCCTTGGCTCAGGGCCAAGTTCAAGCCCCATTCTGGCAATTTTCCATTTGGTTTTCCATATGCCTCCCGCCAGTCCACCCAGGTGTGATTGGGTACCTGGCATTTGCTGGGGTGCAAATTCAAGGCCTTTCTCATGAAACAGCAATGTTTGGGTGGCCACGCCACTTGCTGTGAGGAAAGGCCTATTCTCCTGCGAGTTCCTAGCCTGGCTCCAGGAGCTTTGCTTGCATGGCTCACAGTGCCTGCTTAGTGCACAGGCATCCTGGGTCTGCCAGGTGTGCATGACCGCTTAACGGCAACAAGAGATTTACAAATTTGTATTTGGATGTGTGTGCATGTTCTTAGATGGACACTAATTGGTGGAGTTGAGGAACTATGAGCACGTGTTGGAGGATGTACTATGCTAGATGTTTGAACACAGCCATGTGAAGCACCACTGTCTTGTAGATCATGAAGACAGCCATGTGAAGCACCACTGTCTTGTTCATAAGAGCTACAGGTATGTAACTGGGATATGTGTTTTTGTTGCATTTTATTAATGTTTTCTCTTTTTGTCAGGCTGTAACGATTACAATGAAGTGATTTCAAGAAGTAAATGAAGACTATCTCTAAGTACAAGTGACATTTGTACGACATGTCTATCGAACATTACGTCTTTGTTTTTTTCTTTTTGTGATTATTTTACTGTTGATTATCTTTTGTTGGATTGTGATTATTGCATGTCTGTATTAAATGAATTGAAAAAAATAAAGGAAGTCATTATGATCATCTGGTAGTGTTGAACCTAATAGTCCTGTCTGCTTATTATTCTGCTGCAAATGGACGTTTATCTGGGATACGGAGGGCGATAGCAGCAGAATACACCTCATTACTGGGGACAGGTGGTGGTGTTATTGTGATATTTTGATCAATGACATGCAATCACAGCAGTGTTGTTGTTCCTTAGTTATTCTAAACAATGCTTACACACTTGGCTATGCTACATGCATGTATGCATACAGATCAAACCATCTCAATTCAGATTCATAGACCAGTATCTAGTGCACTCTGCCCGTAGTTTTTAGATACAGTAGCAACTTATTTCTCAAAAGACAGTTTGGCCCAGATCGTAGGGAATGGTCCTGCGGAGGTGTGCAGATGGTGCAGGTCACAGGTGAAGGCCTTGGTCGCTGAGCAATTAGTGTCATGCTGCAGGGTGTGCAATGGATCCCCAGATAATCAGTAATGCATGCATATTTAATATGCATGCATAATAATATATCATGCATATTTAATATGCATGAGGCGCGAAATCCAAGATCTTGGGGGTTAAATGTGTCCTTACATAGTAGAACATGTTCTTCCTTTATCACACTAACAATACTTATTACATGGTGACCATGGGCTCCTCCTACATAAGGTGGAGCCATAGCATGATCCCAAGCAAGTATCAATTTAATTGCACAGCAACTGCAGTCTCTCTATACCATTTTTCTTGTGTCTGAACTGATTGTTATGCAATTTGTATTTAGATATGTGCCATAGGTTAAAAAATAGGTGGAGGTTGTGGTCCTGTGCAATGTTAGTGTCATCATGAGCGATGCAATAGGTCAGATATATGTGAAAGTCATGGGAGCTATGAAATTAATATAGTGAGATCTACCACTGACAAACGTAGACTACCATGTGCTGTGCAGTTAGTACAATGATGAGGTTTATGTAGTTAGCACCCACCACACTGAATGCATAGCAACTGCATGGCCTTCCTACCTATGGTATATTATATACCTTACAACACGACTTTTTGTACATGTATCTCAGGATATGGAATGTGTGCAATTGGATCTAATGCATCTATAAGTTGAGGCCATAGTCGCAATAGCATTTCCTCGATGTGTAACGGGTTCTGATATTCTTTACTCCGATTTTACACTTGCCAAGTTAGTATACTCATGTTAACTATTGCTGCCTTTTACTTATTTAAACAAAACTGAATAAAAATAATAATATACACGTACATCAGTTTTAGTAACAGGTCCTCAATCACACCACAACAGAACCAAGCAAGCTTACTGCTAATATACACCCATTTTAAACTTTGATTTTCTGCAAATAATTGTAGCATGTCACGCTACCAAGTCTACTAGATCATATGAGTGTGAATGAAACGAAATCAGTGAAATGACAACTAGTACAGCTAGTTTGTAGTTCAGTCTCATAGAAGATGTATACAGTAGAGTGACTGCAGAGAACCCCAAGGCTCTCAGAGAACAGCTCATGGAAAACGATATCTGAATGGTAGACATATGACATTCCCAGCAGTCCGGATGACCAGATCCATCGGTAAATTAGACTCCATCACAAGCGAAGGCCAACTTGGATTATTACCTACATATAATAATAAACAACAACAGCAATGTATAACTAGAAAAAAAAAATCCTGACTGATGAGGATAAAAATAATGAAATTAGAGTAGTAATACTATAGCCGAGTCATTTAAAAAAAATAAAAATGTGTGGCATTCAATTGAAATACAACAGCAGTGACAGGCTGACAGACAGAATTATTGACAGACTGACTAACTTATTGAGTGACTGACTGACAGATTGACTGACTGACTGATGACTGATTGACTGACAACACACTGACTGACTAACAGATTGACTGACGACAGATTGACTGACTGACTGATAGATTGACTAACAGATTAACTGACGACAGATTGACTGACGACAGGTTGACTGACTAAAATATTGACTGACGACAGATTGACTGATGACAGATTGACTGACTAACAGATTGACTGACGACAGATTGACTGACTAACAGATTGACTGATGACACATTGACTGATGACACATTGACTGACTAACAGATTGACTCACGACAGATTGACTGATGACAGATGACAGATTGACTGACGACAGATTGACTGACGACATATTGACTGACTGTCAGATTGACTGACTAACAGATTGACTGACTAACAGATTGACTGACGACAGATTGACTGACTGACAGATTGACTGACTGACAGATTGACTGACGACAGATTGACTGACAACAGATTGACTGACGACCTCTAGTCACTGGTCATATGAGAACCTCATTACTACCTCTAGTCACTAGTCACATGAGAACCTCATCACTACCTCTAGTCACTGGTCACACGAAAACCACATCACTACCTCTAGTCACTGGTCATATGAGAACCCCATCACTACCTCTAGTCACTGGTAACATGAGAACCCCATCACTACCTCTAGTCACTGGTCACATGAGAACCTCATCACTACCTCTAGTCACTGGTCACATGAGATCCTCATCAATACCTCTAGTCACTGGTCACACGAGAACCCCATCACTACCTCTAGTCACTGGTCATATGAGAACCTCGTTACTACCTCTAGTCACTGGTCACATGAGAACCTCATCACTACCTTTAGTCACTGGTCACATGAGAACCTCATCACTACCTCTAGTCACTGGTCACACGAGAACCCCATCACTACCTCTAGTCAATTGTCACATGAGAATCTCATCACTACCTCTAGTCACTGGTCACACGAGAACCCCATCACTACCTCTAGTCACTGGCACATGAGAACCTCATCACTACCTCTAGTCACTGGTCACATAAGTTAAAAATGACCACTAAGACTGAAGTACAAACATCCACACAAACATTCTGACTGTGTGGACCATACCCTAGTAACTGAATATAAGTTTCAGCAGCAACTCATATCCAATAACACACAAACATACACATATTGACTACAACTCTCAGCAACAATGATCTCCTACATAACTGCACAAAATACACACACAAAGTCCGGCAACACAGGACTGCACATGACATGACTGCACAAGATACACATCACACAGATTTCAATGCCCAGCATGACTGCATTGTAAACACCTACACACTCTACACCAACATATGGTCAGTGGTGACAAGTTTTACCAACCACAAACCTATATGTTGTACTTGTGGTGGTCAGACCCAGCCATGCCTCAACCACAACATTCCAAACTTAGTCCATTCCACTGGCCATCAACTGCTGCACAAACACAGCTAAAGTCAATCATCTCATTCCTCAATAATCAAAATCTAGTCAAATTCATAGAAATAAAATGAAATAAACACCATGGTGACCTAGTGAAGTGGAAACATGGTGACTTAATGAGGTGGACACCATGGTGACCTAGTGAAGTGGACACATGGTGGCCTAATGAAGTGGACACATGGTGGACACATGGTGACCTAATGAAGTGGACACATGGTGACCTAATGAAGTGGACACATGGTGACCTAGTGAAGTGGACACATGGTGACCTAATGAAGTGGACACATGGTGACCTAGTGAAGTGGAAACATGGTGACCTAATGAGGTGGACACCATGGTGACCTAGTGAAG